>ERZ1034873.792-NODE-792-length-14422-cov-5.579453_pt1 | contig 14422 bp, 13 predicted proteins | sample MGYA00520689_ERZ1034873 | MGnify/ENA primary metagenome ERZ1034873 (study PRJEB33766, sample SAMN09781722) | gut metagenome | biome: gut microbiome | host: Homo sapiens | place: Madagascar | study: EMG produced TPA metagenomics assembly of the PRJNA485056 data set...
TAATTACTCTGACCATGTTATCCTCCTTGTTTTGAACCTGGATTTCCTCTCTGTGGATTGCTCTGCTGTAACCCTCGCAATCCTGAAATGTAAAACAGACCGGAGCACTTTATGTCCCGGCCTGTCAAAAAGCCCTTATAATACACCAAATTTTTTCATTTCACGTTCAAGTCTTGCCGCATCTGCCTCTTCCATCTCTGTCAGCGGCATCCGCAGGGTTCCGGTGCACATGCCCTTTAACTGCATCGCCTTCTTGACCGGGATCGGATTCACCTCTGAGAATAATGCATCGATCAGTGGAAGTGCCTCAAACTGAAGCTTTCTTGCTGTCTCAATGTCACCTGCAAAATAACTTGCACACATGTCATGTACCTTCTGTGGTGCAACGTTTGACCATACGGAAATGACGCCCTTTGCTCCGATCGACATCAGCGGAAGAACCAGTCCGTCCTCACCGGAATACAGATCTAACTTACCATCTGTTAAGCTCATCGTCTTAGATGCCTGTGCCAGATTACCGGTTGCTTCCTTTAATCCAACGATATTTTTCTGTGTCTTTACTAAGGTTGCAACGGTCTCCGGAAGCAGATTACATCCGGTTCTGCTTGGTACATTATAAAGGATCATCGGAATATCAACTGCTTCTGCGATCATGGAATAATGTTTGATCAGTCCCGGCTGTGTTGCCTTATTATAATATGGTGTTACTAAAAGTACACCGTCCACACCTGCCTTTTTCGCTTCTGCGGTCAGGTGGATTGCCTCTGCCGTGCTGTTAGAACCTGTGCCTGCAACAACCGGGATACGATGCTTTGTAAATTCTACTGCAGACTGGATCACCTTCTGATGCTCCTCAGTTGATAAAGTAGAACTCTCACCGGTTGTTCCTGCGATGATAATACAGTCTGTGCCGTTATTCACCTGGTAATCAATTAACTCCTCTAACTTCTCGTAATTGACCTCGTTATTCTCCTTCATTGGTGTAACGATTGCAACACCTGCGCCCTCAAAAATTGCCATGATTTTACCTCCAGCTTTCTCTTATTATTTATTGTATTATCGTTCCATAAAATGTGCATCTTTAATGGTTTACAAATGAAAAGACCGGCACTCGCGCCGGTCTAATAACTCATTGTATGGTTGTTATCAAAGATAGCGCCCCATCTGTTACAGATGACAGTCATAAGCCTCTTAAACTCATGCCCAAGAAATCATCCGGCAGGCGGAAAACTTCTTTCGGCGTTCTTCCCTTCCCCTTATCTTCTTCTGTCCTGTCACATCCGATAAGGTACTCATAAAGCACGCAACCTCTATCATTTATGAAATTCTATGTTCAATATAGCACCCAGCCCCTCTTATGTCAACACGTAATCTGCTTCTCGGCCGTGATATTATATATTTCATCCGCGTATGTGCGAACCGAATCCTCTAATACTCTTCCGGTCATAATGATCTCTGTCTCATCGGTCTTTGATACGAGCACGGCTTCAAGCTCCTCCGATGTGATGACACCATTATCGATCAGACCAAGCACCTCATCTAATATCAGTACATTGCATTCGCCTGTCACTAATACTTTCTTCGAGAAATTCAGCCCATTCTTCATGTTCATCTTCTCTTCGTCTTTTTCTTCTTCTGATAATTCTTCATAATAGCCTTCCGATTTTTCAAAACGGAAGATCTTGATCTCCGGTTCAAGACGCTGCAAAAAATCCATGCTGTGATCGCCTTTTCCCTTTAAAAACTGTATTACAAACACCGTTTTACCTTCTCCGGCTGCACGCAGGGCACTGCCCATCGCCGCCATGGTTTTCCCACGGCCATCGCCGTAATATATCTGTACGGAACCTTTTTCCATAATTACCCCTTTATACCTGTGGCATCCTTTCTTTGTATTTCAATGTTTCTATACCAGATTTTTCTAAAATACCACAAATGATACAAAAAAGCAACTTTTACATGATTCCTTAATCCAGAAAATCAATTTTGCTGACGGACACCTCATATGCGGTCCGCTTTTCAATCTCTTCCTCACTCAGTTTTTTTACATACTCACGGCTCTGTATCCTTCCCCAGATCTGCACATGTCCGCCAACCTCGAAACCGGATGCGAACCTTGCATTTCTTCCCCAGCAGATGCATGGAATATAATCGGACTTTCCATAGGAACGGTTTACCGCGATCAGAAGATCTGCGATCTCTCTTCCAAGCGGTGTCTTCCTGTAAATCGGCTCCTTGCAGATATAACCATCCAAAAAGATCTGGTTACTCTTTAGATCCTCTTCATCCCCTTCCACGAACTCAATTTCCCGTACAAAAACAGACAGCACCAGACGGTTTTTGCTTTCCTCATGTCTGTTATAAGAACGGAACTGACCGGTTACATATACCTTTTGTCCGATACAGCTTGTGCTTGTATCCACAAGACGCTCTGAGACCATGAGTGGTATGTAATCGTCATAATTGCTCAGACGGCTGACTGCGACTTCTACCATATAAAAGCCCTCACCATAGACCTCGTGACTGAATGTGAAATCCGAAATGATCTCACCTACAATAGATACCTGATTGTTTTCAAATACTTTATCTGCCATGAATGTTCTCCCTTCCTCTGTATATATCGATGGCATATCGATTCATTTTGTGCTTTTACAATGTATTCCGGATACATGTTTTTTAGAACTTTCTTACCTTACCATTCCCCTTCCGCTGAAACTTCGCATAATCTGTCGATAACGTAAGCTGGTTTTTCTTATTTCGCATTTGTGCATTTTTCGTTATCAAGTTCCTGAATGTACATTTTGATACACAAATTCTATATAGAAAAAAAGCTGGTTTCGCGGAAAAAACTTGCAAGATCGCGAATTTATGCTAAAATAAGAAAGTCGGTCATTTACAGGCCGCTTTAATAAATATAGGTAAACATTGTTTTTTCTTAATTACAGAAGGAAGGATTTATTTATGAAAACAACGAGAGATGACGTTCGTAACATCGCAATCATTGCCCATGTCGATCATGGTAAGACTACACTGGTCGATGAGCTGTTAAAACAAAGCGGTGTTTTCCGTGCCAATCAGGAAGTTCAGGAACGTGTTATGGATTCGAATGATATCGAGCGTGAAAGAGGTATCACAATCCTCTCCAAAAATACTGCTGTCTTTTACAAGGATATCAAGATCAACATCATCGATACTCCGGGACATGCCGATTTCGGTGGTGAAGTAGAACGTGTCTTAAAGATGGTAGACGGTGTTGTCTTAGTCGTAGACGCTTACGAAGGTGCAATGCCACAGACAAAGTTCGTTTTAATGAAAGCATTAGAGTTAAATCTGCCGGTTATCGTATGTATCAATAAGATCGACCGTCCGGAAGCACGTCCGAATGAAGTTATCGATGAAGTCTTAGAGCTATTCATGGACCTCGATGCTTCCGACGAACAGCTTGACTGCCCGTTTATCTTCGCATCTGCAAGAGATGGTTATGCAATGCGTGATCTGAACGATGAGCGTAAAGATATGACGCCTCTTTTCGAGGCAATTATCGATTATATTCCTGCTCCTACCGGTGATCCGGATGCAAATACACAGGTTCTGATCAGTACGATCGATTACAACGAATATGTCGGACGTATCGGTATCGGTAAGATCGACAACGGATGCCTGAAAGTCAACCAGGATGCGGTTGTAGTGAACCACCATGACCCGGATAAGATGAAAAAAGTCCGTATCAGCAAGTTATATGAATTCGATGGATTAAATAAGGTAGATGTAGAAGAAGCCCATATCGGTTCGATCGTTGCGATCTCCGGTATTGCCGATATCCACATCGGAGACACGATCTGTGCACCGGAAGATCCACAGGCAATTCCATTCCAGAAAATCTCCGAACCGACTCTGTCTATGAACTTCATCGTCAATGACAGTCCGCTTGCCGGACAGGAAGGTAAGTTCGTAACCTCCCGCCACATCCGTGACAGACTGTTTAAGGAGTTAAATACCGATGTCAGCCTTCGTGTGGAAGATACCGACAGCCCGGACAGCTTAAAGGTCTCCGGCCGTGGTGAATTACACTTATCCGTTTTAATTGAGAACATGCGTCGTGAAGGCTATGAATTTGCAGTCAGCAAGGCCGAGGTATTATACCACTATGATGAAAACGGCAAGAAGTTAGAGCCTATGGAGATCGCTTATGTCGATGTCCCGGATGAATTCACCGGTACTGTCATCGACAAGTTAAGCCAGCGAAAAGGTGAGTTACAGAACATGCGTCCGATCGCAGGCGGCTACACCAGACTTGAGTTCAATATCCCATCCCGTGGTCTGATCGGTTACCGTGGTGACTTCATGACTGATACAAAGGGAAATGGTATCATCAATACGATCTTCAATGGTTACGCTCCTTACAAGGGAGACATCTCCTATCGTAAGCTTGGTTCCCTGATCGCATTCGAATCCGGTGAATCCGTAACCTACGGTCTGTTCTCCGCACAGGAGCGTGGTACGTTATTTATCGGACCTGGTGAAAAGGTATATTCCGGTATGGTCATCGGTTCTTCTTCTAAGGCAGAAGATATTGAGTTAAATGTATGTAAGAAAAAGCATCTGACCAATACACGTTCTTCTTCCGCAGACGAAGCATTAACCCTTGTTCCACCAAAGAAGTTAAGCTTAGAGCAGGCACTCGACTTTATTGATGTCGACGAGCTTCTTGAAGTAACACCGGAAAGCCTTCGTATCCGTAAGAGAATCTTAGATCCGACCTTAAGAAAACGTGCGAACTTCCGCAAGTAAATCGTCACAAATACGTGCTTTGCACAATACAAAAAGAGGAAGTACAGCTCTTCAATTGCGTAAGATCTGTACTTCCTCTTTTTTGCGGTATAGAATTCGAGTGCCCAAAGATGTTTTTTAATCAAAAGCGCAAAATGCACAAAATATGTAAAGCAAACTTTTATTTCGTCTTTCGCTGCGAGTGAAATCCACTGCGTTACGCCTTCGCTTTCATCCGGTTATAAACCATTCCGACGAGAAGCACCGCCACTGCAAACAGGCTCTGTATCACAAGTCCCTGAATGGCATCGGCAGAAAGACCACCGGCTGTATCTATATGCTGTGCGCCCTCTAAGGTCATCATGTACCAGTAAGTCGGCATGAACTTTGCAACCCGGAGTACACTGTCGCTGAAGATCTCAATCGGTACAAAAATTCCGCCTAAGAATGCAAGTCCAAGACCGAAAAAGTTACTGATCATGCTCAGTGCCTGCTGCTCTGTCACAATCTGTCCGGCAGTATAGGCACAGGCAAGTGCAAATAATATCTGCATCATGGAATTGACACTGCACCAGAAGCCTGTTTTTGAAAACATATAGCCGGGATATAAGATGCTTCCAACAACTTCCATGAGTGCCCAGATTGCTATCGATACCACAACACTTCCAAGGATCAGTTGTACATTCCTGCTTAAGAATGACATGGCAGAACATTTATTTCTGGCATCCAGATCCGTTTCATGGAATGCCATAAATACCGGTCCGATCGCACAGATCAGCATACAGATATAGATATATGGAAGATAGCGGAAGTAGAACTTGCCCGGTTCGAACGCATCCGGATTCGTATCATCGATCAGCTTTGTCCTGGCTGTGACAGTCATATCCTCATCCGTCTGACGGATTGCATCGCCTAAGTCAAATCCACTGTCCAAGTAGATCCCGGCTGTCTTTAAATAACTCTGGATCTGATTATCCGCGAATTCTCCACTCGAGCTGGATGGTACTTTCTTATCGGTAAGCAGTCCCTCCCGCTCTCCGTCTGTAAAACGGGCGGTAAAATCGGCCGGAATATAGAGTACATAATCAATATCGCGGTAAAAGATCTTATCTAACAAGGCATCCTCTGTCTTTGGGACATCGATCAGATTGTTATCTTTTCCAAGATAATCCACGAGTGCCCCACCAAGCTTTCCTTCATCCTGATTCTCGATCACAAGATTTAACTCTTCTGCCTGAAAGTTCTTCTGCTCGTTTTCCCCGCCGTTTTTTGCCATTGCGATCGCAATCCCGACAAATACGACAAAATAGATAATGACGGATGTCATCTTCTTTTTTACAATTTTTAAAAACGTCTTAAAGACTTGCATAACGTTCCCTCCTGACTGCAAGGAAGCTTCCGATACATAACAGTACGGCAATTCCAAGCAAGATTACAAGATTCTCTGTATAACGCGTATAATCATCGTAGATATCAAGGCTGTAAAGGGCATCTACGATCAGTGCCGCCGGATTGATCTTATTGATGACCGGACAATGCTCCTGTACGATATGGTACATATTTCCAACCATCAGACCGCTTAAAAAGCATTCTAACATGGTAAGCGCCACAACGATACCGATCTTGCTGTCCCGGGATCTTTTTCCAAGGGAACCGAAAAAGAATCCGCTTGCCACACCGATAAAGGAGGCAACCAGTAAAACCAGTAAAAGCTGAGGGATCCTGCTGCCGAAGCTCACACCCAGTATGTATTTCAAATATACAAATCCCACGATACTGCATACAAACTGGATCAGCAGGCTTGCCGCTACATCCGCAAGAATCCCGACAAACCGGCTGCTGCTGGCTATGATCCTTCTTGCTCCGATCGCACTCTGGTCAGCCTTGATATCAACTGCACAGTTGACACCTAAAAAGCATCCATACAGACTGGTCATGGCAAGCAGTGCATAGAAGTAATTCACATACTGATCCATCTCCGCTCTGGTATATTTCTCATCGACAATCATATCCACACTCTGACCTGCCGCCTGCACTGCCTGCTCTACGAGCATCGGATTGACACCGGCTATGGTTGTAATGGTCTGCTTTGTCTGTTCATACTCCTGTAAGACAGCCTGTAAGATACTTGGCTTAATCCCTTCTTCTTTTACATACAAGGTCACTTCTTCCCCACTGTTGTAATAAATGCCACTGACCGCTTTCTCCTCTAACAACTGCTTTGCATCATCCATGGACGTATCGGTGACTGCGATCAATGCATCGCCGCCCTCCTCCATGGTATCTAACAACTCGCCAAAGGACGCATCTGCATCCTCCTCTTCTACATAGGCAACCGGAATCTCTGTAAAAATCTCTTCTTTTTCCATATAGTGTCCAAACGTCACCTGAAAGAACGTTCCAAGTCCGATCGGGAAGATCAGGCTCCAGAACAGGATCTCTTTCATGCGGACGGATCGAAGTAAATTATATTGAAACAATCGAAAAAACATTTTCTCCCTCTACTTTCCCTGTGTTAATCACGAAGTTCCTTTCCGGTGATCTCAAGAAATACATCATTTAAGGTTGGCAGCTCTGAATAGACTCTTCCAAAGCCAATATCATGCTCCTGCATGTAGGCAAGGATACGGACTAAATTGTGTTTTCCACGATTGCAGGAGATCTGTAACTGGTTATCCTCATACGTTACCTGATAGACATGTTCAAGTCCACGGATCTCTTCGATCTGCTCCGGTGTAATGTCTAAGATATCTAAATGGATCTTCTCACCCATCTTGATCATCAGCTTCAATTCTTCCTTCGTACCCTCTGCGATCTTTCTGCCCTTATCAACGATCGCAATCTGTGTGCAGATCTGCTCGACCTCTTCCATATAATGTGACGTATAGATGATCGTTGCTCCCTGCTCATTTAACTGTCTGATTCCCTCTAATATCTTATTGCGGCTCTGCGGATCGACTGCTACGGTCGGCTCATCCATGATAATAAGCTTTGGCTTATGCGCAATGCCGCAGGCGATATTTAATCTCCGTAAAAGTCCGCCGGATAGTTTCTTCGGCAGAAACTTCCGGTAGTCCTCTAAGCCTACAAACCGGACCGCTTCTTCCACATACTGCTTTCTTGTCGCCTTATCCTTAATATAAAGCCCACAGAAGTAATCGATATTCTCATATACCGTCAGTGCTTCAAATACCGCAACATTCTGTAAGACCACACCGATATTACGCTTTAGGTCATAGCTGTCCGGCTCGATCTCTTTTCCAAATACCTTCACACTGCCCTTATCAAAGGATAACAGGGCCAGGATACAGCTAATCGTCGTCGTCTTTCCGGAACCGTTCGGCCCGAGCAATCCAAAAATCTCCCCTTCTTCGATCCGCAGATTCAAGTGATCGAGTGCCACTAATTCTTTGTATCTTTTTACAAGATTCTCAATTTCCACAACTGGCTGTGCCATATACATTCCTCCTTAATTCTGATACCAGCATTGTATTCGATCCTCCGCGAAAAGACCAGTGCATCCTGTCAACTTCTGATATGACAAATGTCACTTTTACCGCTTCCGTTTTGACACCCTATGTAGATTATATTACAATAAACCTGAAACCGATTGATCTGATCATCAGGAGAACCCGATATGCGATGTTTAACCGATAAATTACTTCTTTTTACCGGCAGCGTGGGGCTGTTTCTTTTTACCGATACCGATCTTACCGCTGCCACAATCATCTATGTGATCCTCTCCCTATGTCTTACGCTTGTGCTGAGCTATCTGAACTATGATGCACATATCAGTACACATTTTAAGGTGGATATCCGCTATCAGGGACTGATGCTTCTTTATCTGGCTGCCTGCTTTTTTCTGCCACAGCTTGGATTTTGGCTGCCGGCTCTGATCTATGAGATTCTTTTTACGAGGAATCCGCTGTTATACCTGTTGTGTCTTCCGGCAGGCATCCTCTTTGGACAGAGCATCCCTTTGTTCCTCCGCTTCTTCTTTCTGATTTTACTGGCTGCGGGTATCCTGCTTCATCTGCGCACCATGCGTGTTTTACAGCTAGAAGCCCGGCTAAAGCAGATGCGGGATGACAGCACACAGTTTAACCAGATGCTCCAGCAGAAAAACAAGGCTCTGATCGAGAAACAGGACAACGAGATCTATCTTGCCACCCTAAAAGAGCGGAACCGGATCGCAAGAGAGATCCATGACAATGTCGGACACATGCTCTCACGCTCGATCCTGCAGGTCGGTGCACTGCGTGCCATGAATAAGGATCAGACGATAGGCACAATGTCAGATGCACTACAGACTACGCTTTCCGATGCGATGAACAGCATCCGCGCGAGTGTCCATGACCTGCATGATGACTCTATCGATCTGCGTGCCTCGATCGAAGCACTGTTAGCAGATTATCCGGGCTGTCATATCAGCTTTGAATATGATATGAGCAGTCTTGTACCAAAGGAGATCAAATACTGCTATATCGCTATTTTAAAGGAAGCACTTTCGAATGTTGCAAAGCACAGCAATGCAACCCGCCTTCATATCATCATGCGGGAGCATCCGAGCCTCTTTCAGCTTCTGGTCGAGGACAACGGTACTTCCATCTCGATGCATACCGATGGCATCGGGCTTGAAAACATGAAGGATCGTGTTGATGCCTTAAACGGTACTTTTACCTATTCCTACAAACAGGGCTTCCGGATCTTTATTTCGATCCCGAAAAAGAACATATCCAAAAATACATGATACAAAAAAGGAGAATTCCATGAAACTTGTAATTGTTGATGATGACCATCTGGTTTCCATATCCTTAAAGACCATCTTAGAAGCATCCGGGGAGGCCGATGTCCTTGCGATCGGTAAAAACGGCAAGGAAGCCGTAACACTTTACGAAACACATAAACCGGATGTCCTGCTTATGGATATCCGCATGGATACCATGACCGGATTAGAGGCTGCTAAGATCATCCTTACCAAATATCCGGATGCGAAGATCTTATTCTTAACTACTTTTTCCGATGACGAATACATCGTTGAGGCACTGCACATCGGGGCAAAGGGTTATATTTTAAAACAGGACTTTGAAGGTCTGCTGCCTGCCTTAACTGCTGTTTTGAATGGTCAGAATGTATTTGGAAATGAGATTGTAACGAAGCTTCCGTCACTGCTTTCGAATACGAAAAGCTATGACTATGCCGCTAAGGGCATTACCGAAAAAGAATCCGAGATCATTGAACTGATCGCCAAGGGACACAGTAACAAAGAGATTGCCGAAAAGCTCTTCTTAAGTGAAGGAACGATCCGCAACTACTTAAGTACCATCTTAGAAAAGTTAGAGCTGCGTGATCGCACGCAGCTCGCTGTCTTCTATTACCAGAACCGGTAATCTTATAATGCTTTGATCCGCTCTAATGCAGCAACCGTATTCTCGTAGCTTCCGAATGCGGTCAGTCTGAAGTAGCCTTCTCCGCTTGGGCCGAATCCGGAACCAGGTGTTCCTACTACATTGGCGTTCTCTAACAGATAGTCGAAGAAATCCCAGGAGGTCATCTTCTCCGGTGTCTTTAACCAGATATATGGTGCGTTCACACCACCATATACTTCGTAACCGGCATCCTTTAAGCCTTCCTTGATGGTCTTCGCATTCTTCATATAATAAGCAACCTGATCCTTTAACTGTGCCTTTCCTGCATCGGAATAAACCGCTTCACCGGCACGCTGCACAATGTAAGGAGCGCCGTTGAACTTGGTTCCATGACGTCTTGCCCACATATCATGTAAGGAAACATCGCCACACTTTAATTCCTTCGGTACAACGGTATATCCAAGACGCACACCCGTAAATCCGGCATTCTTAGAAAAGCTCTTTAACTCGATCGCACAGGTCTTTGCACCTTCACACTCATAGATCGAATGTGCAACATCATCCTCGGAAATATATGCTTCATATGCACCGTCATAGATGATTACTGCATGATTCTTGTTTGCATAATCAACCCATTCCTGTAACTGTGACTTGGTGATCGTTGTTCCGGTCGGGTTATTCGGCAGACATAAGTAGATAATATCCGGTGTCTCCTTCGGGAACTCCGGTACGAAGTTGTTCTCTCTGGTACATGGCATATAGATCACGTCGCTCCACATCTCTGTTGCCGGATCGTAGGTGCCGGTTCTTCCTGCCATTACGTTAGAATCCACATAAACCGGGTATACCGGGTCACAGACTGCAATCTTATTGTTGACAGAAAAGATCTCCTGAATGTTACCGGAATCACTCTTTGCTCCATCGGATACAAAGATCTCATCGGCTGCGATATCACATCCTCTTGCAGCATAATCGTTTTTTGCGATCGCACTGCGTAAGAACTCATAGCCAAGATCCGGTGCATATCCGTGGAAGGTAGCGGCATCTGCCATCTCATCTACTGCCTTATGCATAGCTTCGATGATTGCCGGTGCAAGTGGCTGTGTCACATCACCGATTCCAAGACGGATAATGGATTTATCCGGGTTTGCTGCTGTATATGCATTTACCTTTTTTGCAATCGTGCTGAAAAGATAACTTCCCGGTAACTTCTGATAATTGTCATTTACTTGATACATAATTACGTTACTCCTTCTAATCATTCCTGCATGTTACTTACTGTTATGTAGTATAGCATTATTAAAACGATTTGAAAAGCGATTTACAATTCGTTTTTCGCATAGATACCATTCTTTTTACTGATTCAGCAGACTGAGCACCATCTGTGCCGTCTCGACAAGACCCGTTCCGTTGTCCATACTACGCTTCTGGATATAACGGTGTGCTTCCTCCTCGGTCATGTTGTTTCGTTCCATTAGAAGTCCTTTGGCGCGTTCGATCAGCTTCTTCTCTTCTTCGTTACGCTCCTTTGGCACTGCCCGCTGTTTTTTCTTCTTACGGGCAATGGAATAGGACATCATCTCCATAGTCTGTACCAGCTCGTGTACCTTAAGCGGCATGGCAAGACACATCAGATCATCAATCTCACGTTCATTGCAGATATTCGGGGCTGCAACCAAAACCATCTGGAAGGTCTTTGGCAGATACTCATATAACTCCATGTACATCATGTCCACAAAGCGGTAATTGCAGACGAGGATTCCTCCGTCTAACGTATTGGCAAACTGAAGTGCCTGTGCACCGGTTGTCGCCACTGCATCTACCTGAAATCCGCTCTTTACCAATATTCTTTTTATGCTCTCTGCGTTTTCCTGCTTTGGAAATGCAACAATTATGTTAATCAAGATCCCAATCCCCATTTCGTAGGTTTATCATTTCATCCTTCGTATATGCGTTTCCTACGATCAGATCTTGTACAGATATTCGCTGATCTCCCACTGTGTAACCTGTGCGCGGTATTCTGCCCATTCTGCACGTTTGGCTTCTGTGTACTTTTCTGTGATGTGTTTTCCTAAAACATCCTTGATATATTCATCCTTTTCCAGTTCGTCCACTGCCTCGCTTAAATCAGCCGGAAGAGATTCGATGCCAAGCTTTACCTTCTGTGAGATACGCATCTCAAAGACATTCTCTTTGACACTCTCCGGCGGCATGATCTTATGCTCGATACCGTCTAATCCTGCTGCAAGACATACTGCAAGGGTCAGATATGGGTTTGCTGCCGGATCCGGACAGCGAAGTTCTACTCTTGTTCCTGCACCCCTTGCTGCCGGAATACGGATGAGCGGACTGCGGTTTGTTGCAGACCATGCGATATAGATCGGTGCTTCATAGCCGGGAACCAGACGCTTATAGGAATTGACCAGTGGATTCGTGATTGCTGTCATTCCCTTCATATGTTTCATAATACCACCGATAAAATAGTATGCTTCCTGACTGAGTCCGAGTTCATTGGACGGATCTGCAAAAATATTTTTTCCGTCCTTTGCAAGTGACATATTCACATGCATGCCGGAACCATTGATGCCATATTTCGGCTTTGGCATAAAGCTTGCAAACAGTCCATGGCGCTTTGCGATCGTCTTGACTGCTAACTTAAAGGTCATGATATTATCTGCGGTGCGTAATGCCTCATCATACTTAAAATCAATCTCATGCTGTGCCGGAGCAACCTCATGGTGGGAAGCCTCGATCTCATAGCCCATATCCTCTAAGGTTAAGACCATATCACGTCTTGCATTCTCGCCAAGATCCACCGGGCCCAAATCAAAATAGCCTGCCTTCTCATGTGAGATTGTGGTCGGCTGTCCATCCTCATCCGTATGGAATAAGAAGAACTCACACTCCGGTCCGACATCAAAGGTATATCCCATTTTGGCTGCGCGTGCGATCTCTTTGCGGAGAATGTAACGCGGATCTCCTTCAAATGGTGTTCCGTCCGCACAATAGACATCACAAATGATACGTGCGACCTTGCCCTGCTGTGGTCTCCACGGGAAGATACAGAAGGTATCCAGATCCGGATAGAGATACATATCGGATTCTTCGATTCTTACAAACCCCTCAATCGAGGATCCGTCAAACATACACTGGTTATTCAACGCCTTTTCTAACTGGCTTTTTGTGATCGCCACATTTTTTAACGTTCCAAACATATCCGTAAACTGTAAACGGATAAATTCCACATCTTCCTCTTCTACCAACTGCATAATATCCTGCTTCGTATACTTGCTCATATCATACCTCTTTCCTTACGATTTCCAATACTTTTTCATAGTTCATCGTTCCGCCGAACAAATCTAATGCACTTCCGATCGTTACATTCAGCCGGTTCCTTCCAAGTTCCTTTAACCGGTACAGATCTTCAAAGCTTCCTACCCCGCCTGCATAAGTAACCGGGATCTTTCCCCAGCTTCCAAGCAGACTTACCAGTTCCGTTTCAATACCGGATGCCTTGCCCTCTACGTCTACCGCATGGATCAAAAACTCATCACAGTAGCTGCTCAACCGGTCAAGTAACTCTAACGAAACCTTCTCATCCGTAAACTTCTGCCAGCGGTCGGTTACAATATAGTAATCGCCATCCTTCTTCCGGCAGCTTAAGTCTAAGACTAAATGCTCCTTCCCGGTAATGGCAACAAGCTTTTCCAGGTTGTCATAATCCACCCTGCCATCCCGGAATACGTAAGATGTGACAATCACATGGCTTGCGCCCTGCGCTAAGAAGTAAGCCGCATTTGTGTCATTGATTCCGCCACCGATCTGAAGTGCACCCGGATACGCATGGAGTGCAAGCTCGGCCTGCTTCTTTGTTGCTTCGTAATAGGCACTGTCCTTCGGATTAAGCAGGATAATATGTCCGCCGCGGATACCGTCCTTCTTATAATACTCCGCATAAAACGCTGCATCCTGTGTGGCGACAAAGTTCTCCTTTGCCTGATTCCCCTCGTCTCTTAGGCTTCCACCGACGATCTGTTTCACCTTTCCATTATGTATATCAATACATGGTCGAAATTCCACGATCTTCTCTCCATTCTATGTTTTCTTCTAAAAAAGGACAACGTTCACCCATAGAATGACTCCGTTGTCCTTGTAGCTAGGATACCATACTTTTGCCTAAATGTGAATACTCTTTTTGGGTAATTGAATTTCGAAAATAAATATCCAGCTGTACATTAATCAATGATGTGACACCAGGTTTTTAAAATAAAAGGAACGATATG
>ERZ1034873.797-NODE-797-length-14312-cov-134.047052_pt1 | contig 14312 bp, 20 predicted proteins | sample MGYA00520689_ERZ1034873 | MGnify/ENA primary metagenome ERZ1034873 (study PRJEB33766, sample SAMN09781722) | gut metagenome | biome: gut microbiome | host: Homo sapiens | place: Madagascar | study: EMG produced TPA metagenomics assembly of the PRJNA485056 data...
ATGTAACAGATTTGAAACAAATTGTTAATATTGAGTTCATAATTTTATGGTATTATGTAGACAGTGAAGGGAAGCACACAAGGCGCAACCCATAGAGAAAGGACGAACACCATGATTGATATGAACATTATTTTTGAGCTGATTGAAAAAGCATCTAAGGCCGGTACACCTTCTTACAAGAAGTTTGGAGAGACGGGCGGCGGTACATCATTGCAAAGCGTGAGGTTTTCGGAGAGATTATCTGGGAAACTGTGAAGGTGGTGATAGGGTATGATTAAGTACTTGAAAATCAGTAACTTTGAACAGGTGGAAAATTTCCTGCTCAGGCATCCAGACGAAGAATACAAGACGGCCCGTTTCATCTATTATTTCAAGATCGTTGGAGACTGTGCCGGAATCTTCAGGCGGGCAACGGAAACCTGTACACGGAAGGGCCGGAAGATCGGGGATGAAGAGATTGTTGCATACTATCACGAAGGGGAGCTTTAATTATGAGAACTTTACATCTGTACGAATTTGAGTGGATGGATAAGAGTAAGGTTATCCCGGAGAACGTTCTTGCAATGGGGAGTAATGCGGTAGGCATTCGCAAGCTGGCTTGTTCCCACCGGGCAACCAGTAATGCGGATATCACGCATTTGTATAACTACCTGTACCGGAACGGCAATATGCCGTATATGACGGAACTGCCCAACGGCGATATCAGAATCCAGTATTTCAAGAAGGGGTGATAGCATGGCAAGGAAAGAGAAGAACAAGCCCACGCTGGTGAAGCCGGATAAACTGCCAGCTGGGGCAACTGCCAGGAGCGAACAGAAGCCGCCAGCGGGCAAGAAACCATCCCGGAAGAAAGCGGCGCGGGCCAGAAAGTCCGCAAAACTGAAGGAGAAAGAGACCAAACAGCGGAAACAGGGCGGCAAAGGTCGCCCTTTTCGTGCAAAACCTTGGGAAGATTATGCTGGCGGGAGCAAGCCCACAAAGGCCTACACCACCGAAGAACTGCGAGATATTACCAGACGTGCGGCGAAGGCGGCGAATAGCCGCCTGCGGGCCTTGGAAAAGGCCGGTTTAACAAAGTGGTCATATAATATGGCCGCGCGTCTGACAGGCAAGGAAAAGCCCAGATTTGCGGAAAGCAAGGCGGCAATCGGGAAGCTGAACCGCCAGCAGTTGGAAAGTCTGTTTTACAATCTGCGGGAGTACATGACCGCCCAAACGTCCACAGTTCAGGGTATGAGGGCACAGGAAGCAAAGTATCTGAAGGCCGCGCAAGATATGGGATTCACTGGCACATCGGATGATCTGAGCGCCCTGTTTGAAAAGTACATGACCAAAGAACTAGAAGCTCTTCTTGGGTCTGATATCATCCGAAGTGAAATTATGTCAGGTCGCGCTTCTCAGGGTTCGCTTGACTATTTGCGGGAGCAGACGGACAGGCGGGCAGAGCTGGGGCGCATGGTAGAAGAGGACAAGAGACAGGGCGCGTTACTACTGGAAAGTTTACGGAAGTACGGGGTTTAATATGCGTTATAGTCAGGGCATCGAAATTGCAGAAAGCAAAGCGGAGTTTTTGCCCATGTTGAAGCGGCCCAAAGTCGTTCGCAAGATCGACAAGAGGGCCAAACGTGGTGAACGGCGCAAGGGTGATATCAAATACTATGATGTAACCTGTACGTTCGATATTGAAACCACCAACAGCGACAGTGACGGCTTTGCCTACTCGTTCCAGATGTGCATAGGCGGCGCGGTCGTGGTTCCGCGATACTTTGAGGACTGGGTGGAGATTCTGGAAACTCTGGCTGATAAATGGGGAATCACGACAAAAAAGCGGCTGGTGGTGTATGTCCATAACTTGGGATATGAATACACATATCTTATTCAAATGTTGTGCAACCGCTGGGGCGATTGCAAAGCCTTGTACACCAAAAGCCGGAAACCCTTGTATTTGATGTTCGACAACGGGATTGAATTTAGGGATAGCTTGAAATTGTTTCAAAAGAGCTTGGCAAGAGCAACAGAAGGATGCAAGCACGAAAAACTCAAGGGTGACCTTGACTATTCGGTTTACAGAACAGCAGATACACCCCTTGATGATACCGAATTTGCATACTGCGTCAATGATGTTTTGGGACTGTGGGAAGCAATTGAACGCCTGAAATCAGAGCACAGTTACAACGCGGCATCTATCCCCATGACAAATACCGCAACGGTTGTTCAGGAAGTGAACAGCAGAATCTCCCATGATATGAAGTGCCGGAATGCAATGGCCCGCTTGCACCTGAGCAAGAATCAGACGCGGCTTGCATACCTTGCAATGGCGGGCGGTGATACCCACGGCACGCGGTGGCGGGCCGGGTACACCTATACCGGGTGCAACTCCTACGATTTCAAAAGCGCGCATCCGTCCCAACAACTGCTCTGGAAATTCCCTTCAGGAAAACCGTTCAATCTGCCGGACGAAACCCCCAAAGAAGATATGGAACGCCTGATACGGGCCGGGTTTGGTTGGGTCGCCAAAATCCTTTTGGTTGATTTCAGTATCCGTCCCGACTGCCCAGACCCTTGTATCTCGGTCAGCAAATGTGCAACCATTGACGGGGAAACCGGTGTGGACAATGGCCGATTGCTGGGCGCGCATGGCGCGTTTATTTACTGCGATTCAAACGACTGGCAACGCATCCGGGAAGGATATGAATATAAAAATATGGTAGCAATGGAAAGTTTCGCTTTCCAGCTGGATTATCTCCCGGACAGTTTCCGCGAAACGATTTTTGAAAAGTTCAAAATCAAAGAAACCATGAAGGGTTCCCCAGAATATGCCTTTTCCAAAATCTGCGTGAATACCATTTACGGGGCCACGGCCCAGAAGCAAATCAGGGATGAATATGATGCAAAAATAGATGATGCAATCGAATTTACTTGCACCCACTGGGAAAAGACGCTGGAAGAGATGGACGAAAAACAGGTAGACAAGAAACAGGCCGAAAAGTTCCCGTTCCTGTGGGGCCTGTGGACTGCCAGCTTGACCCGGTTCTATCTGTGGCAAATCCTGAAAATTGTAGGTTGGGAGCGCGTGATATACTGGGATACCGACAGCTGTAAATATCAGGGGCCGAAGTGCCCGGGCGTTGACGCATACAACGCAAAAGTGAAAACCCAGTGTGAACAGCGCGGCGTGGTCGTTACAAAGGCCAGCGGCAAGAATGTTTATATTGGAGTGGCAGAGGACGAACACCCGGGGGCCGAATATGGATACACTGAGTTCCGGTTCCTTCATGCAAAGTGCTATGCGGCCCGGACTTGCGCTGGCGTTCTGGAAAGCACAATCGCCGGAGTAGGCAAGAAAGAAGGTCAGGACGCGCTCAACGATAATATCGACAACTTGAATGATTTTCTTGTGATCGAAAACGCGGGCGGTCAAATGCTGACATACCATGACAGCCCAATAAAGGTAAGGAACGATTTTGAAAAGCCCACGATCTCCGCAAGCTGGGTTGTTATGACCCCGCGCCGGTATGAGGTGGGCGGCATCAATAACTTTGCTGAGGAACGCTTGGGATAATGTTCCACATGGAACAAAAGAAGAGCCCCGCTCTGGTGAGCGGGGGCTCTTTGTTGTGTTACGGTGCGGGGGTGTATGTGGGGTCAGTGGCGAAGATGACCCAGTTGAGAGTCCACGGGTAAGAGGACGGCCGGTCAGAATCGGAAATACCCCAAATCCAGACAAGCCGTCCATGGTCAACGGTGAGCGTGAGGGGATTTTCGGAGAGTTCCCGTGTCCGAATGACAGTGTTGGAGCCGTCTTTGTACGCATACTGAAGATATCCGGTATCCAGAGTATAGGTACCATCTTTTACGGGGGTGAAACAGGTCATAAACCATTTGTTTCTGACGTTGGGATTGCCATAACCCAGACCGCTCAAAACATACTTGCCGGTCTGGTCGTTATCCGCGATAAATGCGGCTTTCCAGTCGGCCCAGTCCATAAGCTGAATAACGCTGGTTTTGTCGGCCTTGTCGGTTTCCAGCTGGGCAATGCTTCCTGCGTGCTCGGCCAGCTCGTTCTCCTGAGAGGTTGCGCACTGGGAAACGGTCTGCCCGGGGTGCGCGGTTGCCCAGTCGCCCAGATTTTCGTTGATATGAGTGATGGAATCGGTATTGCCAGAAATCGCGGTATCCTGAGCGGTGTTCTTGGCCTTGATATCTGCAATCTCCTGCTTGTTGGTGGCGTTGTCACCTTCCAGCGCGGTAATCCGCTTCTCATGGTCTGCCAGCTTGGTGGCGTGGTTTGCCAGCTCGGCGGCGTTCTTGGCAATGAGCTTTCCGTTCGCCAGCTCTGCGGCCTTGGCCCGGTCGATTTCAGCGGTCAGCGCGGCATTGGTGTTGTCGGTCTTGGTGTCCAGCTGGGTAAAGTGGGCCTTGGCCTGTTCGCAACACTCTTCCAGTTTGTCCAGCCGTCCATCCTGCTGAACGTCTTTCTCCTGAATGTGCGCGATTGCGTCGCGGTTGGCCTCAATCTTTGCCTCGTCCTCGGTCAGGTCAGACCGGAGACCATCGGTCACACTGGTAAGGCGCTCAATGGCCTGATGATTTGCCGTGATTTCCTCATGCTGGGCGGTAAGACGGCCCTCATGGTCTGCCAGCTTTGCGGCATGGTCGGCCAGCTCGTGTGCGTTCTTGGCGATGTTCGCGGCATTGTCCTGAATGTTCTTGGTATTCTTGGCAATGTCGGCAGTGTTCTGGGCGATGCTGGCATCGTGGCTCTTGAGCTTGGTGTCAATGCCGTTCAGCCGGGAATCCTGCTCGGTGGTCTTGGCCTGAATTGCGGCGATATCGCCGTCGTTGCTGGTAATCTGCCTCTGCAAATCCTCGTCCTTGGCGTGCAGGTCGGCAATCTCGGTGGTGTGCTGGGCGGTCGTGGCCTGCACCCCGTCGATTTCGGTTTCGGCAGTTGCCACGCGCTCGGCCAGAGCGTCAACGCGGGCTTTGTCCTCGGCAACCGTGTTTTTCATCTCGGCATTGTCCTTGGTGAACTGGTCGATTTTCTCCCTGAATTCCGCGTTATCAGACGCGAAACCGGAAACCTGAGACGACAGGTCTTTCACCTCGTTCTTATACTGTTCCACCTGCGCGTTATATGCGCCGGTCTTTGCCCAATACCGGGTATTGGTGATATCCACGCCGGGGCCCACGTTGCACTTGCTCGTGTAGCTCTCTCCATCATGGGTGACAATGGTCAGGCTTTCATAGGAGCGGTGATTGTCCCACTCGATGGGGTCTGCGAAAATCGGCACATACCGACTGCCCACATACTGAGACGGGGGGCACGGCCCACAGGGAACAGGGGGCCGGGGCGGCATCGGGGGATGATGGGGGCCACAAGGCCCACAACAGCCGGGGTCAGCAGGAGCAAAAGGCGCGGGCTTGATGGGATAGCCACAGTCAGGTTTACAACTCATATTGAAAACTCCTTTCAGTACTTAATAATCAGATGACCATATTCGGGTTCGGTGATATCCGTGCCCGTGTCGAAGGTCAGCCAATTCCAGTTAGCGGGGATGTAGGCGGCAAAGTGGCCGTCAGGGGTCAGGCCAAACCACACGAAGCGCACCATTTCACATACCATGGCGGGCAGATTTTTGTCTGCCCATTCGATGAACTTTTCGTTCTCGAAGTCTCCGCTGTTCAGGCGGTCGTTGATGCACTTCTGGGCGGTGTTCAGATCGGCAAGAGCCGCGTTCAGCGCGGCCACATTGCCGCCCTGCGCTTCCTGCCCTTTTGCCAGACCCTCGCAAAGCCGGGTCAAGCTCTGAATCTGGGCAACCATCCAGCGAAGATCGTACATTCCGGGGTCTCCGGGAACCATGGGGCCGGGCTGGTAAGGGTAGCAATCCATAATCAATGCACCTTCCTTTCCATCTGCTTCCGGTACTCGTCAGCCTGAATCGCGGACTGAGTAAAGCTGTTATTCTCCCACCATGCCCACAGGGCGGCGGCGGTGGTCAGACCAGCAGTGACCCACTGTTCAACGCTTGCGCTGTCAATGGGAAGCGGGCTTTTCCCGCTTGCGCTCAACAGCTGGTTGGTGAGGGCCAGAGCAAGGACAACGGTTCTTGCAATAGTGGCGGGTTCGATTCTGCTTTTCATACGAAATTCCCCTTTCTTTTGTTAAATTCTTCCAAATCGTCTATGCGATGATTTGCAACCTCGATCTTTTCTTCCAGCACGGGCACGCGGCGGGCGAAATTGTTGTGTTCACGTACCTCGCGGGTCAGCTCGTCAAGCCGGGTTTCGGTGACGGCTTGCGCGCGGCTGTTTGCAATCAGTACGCCTATCAGCGTAACGCCGCCGCTCAAAAGGGCGACAATGATTTCCGATATCATAATATCACTCCTTTCAGTAAACGTCAAGACAAAATGTCCGGTGGAAGCTGTCCGCGATAAATTCATATACATTGAAAAGGACGCTTTCCCGCTCTTCCTTTATCATGGCCTGTGTGGTAGTTACGCCAATGTTGCCGCCCCTGCTCTCTTCATGGATAACGGAAACGGTCTCCTTCTCTTTTCCGGTCTCCATTCCATGGGTCGTGTCGGAGTGCGTGCCCGCCTTGGCATCATGGGCGGTTTCCCGCTCTCCGGTCTTTCCCTCGGTGTGCCCACGGGCGGCGGTGCTACCTTTGTCCCCGTACTCGCCGGACTGTCTGCCGATCTCTTCAGAATGCCCGGTGGTCAGCTGGGTTTCCTGCCCGGTGGTTTCCGTGTCGCTGGTCTCATGGGTTTTACCATCGTCCGTCTCTGTAGACGTGCCCACGGTATTGCTACCGGTCGTTTCGTTTTCCGTCCAGTCAATGGCTTTTCGGTCAACGGCTGTGCCCTTTTCATCATAATCCGTGTGCTGGGTATCATAGGGCTGGTACGATGCTTCATTCTCAGAAGAAATTTTTCCTTCCACGTCTGTGGTGGAAGTTTTCGTTGTGGTCAGATCGTCCGTCTGGGTCTCGGTGTGGGTTGTAAGCCGGGTTCCGGTGGTATCCGAAGTGGTTTTCCCGTCTTTCTGCATGTGGCTGGTTCCGTCCGTGTCGGAGTGGCTGGTTCCGTGGGTCTGGCTCTCAGCTGTGCCGGACGTGTCCCCGTGCCGGGCATCGGTTCCCGTGTTCCAGCCGTCTCCGGTGGTGTCCTCATGGTACAGCGTGCCATCAGTGTTCCAGCCGTCTTTGCTTCCTGCGTGCTGGGCTTTTTCGGTCACATCTCCGCTGTTCTTCTGGACGTGCTGGGCGGCGGTGTCCTTGTCCCGGGTGGTGGTATCCTTGGTAATGATGTGGGCATCAGTATTCCAGATGGGATTGTATTCCAGCTGGGTGGTTCTCAACAGTTTCTCCCAGATCGGCAGATTCTCGGTGCTCCAGAAAAAAAGCTCGGATTTCATCCAAACTGGGTCAGGGTGGTACAGGGGAGCAAGGCCGTGCTTGCGCCTGATCGCCTGAACCACCATTGTTTTTTCCATCCCCATGGGAACAACCATGTTTGCGAATAGATCGCGGTCATATAGCAACAGGGATTCAAGATTTGCGCTCGTCAGCTGATTCACCAGCATTGCCCTGCACCTCGCTTTCCTCGGTAAAATTGATATCCGGTTCTACCATTTCAAAGGTGATGTTCATATTATACATGCGGTTGACCACTTCCAACGATTTCTCCAACGTGATCTTCCAGACCTCGCGGCGGTTGAAGGTTTCCGCGTCTGCGGCCTTGCTCTCGGTAACTACCATCCGTTCTTTTTTGTTGGGCTGAACAGAAACGCCCAACTCCCGATAGAAGTCACACAGGATGTTTCGGCGGTACTCCATCAGATCGGGAAGAATGAAATTTTTGGACAAATCGCGGTCGATCTGCATAATGGGAAGGGTGTACTCCCCTTCTGTTCGCCCTGCATCCGGGCGGCGAAGATCGGGGTTCACAATGATACCGGTTTCACCATTCGCCAGCTTTTGGAAGAGTGCTTCCAGACTGCGCTTCTGTTTGTCGTCCTTGGCAAACGCGCCGTAAGCAAAGCGGGCGTTCAAAGCGCTTTGCCGGATTGCAACCTCGGCGTTCTGCATCTCCACAGCGTACTTTTCGATAATGTCCCACACTCCGCGGTAATCGGGGGTCAGCTTGATAACGCCGCACTCCCTGCCGATCTCCAGCGGGCGCGGGAAATTGAAGAACGGGGTGGAAATCTGCATTCCGCGCGGCTGGAATTGCAGTCCGTATCCGGTAGGGAATCCGGGCTGAGTAACCAGACCGTATGTCTTGCTATTGAAAACAACGCAATATCCCATGCGGAACAGCTGGTAAAGGAAGGCATCATAATCCCATTCGATCTGCCCGGTTGCGGCCTTGGGAAGTCCGTCAAATTTGACCATGCCGCGCAACCTCTGGAAAAACGATCTCTCCCAGTATCCCAGCGCATCGGTCGAAAAACTCGCGCCCATAAAACAGGGGAACGGCATACCGCCGTCATAATGCCCATCATAACACTGGTACATTTATATTCACCTCTCATTCAATGAAAACACCGGAATCCATGGCGGCGTTGATGTAAGAAATTTCGTCCGGCATTGCGTTCAACGGGGCACAGGAGAAACCCCGGGTCTTGCAATATCCCTGCACGGGTTTTGCAACTTTCATTACCGGATAGCCGTAAACCTTTTGGAATCCGGCATCGTCCACCGGGGGGTAATACAGCAAGGTCAGTTTTGCTTCCAGCGGAAGCTGTACCTGAGACGCGCCGCCCATCGTGCCAGCGGTGCAGTTGATGGGGGAAACTGTTTGCTGTACGCCCTGCGCAACCTGTGCCGCGCCCTGCGCGGCCTGAGATACGCCGCCAGCAAACCCGGAGACTGTGGACAGCAGACCGCCGCCAAAGTTCATAGCACCGGTGATTGTATTGACTGCACCGGTCAACGCGCGCACCGGGTCAATGTTGCTGGCTCCTATTCCGTAAGGGCTGGCTATGTTGGTGCTTCCTGCGTATATGGTATAATCCCCTGCACGAACAAGAGTTGTTACACTGCCGTCCACGAAACAGACAGACCAGTCAATATCAATATTTGCGGCGGTGTTGCACTGGTCAACGGGAACCGCCAGCGTACCAATAAAAGGCACATACAACTGTATTTGACAGTTCATCCGCTTCCAGTCGTCAGCGGGCCACGGAATCGCAATCGTGGTATGAACACTCCGGGAACTGGAAGGTGTAACGATCTGCGCGAAAACGGTGGTGTTAAACTGCCCCAGTGTGATTTCCGATTGTCTGCCCGCGCCGTACCGGTTTAAGGCTATGGGAATCCAGATACAAGATCGGACGCATTCCAGTGCGTTCCCGCCAAACAGCATTTTATTCATAAACTCGGGCAATGCCAACTCCCAGCGTACCATAGGTTTTGTGAGGGTTTCCCATGTCAGGGAAACGGCGGTGAGCAAACTGCCCAGTGTGGCCGCGTTCATAGCGTAGGAATGCAAACCGGATTTACCGACACACGACAAAACGTAAGTACCACCGGACGCATCAATATTGCCGTCTGTGATATCTGCGGATGCTGTGGAAATTTTTGGGGCCATTCCCACAGCCTGCCGGGTGTCCTGAAGCCTGAATGTTGCGCCGCTGGAATCCTGATTGAATCCGTATTCGATAAATGCGTCCGTTTTCAAGATCGCGTCACGATAGGTTGCCAGCGGGTCGATCTCCAATGCAAATTCCCAGATATTTGCTGTTCCCCTGCGGATGCTGATATCTCGAATCCAGTAAAAAGTCGCCGTTTCCTCGCAATGGCAATAATTCCACTGGGGGCTGATATTGATACTGTTCAGCGTTACATAAATGCTGGGGTGCTCCATGCTGGTGGTTTGCTTGAAATCCACGCGCTCCACATCCGGGAGTTTATCATACTCAAACGCCTTTGTTGAATTGACACGCTTTTCGATGTTTCCGAAGTGAAAATGATATCCGTGCTCAACGCTGGGTTCGGGGACTGCACCGTTAAAATTACCTCGTGCCATTATAATACCATCCTTCCTTATAAAAGTAAAGGCCCGGCCTTTTACGGTCGGGCCTTTGCGGCTGGTCAGGGTTCGTCACTCATAAAGAAGAGAATTGCATTCTCGGTGGGGTCTTCCATGTAATTCATCTTCCAGTGATGTTCCGTGTTGTAGTACTCGCCCTTGGTGTTGAAGGGAGTGGTGTACACGCTATCCTGCATGTACACGGTAGCAAGGGCGCGGCGGTCGTACAGTAAACCAACAACGTAATCCAGCTTAACTTCCGTGCCGGTCTCCTGCTTGGCGGTGTCCACGTTGAACTGTGCGGGAATCACATCAACCGCCGCCTTGTCGTTGATGTTCTGCCAGAAGGTCACGCCCTCGTAACTGCCGAAGGACAAATAGCCGGGGCCGAAGATCGCCGGGTAGACCCACGACTTTGCATCGTTGATAAGCGGCTGGTACAGCAGAAGCTTCTGTTCACTCTTGGGAGTGTGCCGGAGCAGAACCAGCGGATCGCCGTTATCATCGGTACAAGCGGGGGTCAGGTGGTAAAGATCGGTGCTCTCTTCCAGAAGAGCGGTCTGGGTCTGAAGAAACGACACAAAGAAGGAAAGAAACTCCTGAAGGTGGGTTGTCAGCAGATCGGCGGTTTTGTAGGCCGTACCACGGGCCGCGTTAAACTCGCGGGTAAGGTTGACTTTCTGGCCCGCTTTGCCGGTGTTGTACAGACTGCCAATGAAGTTCATCACGATCGCGCGATTCTCGGCGGTTTTCCAGCGGGCGATATCGTTTGCAACCTCGGTTGTGATACCGGCAAGGAATGCGGAAAACTCGCTCTCGCTGGTGAACGCGGTGGTCAGCTGGTTTTTGAACGTAGTGTAGGTCTGGTCAAGCGTACACTGACCAGTATACCACATTTCCAGCGGGTAGCGCTTGGAAATCTTGTACATATCCACGCTCTGCCCGTCTCTCAGGGTGTTGGGGTTCTGAACAGTGTTGATGAACTTGGTTTCATCGAACTTGCCGCTGAAGAACGCAATCTTGCGAAGGAAAAGCCCCCATTCCTGAGAAGTCACTTCAACACTGGTGAAGCGGCCACTGTAAGAGCGGGTCGTGATGATCGTGCGGGCAACCATGTTGGACAGGGCCTGAAGCGTGCCCTCTTTGCTCTGGTTCAAGCACATCTGCCCAATGTTGATAAAGCTTGATGTGTCAACCGCGCTGATCGCCGGGGTCTGCCCGGTAACTTCCTTTACCAACTGGTTGGCAATCGTGTAAATGTCGGTCGGTCTGAAAACTCCCATTCCGGCCTTAGCGGGCATATTCGGATTTGCCATTTTGTTCACTCTCCTTTACTGATTGGTGGGTGCGCCGTCTGCCGGTTTGGGAAGAACTGCGGCCCTGATAATATCGTCCACACTGGTAACGGCGGGCGGATTGCCTACCGTGCCAGCGTTGGGAACGCTCATTGCATCAATCTTTGCCGCCAGCGCCGCCAGCTGTGCGGCATAATCAGGAACAGCCGGAGCGGGGGAAGGAACCGGGGCGGGCGGCGTGGTGATCGGTGCGGGGGCGGGAACAGGCGCGGGAGCCGGTGCGGGCGGCGTTGCCGGGGGCGTGTTATTGTCTGTGCCCAGATTCATAAACGCGGCAATGTCGTCTTTGTTAAATCCCGCGTTAGCCAGTGCGATAACATCATTGATAGTAAGTGCCATATCAATAACTTCCTTTCCATCTTGATTTGCTGGTTCTAACGTCCACATGGGTGAACGTGTGATATACGCCGATACCGCCAGAATCGCCCAAATAGCACTCTGCTATCTCTGCGATTCTGGGCGGTGTCACGCCCTCAACCCAGATATCAGCCGCCATGCCGTTACAATGCTGAGACCGGGGAGAAGCGTTTTTGATAGTGGCATTGTATTCCTTGCTCCTGTATCCGCTGTTAATGTGTACCGGTTTACCGGTAAAATTTCGGATGTTTTCCAACAAGGTCAAAAGCCGCTCGTCAACCTTTACAATGTCGCTGGGGTCGTGCCGGGAGTGAAACTCCCGGACGCGGAAATGCGGGGACAGCCGCTTTTCGGCGGCATACTTGTATGAAAAAGTAAGCATTGCCTTACTCCTTTCTGATAAAAGCGGGCCCATGCAAGCAAAGAATGCAACCCCACGCCCTTCCGGGGCGCTTTGCTTTTGGGGTGGCCCGCAAGATAACTATACATCATTTATTCTTTGATGTCAAGATATTCTCGTATCTTAATCAGCGTGGGAACATCTGCGCACCACACTTGACCCAAAACAAGCATAAGCTGGAAGTAGGGGTGCGCCAGCTTGAACGCCTGCTTGCCCGCCTGATTGTCTGGGTACACCTCGCGCGATTGGTGCGGAGACGTACATAAATAATAATGGTTGTCATCGTACTTATAACAATACAGGCCAGCAATGGAAAATTCCGGGCGCATCCCTCGGAGCGGCATCGGGCGCACTGCGGACAGATCGTTATAGCTAAACTCATTCTCCATTGCCATTTTATAAAATTTACTGTTCTTGTTCCGGGCCATGTGACGCATGAAAGCGGTTTGTGCCCGCTTGGTGCTAACGGTATTTGATTTCGGAAGGGCGATAAAAACACCGGTGTCTGTGATCGTCCACTCCCTGCCGGTTCTCGCCAGCTTGGCGATTTCGTCCACCACACCCAACTCAACCAGAATCGGGGATGTGATATCAAAAGCGTTGGCTAACAGCCACAGTTTCAAAGGCGGTTGGCCCTGAAGTTCCCGGTTTCCGTTGATCGTAACATAAGCATTCAACAGCGCGTCTCCCTCGGCCTTGCGCTTTACCACAATCTTCTCGGGGATAAATTCATCAAAAACCACCTCTTGGAAAGCACTGCCGTTGAAACCACGAATATTTGCAATGCTGGGAAGGGTCATACCAACGGCATATTTTTCCCGACAGCTGGTAATTTTACCATCCTCGTCTGTGTCGAATTTGCCGATTGTATAAGTCACTTTGCCAGTCTTTGCAATGTCTACATCAAGTCCTTCCTTCTGAAGCGGGAGAAACGGGTTCAACTCTGGGTCACTGGTGATGGCATCAAACTCAACGGTTGTTCTGCGGAGATACAAGAAGTGAATCTTGCTTTCCAGTTCATGCTTCAAAACACCATAGGTTTTTCCCACTTGGCGTTTTCCGATGATGATATAGCACCATGCCGGTATACTAGAAACGGCTGGAATGTTAATCCAGCCGTCTTTTGTATACAGGTCAAGCGCCATATTTTTACAGCGCTTGCTCATCTTTTATACCTCATAACGGGTCTTGTAATCCGTCTTTTCGCCCTGTGCCGTTGCGTGTGCTTCCACAGCGGAAATAACACGCTGTACGTCCCTCTCAGACAGGTAAATACGGTACAGATCGTAATACTGCCCGTCCCGGCCCTTGCTCTGCGGCATAGCGATAAACTCGCCGTTTTTGCCGTCAACAACCTTTAAGTTCAGGAAGGTTGCGCCGGGCACGTTCAGGGTGAATACACAAATCCGATCGGAAATAAGGTGGCACGCCTGAACGGTTGCACCTTCAATGGACAGATAGGATTTGACGGTCTCGGGGGCGGCGTTCTGGTTGGACTTGTTAAACATAATACATTCTCCTTTTGTTACTTGGTTGTGTTCGTCTTGATATCCGCAAGCAAATGTTCAATATTTGCAAGGGACGCTTTGATTTCGGCCATGTCATCGGCAAATGCTTCAAAGAAGCTGGTAGCAACTTCCAACAGCGCGGCCAACTTGTTGTTGATATCCTGCATGGTATTCACCTCTCAGAAAATCCAACGCAACAGGAATTGTTTGCCCACAGAATCCGCGTTGGTAGGATAAAGGGCGGTCGGGCTTTGGTTCGTAAAGATCGACGCTATGTGATGCTTCTGTGCTTCCAGCTCTGCCGCCTGCTGTTCCATGGTTTTTCCACCATGACAACAGGGGTTCCACTGGGGCGCATACGGAAAACCAAACCGGGCGCTCTGCTCAAACTGCGTTGCACTGAGCGGGTCAAGACTACCCAGGCCATCAACAATGTTCAGAAGATTCCCGTCCTTGTCGTACACAAGGCCGAAAATGTTCTGCGCGGCATCCTGATAAATCAGGGTATGGTTGACCTTGGTAGTGCTTGCGCACGAAGCCGGACAGGTGCAAGTGTTCGTGTCTGCCATTTCGTTCACCTCGATTTCTCTTGTTCTGTCTATAATGTATCACAATTTCAGTTACAAATTGTTACCAAACCATGAACAAC
>ERZ1034873.799-NODE-799-length-14301-cov-5.925874_pt1 | contig 14301 bp, 11 predicted proteins | sample MGYA00520689_ERZ1034873 | MGnify/ENA primary metagenome ERZ1034873 (study PRJEB33766, sample SAMN09781722) | gut metagenome | biome: gut microbiome | host: Homo sapiens | place: Madagascar | study: EMG produced TPA metagenomics assembly of the PRJNA485056 data set...
ATCATAAAATCTGCGTCTGCTTTGTCAGGCGCAAATTTTATGATTCATTTTATTTCAAAAGAAGAATTGGAGCTTAGATTATGGAAAAATTAAAACCAAAGCTGTTTTCCGTGATGAAAACCTATACCAGAGAACAGCTTGTGAAGGATATCGTTGCAGGTATCATTGTCGCTATTATTGCCTTACCTCTTTCGATCGCACTTGCGTTAGCATCCGGTGTCACCCCGGAATACTGCCGGTAAGTTTCTAGAAGTCATCCGCTGTATCCAAACGATCAATTATCAGGCATTGCTTGTCGGGCTGCTCTCTTTAGCTATTTTAATCATCTGGCCAAAGATCAACCAGAAGATCCCCGGATCTCTGATCGCTGTTATCGTTGCAGCCGCTGTGGTTAAGCTTGGACATCTGAATGTCAATACGATCGGTAGTCTCTATGAGATTTCGAACAAGCTTCCTGCCCTGCATCTGCCACACATCACGATCACTGCAATCGAGGATGAATTCTCGAATGCGATCACGATCGCGGTTCTTGCCGCCATCGAATCCCTGCTCTCCTGTGTCGTATCCGATGGTATGACCGGAAGCAGGCACCGTTCGAACATGGAACTGATCGCACAGGGTGCCGGCAATATCTGTTCCGGGCTCTTCGGTGGCATCCCTGCGACCGGCGCAATTGCAAGAACTGCTGCCAATGTAAAAAACGGCGGACGTACTCCGATCGCCGGAATGGTTCACGCAGTTACCCTGCTTTTGATCCTTGTGGTCTTAATGCCATATGCGGCACTGATCCCGATGCCTGCCATTGCAGCGATCCTGTTTACCGTTGCCTATAATATGAGCGAATGGCGCAACTTTGTGGATCTGGTTAAAACAGCACCAAAGAGTGATATTATCGTCTTACTTGTCACCTTCGGTCTGACTGTTGCCTTTGACCTTGTCGTTGCGATCGAGTTCGGACTTGTACTTGCAGCTTTCCTGTTCTTAAAGCGGATGAGCGAGGTTACGAATATCAACGGCTGGAAATACGTCGATGAGGAAGAAGATAACGATCCGGATGGCACGCACTTAAAATCTGTTCCGACCAATACTCTGGTCTATGAGATCATCGGACCAATGTTTTTCGGTGCCGCAGATAAGATCATGGAAATCTCCACGGACGAGAAGATCAACTGCATCATCCTTCGTATGCGTGGCGTTCCTGCCCTGGATGCAACCGCGGTAAATAACCTGCGAAAGCTCTACCACAAGTGTGAGCAGCATCACATTACGCTGATCCTCTCTCATGTAAATGAACAGCCAATGCATGCGATCCATAAAGCAGGCTTTGATCATCTGATCGGAGAAGAAAACTTCTGCTCCTGCATTGATGATGCCTTAGAACGTGCCAGGATGCTGGCCTAACTTTCGATATTATATATTTCTGATTGGTAATGTGTTTGAAAGATGCATTACCAATTTTTATATATGCATTTACACACATAGACAGACCATAAGATATCTCTTTACTTTTTAAACGACAAAATGCACAATCTGCATATTATCAGGCTTTCACCTACGCAAAATCAAAGAGCGATAACTGGTTCGATTCCGGCAGATCACCGAAGATGCCGAGATCTCCCATCAGGTCGATGACAGTCTTGCTGACCTTCGTTCTCTGACGGAAATCATCCTTTGACAGGAATGGACCGTCCTTTGCAGCCTCTACGACTGCATCGGCTGCCTTATCTCCTAATCCTTCGATCGTACTAAGGGATGGCATCAGCTTTCCATGGATGATCTGGAAACGCTGTGACTGTACCTGATAAAGGTCGATCGGTACAAACTCATACCCTCTTGCATACATTTCCTGACAGATACGCATATCACGATAGGTATCCTGCTCTTTTTTCGAAAGCTGATCCTTGCGTTTTTCGTAGTCGCGCATATAATAGGCAAGCTTTTCCTTTCCCTGACACATCAGCTCATAGCTGAAGCCGGTTGCACGGATGGAGAAAAATGCTGCATAGTAGGCAAGCGGATAGAACACCTTGCAATAGGCGATACGCCATGCCATCATAACATAGGCTGCCGCATGTGCCTTCGGGAACATGTACTTGATCTTCTTACAGGACCAGATGTACCAGTCCGGTACACCATGGGCAAGCATCTCTTTTTCCCATTCCGGTTTTAATCCCTTACCCTTTCGCACAGATTCCATGATCGTGAAAGATTCCTCACTGTCAAGCCCCATCTGGATCAGATAGATCATAATATCATCTCGCGTACAGATCGCGGTTGAAATCGTTGCCTTGCCCTCTTCGATCAGTGTCTGGGCATTTCCTAACCATACGTCTGTACCATGGGACAGTCCGGCAATACGGATCAGATCGGAAAAGGACTGCGGATCTGCATCAATTAACATCTGCATAGCGAAGTCTGTACCAAACTCCGGGATACCAAGCGCGCCTAACTTACATCCCCCGATATCCTCCGGTGTGATCTGCAATGCACTCGTATCTTTGAATAAGGACATTACTGCTTTATCATCCAGCGGAATCTTCTGCGCATCGATTCCTGTCAAGTCCATTAAGAAACGAATCATTGTCGGATCGTCGTGTCCGAGAATATCAAGCTTTAGCAGGTTGTGATCGATCGAATGGTACTCGAAGTGTGTTGTCACCGTTTCGGTCGTCATATCATTTGCCGGGTGCTGGATCGGTGTAAAAGAATAGATCTCCTCTCCAACCGGCAGTACGACAATGCCACCCGGATGCTGTCCGGTCGTCCTGTGAATGCCGACACAGCCTTGTACAATACGGTCGATCTCACAGTTCCTTTTATGGATGCCGCGTTCTTCGTAATATTTTTTTACATATCCGAATGCGGTCTTATCTGCAAGCGTACCGATCGTTCCCGCACGGAAGGTCTGTCCGTCACCGAAGATAACCTCGGTATACTTATGTGCCTTACTCTGGTACTCACCGGAGAAGTTCAGATCGATATCCGGCTCTTTGTTCCCTTTGAATCCTAAGAATGTTTCAAACGGAATATCAAATCCTGCTTTCACTAACGGCTCGCCACAGTTTGGACAGTATGCATCCGGCATATCACATCCGGACGCTCCGCTGTATTTTTTCACCTCGGGCGAATCAAAATCACTGTAGTGACAGTTCTCGCAGTAGTAATGTGGTGCCAGCGGATTAACCTCGGTAATACCCGACATTGTTGCGACAAAGGAAGATCCGACCGATCCTCTCGAACCTACCAGATAGCCATCCTCGTTCGACTTCCATACCAGCTTCTGAGCGATAATATACATTACGGCATATCCATTGCTGATAATGGAATTCAATTCTCGCTCCAGTCGTTCGTATACGATCTCCGGCAGATCTTCCCCATACATCTCATGTGCCTTGTTATAGCAGATGTCACGCAGCATCTGATCGGAATTCTCGATGACAGGCGGGCACTTATCCGGTCTTACCGGAGAGATCCGCTCACACATATCTGCGATCTTATTCGGATTCCCGATCACAACCTCATGTGCCTTGTCGCTTCCTAAATATTCAAATTCCTTCATCATCTCTTCGGTCGTGCGGAGGTATAACGGTGCCTGATCATCCGCATCCTTAAAGCCCTTTCCGGCAAGAATGATCCGGCGGTATACTTCATCCTCTGGATCAAGGAAATGGACATCACAGGTCGCAACAACCGGCTTATGGAAGTCTTCACCCAGACGGCAGATTCTGCGGTTAATATCCTGTAACTCCTCGATCGTTGATACCGGTGCCTTATCGCTTTGCAGCATGAACATATTGTTGCCAAGCGGCTGTATCTCCAGATAATCATAGAACTTGACAAGACGTACAATCTCTTCCTCCGGCCGTCCGTTTAAGATCGCCTGATACAGTTCTCCTGCTTCACAGGCAGAACCGATGATCAGACCCTCCTTGTATTTTAAGTACTCACTTTTTGGAATACGCGGACGCTTGTGGTAATAATCCAGATGCGACAGCGAGATCAGACGATACAGATTTACACGGCCGATTTCATTTGTAGCTAAAATGATCGCGTGATAGGTCGGCATCTTCATGATCATGCTTTTTGTGACATGGCCCTCTTTATTCACACCATCTAAGGCTTCTATGCCACGCTCTTTTAACATCTCAATAAACTTTACAAAAATGTCTGCCGTACAGGCGGCATCATCGACTGCACGATGATGAAAGCCAAGTGGCACACCGACTGCTTTTGCAACCGTATCCAACTTAAAACGGTTCAGGTTCGGCAGAAGCATTCTGGCTAATGCCACCGTATCTGCAATGGTAAAGTCGTAAGAAATCCCCTGCTTGTCACAGTTGTACTTGATAAAGCTCATATCAAAGTCTGCATTGTGTGCTACCATGACACAGCCTTTGGAAAACTCCATAAATTCCGGCAGGATCTCTTCGATCGTCGGCGCATCCATAACCATCTCATCGTTGATACTGGTAAGATTCTCGATATGAAATGGAATCGGCACCTTTGGATTGACAAAGGTCGAAAAACGTTCTATGATCTTTCCACCTACGACTTTCACCGCACCGATCTCAATGATCTTATTGATCAGTGGGCTGAATCCCGTTGTCTCGATATCAAAGACCACATAAGGATCCTCTAAGGACTGGTTCTTTGAATTCTCCACGATGTCCTTTAAATCATCTACCAGATATGCCTCCACACCATAGATGATCTTAATATCCTGTCCTTCCGGCAGGGAAGTATGGTTTGCAATCGGGAATGCCTGTACCACACCATGATCCGTGATTGCGATTGCCTTATGTCCCCAGGCGGCGGCACGCTTTACCACTTCCTGAATGTCTGCCACACCATCCATATCACTCATTTTGGTATGACAATGAAGTTCAACACGCTTCTCCGGACTCATATCCATACGTGTCGAGGTAAAGTCCGGGATCTTTTTGATGCCAACGATCGAACCGATCGTCAGCTCACTGTCAAACTTGTCGATCGTTGTAACACCCTTGACCTTGATAAATGCTCCCTTTTTGAGTCCTGCCATCAGATCCGGCAGATTTTCATTTCTCGTAAAAACCTTTAACACGATGGTATCGGTAAAGTCTGTCATTGATAAGATCACGATCGTCTTTTCATTACGGATCTCACGGTTCTCTAAGGAAAGGATCTGTCCACGGATTACGACTTCTCCCATCTCTCCGATGATCGTTTCGATCGGAATAACCTCATCATCAAAGTCTCGTCCATAAATCACATCCGGATTATCTGACTTCTTATAAAAGTCACGCCTGCCAAAGGACTTCTCATTGCGTTTCAATGGCTGCTCTGCCCGTTTTTCCGGCTGCTTTGCAATACTCTGCTTCTTCTCTTCCTCAGGCTGCTTTTTCGTCTTTTCCCCTTCCTTAGAAGCTGCCTCCGGCTGCTTCTCACTTAAGGACGAAATACGGCTTACAATGTTATGGATTTCCTGCTGCATCTGGATATCTGCATTTTTGATATGACGGCTTTCCGCCTGTGCCTCGTATGCCGGCTCGATCATCAGCTTTAATCCGCAGCGTTCGCAGATGATCTTCTCTAAGATATCGATCAGTTCATCCGCACGGTTCTGTGCCACGATCGTATCCTCTAAGGTCAGGATCATATGATCCTCTCTGTCAAATTCCATCTTCGCTGTCCGGAAGAGATTATAAATAAGCAGACTGTAATTATGCAGTTCCTCTAAAATACTTGTCTTATAGACATCCATCAGTTTTTGCGGTGTATACTGCTGTGACAGATTAAATTTTTCCATAATTTTAACAGTTATCCCCTTGTTCGGGAATAACTGTTTTATAATTTCACCTTCGATAAAAAGGATCTGTGCCTTTTCAATTAACCGGTTACTTGTCAGATAGACACGTAACGCATTCCTGTCGCGGTTCGAAGCTACTCTGTCCACTTCAACTTCCGACATCAGGCTTTGTATTTCTCCCCCCAGCTTCAGGGTTGGAAAAACTTCAAAAAAAAGTTTTGCCATGTATTACTCACTCCAATTTAATAACTCCTTGCGAAGTTCACTTAAAAGCTGATCCTCCGGCACCTTGCGGTCGACCACTCCGTGCTTGATGATCAGTCCTTCTCCGATTCCACCGGCGATTCCGATGTCCGCTTCCTTCGCCTCTCCCGGTCCGTTTACCACACAGCCCATGACTGCGACCTTAATATCAAGCGGAATGTCTGCAACCATATTTTCTACCTGATTGGCAAGTCCGATCAGATCGATCCTTGTTCTTCCACAGGTCGGGCAGGAAACAACCTCTATGCCGCCCTTACGAAGTCCCAAGGTCTTTAGGATCAGCTTTGCGGACTTGATCTCCTCTAACGGATCTCCGGTTAAGGAAACACGGATCGTGTCTCCGATTCCCTGGCTTAAAATCAGTCCAAGCCCGATCGAAGACTTGATATTTCCACTGATGATCGTACCGGACTCCGTGATTCCGACATGTAACGGATAATCTGTTTTTTCTGCAATCAGTTCATGTGCTTTCACACACATCATGACATCTGAGGACTTGATACTGATTACCAGATTCCGGTATCCCATGTCCTCGATCATACGAACCTTATCTAAGGCACTTTCTACAATTCCCTCGGCAGTCACTCCATGGTATTTTTCCACCAGATCCTTTTCAAGCGAACCGCTGTTTACACCGACACGGATTGGGATGTTACGTTCCTTTGCTACATCTACGACTGCACGGACACGGTCTACGCTTCCGATATTGCCCGGATTGATACGGATCTTATCTGCGCCATGCTCCATGGCCGCAATCGCTAACCGATAATCAAAATGAATATCTGCAACTAACGGAATCTCAATCTGCTTTTTGATCTCTGTAATCGCTTCTGCTGCCTCCATCGTCGGCACTGCCACACGGATGATATCACAGCCTGCTGCCGTAAGCCGTCTGATCTGATCTACGGTTGCAGCAACATCTTCTGTCTTTGTATTTGTCATCGACTGGATCAGGATCGGATGATTTCCTCCGATCACACGATTCCCGATCTGTATCTCTCTTGTCTTTTTTCTCTCCATACTTCACCTGATACTTTCTCTGTTAAAACAGCTTGCGTATATCATTGAACATTACGAATACCATCAGTGCCATAAGCAGCGCAAACCCGATAAAATGAACCATTCCTTCCTTGTCCGGATCCACCCGCTTTCCACGGATTGCCTCTACGATAAAGAACACCAGACGGCCTCCATCAAGTGCCGGGATCGGAAGCAGATTCATCACGCCTAAGTTGGCAGAAAGTAAAATCGCCATATAAAGCATGCTCATAACCGTTGCCGTGATACTGATGGACTTATTATAGTCATAGGTATCGCCGATCGACTTCACGATCCCGACCGGACCGGACAGTTCATTCACACTGACCTTGCCGGTTACTAAATAGCGCAGACTGTCAAAGGTCACACAGATCCAGTACTTCACCTCATAAACTGCGTATTTCAAGGTCTGTAAGGCATTCACACGGATCCTTGGACTGTTGCCATAGGTAATACCAATCCGCTTCGTTCCCGTTTCTTCATCGAGCTTTGCGGTAAGTTCCACTTCTGTTGTCTTTCCATCACGCTCATAGACAACATTCCAGTCCTCATTTGGATGAAAATAGCTGTACATACTGATCTCACGCATAAAGTGGATCGGCTTTCCATTGATCCGCACGATCGTATCCCCCGCCTGCATGCCGGCCTCTTCGGCTGCATATCCTTCGGACACACCGGTAATCTGTGGTGCATCATAACCGGAACATCCGATCACGATCACGGATAAAATATATGCCATGATAAAGTTAAAGACCGGACCTGCCGCAACCACTGCCATTCTCGCCCACACCGACTTGCTGTTAAAAGAGCCTTCAGACTGGCTGTCCTCATCTTCTCCCTCCATCATACAGGCACCGCCAAATGGCAGAAGTTTGATGCTGTATTTTGTCTCCCCCTTCGTAAAGCCAACCAGTGTCGGTCCAAGTCCAAGGCAGAACTCGTTCACCCTGACTCCGTTTTTCTTCGCCAGGAGAAAATGTCCCAGCTCATGGAACAGAATGATCACACTAAAGATCAAAAGTGCTATTACAAACTTCATAATTTTCTCATACCTCTCTGCTTCTTTCTATGTCAGGCAACGCTGTCTAACCCCATCTTCCGGCTATCTTCTCATAGACGGCAGCCTCCGTCTGTAAGATCTCCTCTACCGACGGAGACGGAAGATACTTTGCTTCTTCCATCGAGTATTCTATTATCTCCGGGATCTCAAGATATGCAATCTTGCGGTCTAAGAACAATGCGACTGCCCGTTCATTGGCCGCATTAAATGCTGTCGGGATATTGCCACCCTGTTTTAATGCCTGATAAGCAAGTGTAAGCCCGCGAAATGTCTCTGTATCCGGGCGCTCAAAGGTCAGCTGGTGCAGTTTCCAGAAGTCAAGCCTGTCTCCGCTTAACGGACGGCGCATTGGATAATACAATGCATATTGGATCGGCAGACGCATATCCGGCGTACCAAGCTGTGCGATCACCGCTCCATCCTCGTATTCTACCATCGAATGGATCACGCTCTGCGGCTGTACAACCACCTGGATCTGCTCCGGTTCTACCTCAAACAGCCACTTTGCTTCCATAACCTCTAAGCCCTTATTCACGAGTGTCGAGGAATCGATCGTAATCTTACGTCCCATCTCCCAGTTCGGGTGCTTTAAGGCATCCTCTACCTGGATATTTTTTAATTCTTCTGTCTTTTTCCCACGGAAAGGGCCACCGGAAGCAGTTAAAAGAATCTTCGCGATCCGGTTCCCATGTTCTCCGTTTAACGACTGGAAAATCGCACTGTGTTCGCTGTCAACCGGCAGGATTGCTACACCTTTTTCCTTTGCCAGCTTCATAATGATATGACCGGCAGTAACCAGGGTCTCTTTATTCGCAAGTGCAATGTTTTTTCCCTGCTCGATCGCTGCGATCGTCGGACGGATTCCAAGCATTCCGACAATTGCTGTCACTAACATCTCAGCATCCGGATCGGTCGCTACTTCTATTAAGCCTTCCATTCCGCTTGCTACCTTTACATCCAGGTCCCGGATACGGTCACGTAATTCTCTTGCAGTTTCTTCTTCCCATACCGCAACCTGCTTTGGCAGAAACTCACGGATCTGTTTCTCAAATAATGTAATATTTCTTCCGGCAGCCATGGCTGTCACCTTGATGTCACCCTGTTCTCTTACGACATCAAGTGTCTGTGTTCCGATTGATCCTGTGGATCCTAAAATTGCTATCTTCTTCATATGAAAACCCATTTATGCACGGATCATCATGCATTCCTCTCTGCATACAAATTTGCATGTAAAATTCTTTTTCACATTTTACCCTATGTGTTCCTGATTTCTTTTATACCATCCGTCCTGTATCTATAAGATCCAGTTGCTTGCCAGATAAAAGATGACCGGTGCGGTAAAGATCACACTGTCAAAACGGTCTAAGATGCCGCCATGACCCGGTATCAGCTTTCCATAATCCTTAATGTCATAATTACGCTTGATCGCAGATGCGGTCAGATCACCGATCATGGAGATTACTGCACCTGCTGCACTGATGCCAGCCAGAATCAGGATCTCTGTGGTTGTCGTATCCATTGCCTTCTGGAATACAAATCCGTAGATCAGTGTTAAAAGTGCAGCTCCAAGGATGCCTCCTACCGCACCTTCCCAGGACTTTTTCGGAGAAAGCTTTGGTGTCATCTTATGCTTACCGATCAGTACACCTACACAGTAAGCACAGGTATCACTGCCCCAGGAGCAGAGGAAGATCAGCCATACAAGGTATGCACCTGTCGGCAGCACTCTCGTCTGATATACATAGGAAAGCATAACTGCCACATAAAAGACACCAAAGAATGCCGCTAACATCTGCTCTGTCTTATACTTTGGATATGTGAATACATAAACAAACATCAGTACCACTAAAAATCCAATCACAAACATCATCATATCCGGAATAAAGTTCCATTTCAGATTCAGATAAAAAATAACTGCTGCCAGATATCCGACAATACCTGCCGCATTTTTCTCGATCTGAAAAATCCGGTAAAGTTCAAAAAGTCCGATCAATGATACAATTCCGATTCCTGCTAAAAGGACATTCCCACCGGTAATGATGAGTGCCAGTGCCACGATCACTAACACGATTCCACTTATTAATCTTGTCTTAAACATTATGAGTCCACCTCTATCTTTCCATATCTACGGTCTCTGCCTGTATAATCCTCAACCGCTTTTCTTAACTCTTCCGGTGTAAAGGCCGGCCATGGAACATCCGTAAAATAAAATTCCGAATATGCCATCTGCCACATCAAATAATTAGACAGACGCTGTTCCCCACTCGTACGGATCAAAAGATCCGGGTCCGGTATATCGTGTGTATCAAGATAAGACGCAAACCGCTCTTCCGTAATCTCCTCCGGTGATAACCGATCTTCTGCCATCCGGCGCATGGCACGGATCATTTCATCCCGGCTTCCGTAATTAATGGCAATCTGGAAGTTTAATCCGGTATTTTTTGCAGATTCCTCTTCGAGATCCCTGATCCGCTTCTGAAACTCCGGCTCTAATCTGCTGATATCCCCGATCACACGTACACGCATGTTATTTTTTCTCGCTGTCTTTACACAGTTTTTCAGATAGCTGCTTAAAAGCTTCATCAGTGCATCCACTTCTGACTGCGGACGGTTCCAGTTCTCGGTTGAAAATGCATACATGGTAACATACTTGATTCCAAGCTCATCCGCAGCACGCAGAATGACTTCAACATTTTTTGCACCCATGGTGTGTCCGTAATTACGCGGCATTCCCTTACTCTTTGCCCAGCGTCCGTTTCCATCTAAGATTATTGCAACATGCTGTGGTATTTTCATGTCTGATTCTCCCTTCTTAACCTTCCGTCAAAATGACCATACAGCGAAAGAGGACATGGCAGTTCTGCTATGTCCCCATGATTCTTATTCTTATACGGTAAGCACTTCTTTTGTCTTCTCTTCTACCGCTTTGTCAATCATAGCGATATACTTGTCTGTCATCTTCTGTGCCTCATCCTCTAACTGCTTGATCTCATCCTCAGAAATATCGGAAGATTTACCAAGCTTCTTGAATGTATCATTTGCATCACGACGGATATTACGGATTGCAACCTTAGATGCTTCTCCCTTTTTCTTTACATCCTTCGCAAGCTCTTTACGACGTTCCTCTGTCAGCTCCGGAAATACCAGACGAATGACCTTTCCATCATTGTTCGGATTGATTCCAAGATCTGATGTCAGAATCGCCTTCTCGATCTCTTTTACCATGGATGCTTCCCATGGCTGGATCTGGATCATACGTGGTTCCGGTACATTGACATTTGCAATCTGCTGTAATCCGGTTGGTGTTCCATAATAATCAACTCTGATCTTATCTAAAATGTGTGGGTTGGCACGGCCTGCACGAATTGATGTCAGTTCCTCTACCAGATTGTCATAAGACTTCCCCATCTTATCATCAAACTGAACTAATCTCTCATCCATATTAATCTCCATTCTTGCGCTGCCTTTTGCGCATATCTAGTTTGTGCGCAAGCGCAAATTAAACAGTTACCTTTGTACCATTGAACTTGCCGTTAATGGCATCAACAATACTATTCTCTTCATTTAATCCAAACACATACATCGGCATCTTATTCTCCATACACATGATGGATGCTGTCATATCTACCACTGCAAGCTTCTTATCAATAACTTCCTGAATCGAAACTTCATCATACTTAACCGCGTTCGGATTGGTCTTCGGATCACTGTCGTATACACCGTCAATGGCTTTTGCAAGATAGATGCCCTCTGCTTCCATCTCAATAGCACGAAGCACGATTCCGGTATCCGTCGAAAAATATGGATGACCTGTTCCACCTGCAAAGAACACAACCATTCCGCGGTCAAAATACTTATTGGCACGATCCTTTGAAAACAGCTTCGTCATGCTTCCGCACTCAAACGGAGTCAGGATCTGTGTCTTCATTCCAACATAACGGAAGATCTCGGAAACATAGATGCAGTTCATAATGGTTGCAAGCATTCCAATCTGGTCAGCCTTGGTACGATCGATCGTCTCACTGGTACGTCCTCTCCAGAAGTTACCACCGCCAATGACGATACCTACCTGAATACCCTGATCTGCAATCTCTTTTACCTGCTTTGCGACACCCATGACAGTTGCTTCATCAAAGCCTGTCTTTTTCTCTCCAGCCAGTGCCTCTCCGCTTAATTTTAAAAAAACTCTCTTCATTCTTATTTTACCTTCTCTTCACCAAATAAGCTCTCTACATCGATTTCTGCATAGCACTGGGAGCAGAAACCTTCAATAACAGCACCATTGTTAATCTGAACAGAACGTGACTTGATATTACCCATGATAACAGCAGATGTATCAACAACAACCGGTCCCTGTACATCGATGTCACCCTTGATCGCTCCTGCGATAACTGCGGATGTTGCTGTAATGTTACCAATGATGACAGATCCAAGACCGATCTTGACAGTTCCGGAGCTTACAACCTCTCCTTCGATCTTAGCTGCATCTGCGAAGAACTCGGAAGATGTGCTGTTACCATTAATCGTACCGGTAACGACAAGCTTGCCATTACAGGAAACATTTCCATCGATCTTTCCACGGATATCCAGAGAACCGGTAGAATCCATATTACCTTTAATGCTGGTTCCTTCTGTGATCACTGCAACCTCATCCGATGCCTCGTCAAAGGTCGGCATTACCGGTGCTGCATCCATGGTATTTACGTTTGCAAATGTCTCTGCTGCTGTCTTAACTTCACTCATTCCTTTATCCTCCTGTACCTTTTTCAGGTTTTCTATTGTCTTATTCGTATTTTCGACTGCCGGTCTTACCGGAACAGCTTCAATCTTGTTCATAACCGGCTCTTTTTTCTCTGCCGGTGCCGGCTGTGGTGCCACATTCTGCTCCGGAGCTGCTGTAGCTGCCGGTTCCGGACTCTTCACATCCTTTGACACTTTCTCTAACAGACCATCCAACTTTGATAACTCAGATTCTACATCTAATTCCGATTCAAGCGTATTTACTGTTAATTCGGAATCGTCATCAAACTTCTCCTGCTTCGTATCTTCGCCAGGCATCAGCTCGCGGGCTGCCTGTGACAAATCTTCCTTAAAATCCTTAAAAAAGCTCATTTTTTCTCCTCCATTGTGTTTTATTTCACACTGTCAGCAGTAATATGCTGAATCGCAGTGGTATCACCATCGATTGGTAAAATCTGTGCGCCAAGGTTATTTAACGCCTCAATCATCGGCTCTAATGCCTCTACTGTGGCATCCTTCGTCTCTGCATCATGCATCAGCACCACCGATGTCTTATATTTTACTACATCCTTCATAACATTTTCAACCAGTTCATCCGATGTATATGCCTGCGATGTTGCATCACCGCTTGAAACATTCCAGTCAAAATAAGTAACGCCCTGGCTGTTTAAGTAAGATATGCATTCCTTCATATCAGTATTGCTGACATGATTACTGCTTCCACCCGGGAAACGATAATAGATGCATTCCTCACCCGTCACATCATATAACAGGTTCTGGATCTTCGAAAAATCATTTTCAAAGGAATCTAAGGACGCATAGATCTCGCTGTACTTATGTGTATAGCAGTGCATGCCAAGCGTATGTCCCTCTGCAACGATCCGCTTATACAATTCCTTCGATGCATCGTCTTCCTTTCCTGTCACAAAAAAGGTTGCCTTTATATTATGTTTTGCTAAGATCTCTAGGATCTTCGATGTATTACTGCTTGGACCATCATCAAAAGTAAGATACACCTTCAGCTGATCTCCCGGTGAAGCAAGATTCTCCCGATTCGCCGCACTCATAATATTGGCTGTCGGGTTGATCGCACTCTCCATCTCATCATAATCCGCCTCATTCTCCGTATCCATCATATCATAGGATATGCTGTTTCCCGCATGATTGGCAGCCGGTTCTACCTGACTGGTCTGTACGGCACGACTACTCAGGGACTGTATCTCCTTTTCTAAGGTATGTACTTTTACAAGTAATGTGATACAGACAATGATTGAAATCAGCATCCAGACAAATATCGAAGCAATCATCCCGGTCTTTATCCGGTTGATCCTCTTTCGTTTATCTCTTTGTTCTTTCAAGCCGGTCTTGACTTTTTCTTCCATGAACTGACCCCCGGTCATAAAATCTCTTT
>ERZ1034873.804-NODE-804-length-14173-cov-6.255135_pt1 | contig 14173 bp, 14 predicted proteins | sample MGYA00520689_ERZ1034873 | MGnify/ENA primary metagenome ERZ1034873 (study PRJEB33766, sample SAMN09781722) | gut metagenome | biome: gut microbiome | host: Homo sapiens | place: Madagascar | study: EMG produced TPA metagenomics assembly of the PRJNA485056 data set...
GAGTAATTTTATCTTACATCAGTTTGGAGGTTTACACAAACTTTGGGATACTCCCGAAACGAAAAATAATGTGTGGAAAAGGCACGAATTATCAATACAAAATAGTATAGATAACCACATTAGAATAACCTGAATCAAATCAGACTCTGCGAGTTTGAGTAGGCTTAGAGTGGCTTAGAGGTTAGCTCCAAAAATTCAGTAATTTCAAGGTCTGAGACCGTGTGAAAAAAACACGGTTTCAGGCCTTTTTTTGGTTATCGCTTCTAAAATGCTTCTAATTTTTTCAAAAAATTCAGAAGCGAAATAACTCCAAAACAAAGTCCAATTTTGTTTCTTATCGTAAGCGCTTAATAAAACAGTGCCTTTCGGTATAGATACAATTCATGAGATAATCATCACATATAGTAATGCGTAGTAATGTTAGGAGGTTAGTCATCATGGATCAGGATACTAAAGTTCGTAAAAGACTGAAACTCGAACAATGGAAAACTATCATCACTGAATGCAGGGCAAGCGGAATGACCGTTACCTCATGGTGTAAAACTCACGGTATTGCCGAGCAGACTTATTAACAGGAATCTCAAAAAACTCCGGGAAATGGAAATCGATAAATTACCAGCATCTCTCATGCCTTTACCGGATGAAAAACCGGTGGCATTCAGAAAACTGGAAGTACAGACACCAATCCCGGACACACAAGCTGCTGTCATCATCCATCTTAATGGCGCAACAGTGGAAGTTTCTGAGGGTACAAGCCAACAGACAATTCAGGCAGTGCTGCTTGCACTGCAAAACGTGGTGAATCTGGATGCCCGCCAGACGGATATGATCTCGCGTGTGATCGATGAGTTCAAAAAGAACTACAGCGTAGAACTGAAGGAAACGGGGTATGAATTTCGGAAGGATGCAAAACAGATGCTTCTGATTCGTAACAACCCAAAATGAGCCGTGGTTAATTTTTTTAACCTTTATTTCATATCTGCTCACTGGTGAAACGCATACATATCTGATAAGATAAATCCATAGAAAACAACAGGGCTGTGAGGGAGGCAGATGTATGCAGGTGGGAGAGGTTATCCGGAAATACCGGAAAAGCAAAAATATGACACAGGAAGAGATGGCGAGGAGACTTGGCGTCACGGCGCCGGCGGTCAATAAATGGGAACATGGTGTTTGAGTTATAATAGGACCAAGTTAGATGAAACCCAGTAAAATCAAGGGGTTATGCCTAATTTAGTCCTTATTTTTATACCAATTTAGCGGTAGATTAAGGCAGAGAGTGATGAACTGTATGAGGAATTAATGAGAAAGCATTTTTATGGCAAGTTGGATGATATTCCTGCATCTGACAAAACTGAGCACTTGAAAGGGTGTGGGTAATTATATGAAATTTTGCAAAACAATAATGCAGACAATACAGAAAAGGAGTGAAAGGAACATGAATAACAAGTAAGAGAGTTAAAAGCAGGATATAATCATGGCAAGATTCTGTATGCAATCCTTGATGGAAATTCAGCGTATTGTATGAATTTCGGATTAAGAGCAGATGGCGGTCAGCTTATGAACAGCTACGATGATGCGAGCACATCAATGTCAGCACAGCAGTGAAACCCTCTTGATGGCGGCAAGTACACACTTTATGCCGGAAATGACATCAAAAACTATGCCGGACAGGTTATTGTGACAAAGGGTAGCCCCATGAGCCTGATACTGGTAGGACAGACAGAGCTGTGGGATCAGAAGCTAAGGCTGCAGAGCTACGCAACTATCCGTCAGAGAATCGATATGAATATCGTGCTGAACCGCCTGGACAGGGCAGAAACCGGCAGATATATTGCGGCACATATGGCATATGCAGGAGTGAAACAGGATCTGTTCACCAATGGAGCAGAAGATGAAATCTTTAAGGTATCCGCCGGCATACCACGGATGATCAACAGAATCTGCGAGAAAACACTGATGTACGCATATCAACAGCAGAAACGGCTGATAGATGAGTGAGTTTGTGACAACGAGTGAGAGCAGAATTGTGACAGTTCATGGAATTTTTAACAGCAATGGGCTTAGTTTATCGGATCAGTATTGGATGAAACCGGCAGAGAGCAACTTGGAATGGAAGGATATTAATTTCTTTGAAAACAGTTTTTCTGATGATGTGGGAAATATTCTTGGACAGCCAAAAAAGGAAAACAAAATTGATCTCATGTCCCCATGTAATACATCTGATGGCTGGCTGAAAAAGAAATGGAAGATTGTAAATGGAAAGAGATATCTGATTAAGGCTGGCAGCAATCCGTATATGCAGGAGCCATTGAATGAAGTATTTGGAACGAAATTACATGAAAGACTTGGATGTAAAAATTATGTTCCATACACAATCAGCTGGGAAGATGGAATGCCATATAGTAATGGATATCACTGCAGGGAGAACTTGAGATGAAACCTTTCTATACAGATGCAACGAGACAGATGGAACTTGTCACAGATTTTGATTGGATTCCATTTGAAAATCTTAGAAATTTGCAAGATGATATCAGGGAAGTTTTTGTGCAGTCGCACTTTATGGATGAAGAACGTATAGAGACAATTGCAAAAGCGGGGAACAGCCGAGTGGAAGAGTTACAGGAGATGGCACTGGAGCATAGTCATCAATTTACAATGGGAAGTCAGCAACAATAAAATCATACACACAGGGTAGGTTGCGAAGACAGTATTCTCATGGTACAGGAGGACAAGCAGATGGCTTATGGAAAATCTTATTTTTGGCAAATGGTACTGCTGATAGTCTTATAACCGCAGAACTCTCTAACTGGAATGGCAAAGCAATTAAGATTCCAAGAATAGAAGTGGATGATTGTAAGCGTGATGATATAAAAGGTGCAGGGATGATAAAACTAAGAAATAAGCACCTGGAATCCGAGAAGGTTAAAGATTGGAAAACAACAGAAGTGGTACCGCATAGGGGAATTTTAACTTTCGAATCCTTGCCACATTCTTAAAAATGCGAAGGTCTACATAGAGACACCACAAATAATCCACCGTACATGTTCCGACAAAACAAAACGTGTTGAGGGCATAAGAAAGGATACGGCTACCGAAAAAGACTTTGCCGTCAATAACGAAGGTCAATATCTCAATAAAGCATCCAAACAGTGTAATCCAGGACATTGCAGTAAATAATTTGTCCCCTAAGAAATGTTATTTGGATGTACTAGTAAGCAAGAGCAAAAGCATCAAACACACGCCGATGCCATTCACAATTAGTATTTCTGCAAAATTCGTCGTATTCATCGAAGCCTCAAAATATAATTTTGCCATTATTATAGAATAAAAACTAGAGGGGAACAAGAAAATACATATTTTGTACTGTGACCAGGGACACTCGCGTCGGGCTGTCGAACGCCTAAAAGAACACAGCCTTTCCATGCAAAAATCTGTCCGGAAATTGCTCGCAGCGTCACAGAGGAACTGCAAAGCACACTGCGTGGAAGCCCAAGACATATACAGCGTGCTTGCGGAGGATATGTGAGAGCAAGTATGGGCTTGGACAATGTGGAGCCAAATTAGATTGACAATCAAAGGTGGAAATGTTAGTATTGATTAGTCTAAACTAACCAAGAAAGGGGAAACGAATGGATGGAAGAGGGGAATGAGAAGCAAATGTTTGTTAGGATAAGAAATCTTCAAAAGAGTTATGGGAGTGGCTCAAGTAGAACACAAGTGCTAAAGCATGTGGATTTGGATATTGAAAAGGGGAAAATCTGCACGATTTTAGGACCGTCAGGTTCTGGAAAATCCACTTTGCTAAATGCGATTGGTGGAATGGATACGGTAGATCAAGGGCAAATTTTGATAGAGGGAATGGATATCAGTGCAATGAAGTATGCGCAGTTAACAGAATATCGAAGAACATATATTGGGTATATTTTTCAGTTCTATAATCTGATTCCGGATTTGACAGTGAAAGAAAATATGGAAACGACAAAATACCTGGGTACGGATACGATGGATGTGGAAGAACTGCTGGATATTTTGGGATTGCGGGAGCATCAGTTTAAATTTCCGTCAGAACTGTCGGGCGGTCAGCAGCAGAGATGCGCAATTGGAAGAGCGCTGGTAAAGAAACCGAGTCTGCTTTTGTGTGATGAACCGACCGGTGCGTTAGATTCCAAAACTTCGCAGGATATTCTGGAACTGCTGGAAAGACTCAATAAAGAGTTTGGGATGACAATGATTCTGGTAACACATAATGCGGATATTGCGGGGATGTCCGATCAGATTGTGGAAATCCGGGATGGAGAAATTGTAAGAAATCAGGAGAACCCCAATAAACTGACAGCAAAGGAAGTGGGAACTCATGCTCTATAAAAGATATTTCAGAGAACTAAAAAGAAATCCCGGAATCTATCTGGCTATTTTTATTATTTTATCCATCGGCTTGGGGACGGTCTTGGGCGGAAATGCCGGAGATGACAGTATGATAGCCAAGGTTGAGGAGGTGATGAAAAATGCAAATACATCCGATGGTTATGCCGTTATGGCTTTGCCGATCAATGAACAGGCGCTTGAAGATGAAAAATCCCTTGAAATCGAAGCGGCATTTTATTTGGATTGCGATACCAAAGACGGCTCATTGAGAGTGTTTGCAGATAGAGCAAATATAAATCGGGCTTATGTGGAAGATGGGAAACTTCCGAAAGAGGCGGATGAGGTATTTCTAGAGAAACACTATAGCGAGGAGCATGGATATGGAATCGGTGACAGTATCAAGATTGGTGATACAACATATGAAGTAAGTGGAATCGGAATATTGCCGGATTACATTTATGTCTTGAAAAAAAGTACGGATATGTCTTCTCACACAGAGAGCTTTAGTGTTGCAGTTGTCAGTGAAGAGGAGATGGAGCGACTTGTCACCGAGCATGCGGGAACAACTACATATCAGTATAATTTTAAAGTGAAGAAGAACGGGGATATTGCGGATGCAGAGGAGTTTTTTTCTAATTTGCAGGAGAACGTACCGTTAGAATTTGTAAACAGTGCGTATGATCCCAGAATGATTACTTACAAAGAAGACTGTGCAATGGTAAAGCGGGCAACTATGGTATTTGCTGTGATTTTACTTATTGTCATTGCGTATGTGATCGGCGTATTTCAGAAAAACAGAGTGGAAGAAGAACGAAAATATATCGGAACATTAAGCGCACTTGGTTATCGAAGAAGAGAATTGATATTGCATTATACGGGGTTGCCAATGATTATCGCGCTTTTGGGAGGGATAGGCAGTCTTGCATGTGGAAGGGCGGTCTTTTCCAAAATGTTGACACAGGATAGTGTGGATTTATATTCTATGCCGGATTTTGAAGCGCATCTGTCATTGTATATTATTTTATTTGCAGTGATCGTGCCTCCGCTTATTATGGGAAGCATAGGATTTGTGATGCTGAACAAAAAAATCTCCGATTGTCCGGACAAAATCATAAGACCCGCGCAAAAGAATAGAAACGTGAAACTGAATTTGAATGCAGTACCCTATCTTACGGCTTTTCGTATGCGACAATTTGTGAAAGAAATTTCAGGCAATCTGGTTATGATGGGAGGAATATTTGTTGCAACCGTTTTATTGCTGTTAGGCTATTCCATTTACAGTTCGGTGGATAATTACAGGGAAAATGTGTTGACGGATGTTAGTTATGACTATCTTTATATGGTGTCGGACGGGCAAATAGTTCCTGAGGGAGCAGAAAAATTGCTTGTGCAGAATGTAAAAGGAAAAAGCTCTGTACCGGGGATGAATTTAAAACTGAATCTGTACGGAATAGAAGAAGACAGCGCCTATTTTCCGAAGGTGGAATCCGCGGAGGTAAAAGAGGATCGCTATCCGGCAGTGATATCAGAATCACTGGCTGCCAAGTGCGGGTTAGAGGTAGGAGATTTTCTTGAGGTGAAGAATGCATCTAAGACGAATACCTATGAGCTTGAGGTAACGGCAATCGTGACTTATTCGAATGGACTAAGTATTTTTATGTCCCGAAATACAGCAAATGAGATGTTTGACATGGACGAGACATACTACAATGCATTGGTAAGCAAAGAAAAGCTGGATGGGAATGAGGTGGGAGCATTTTCTACGACAAACAGCAGCGAATATGAGGAAGCGGCCAAAAGTATGCTGGATTCTTTGATGCTGATTATAATAGCATTGCTTGGATCCGCCGTTGTTATTTATATTATGGTAATCTATCTGATGGTGAAATTTATGATGGATAAGGCAAAATATAATATTTCTCTGCTTGAAATCCTGGGGTACCGTGTGAAAGAAGTAAACCGGATTTATCTGGGAGGAGAGAGCTTTGTTGTCCTGTTTGCAATCCTTCTTTCGCTGCCGCTTGGAACGCTGGTATTGCAGGGAATCTTTCCGTATTTGACAGCGGGCTATAGCTTTTATATTTCTCCGTATATTGGAATGACCGAATATTTGATTTTGGCATGCTTTATGTTTGTTGGATATGGGGGAATTTATATGTATCTAAAACGTCAGGTCAGAAAAATTGAATTCACTTATATATTAAAGGAGAGGGAGTAAGGGTGGAAAAAAGAAATAAGAAAATGAAGGTGGTGTGTCTTCCATATGCAGGCGGTTCCGCGTTGATGTATGGAAGATGGAAAAACCTTTTTGATGACAGAATAGAAATAGTCCAGTTAGAGCTGCCGGGAAGAGGGTTGCGATTTAAGGATGAAAGCCCGTCGACGATGGAAGAACTGACAGAGGATATGAAGATACGTCTTATGAAATTAGTTGGGGACGAGAACTACATTTTGCTGGGATTTTGTTATGGGGCAATCGTATCCTATAGTATTTATGAACAGTTAGTCAGAGAAAAAAGTGAACATATGCCCAAAGGTATGATTTTAATATCGTCTCTTCCGCCGGGAGAACATTCCAAGGCAGAACGATTATTCGAAATGACCAATTTGAAAATTGTAAAGACGTTATTGGGTATTTTTTCTTTTAATCCATTTGCTGCGTCAGATGATGAAATGGATGTATTAAAGACAATGCTTGAGATTGTAAATCCGGATGTGGCAAAAGAGTTGCGAAGCATGAATTTACTGCAGCTGATTTTGGCATTTTTATTTCCCAAATACAGGAAAGCCGCAAATTGTCAGACGGTGCTGCGCATCATGAGAGCAGACGGGCGCGTTATGTATGGATATAATGGGGAAAAAGACAGTATTCCGGTCCGAGTTCCGGTAATTGCGATACATGGAAAGAAAGATAATGTTGTGACCAGCGAGCATATGTACGGATGGAAGCAATTCTGTGACGGAGAGTTTCAGTTAAAGGAAGTAAATGGTGGACATTTGATGCTGTTTGACGAGGATACGGATTTTGTGCCGGTGTTGCGTGAGTCAATTGCTGGACTACAAGAAGAATGGAAAGAAAGGAAGATTGGCTAAATGTTATTTTGGGAGAAACAGACGAAAAGAAGTGCAGTTGAAAAAGAAGTAAAGAAAATAATAAAAGGAATCATGAAGTCATATGAAAAAGAAGAAATGGGAGAAGCGGAGGAGGCGTTCTTTGAACAGATTGATTCCCTGAGAATTATTGAATTAATTGTATTAACAGAGAAGAAATTTAAAATTGAAATTCCAACAGAACAGTTGGCACAACTGAATGATCAGAAGCTGGACACCTTTATTGATTTAATCCTACAGACCATGAAGGGAGATGTAAACGATGGAAGTGAAACGAATCCTACTGCCTCATCAGTATTATTATCCTAACATGAATCTGCTGAAAAATCGTTCGGGAGAAAAAATAGAGGGGGAATTTTATCAGACACTTTTGCAGGCGGATTCAAATCAGATGGCTACCATATATGTGCATGTGCCTTTCTGCAATTCCAAATGTGCTTTTTGCGGATTTGACAAGGAGTATGATTTGGCAGAAATGGATGCCTATGTCAAAAAGCTGTTAGAAGAAATGCATTACTACGCCGAGCTGATTGGAACAAAATATACAATTCAAAGCATTCATTTTGGTGGGGGAACACCTGCCCTGCTTCCGGCACATTTATTACAAAAAATATTGGATGAGATCAAAATTTCTTTTCAGCTTTCAAGTGAGGTTTCCATTGATATGGAAGGTTCGGCGACAACACTTCCAAGAGAAGACATGATTGCGTTTATTAAGGATAATAATCTGACACGTGTAAGCTTTGGAATACAGTCGTTTGACGCTAGAATACGAGAAGAACTTCAAATGAAGGCGACGCTGGAAGATGTTTTTCATACAATTGACATACTCAAAAAAAATAAAATCATCATGTACGCAGATATTCTCTACGGATACCCGCAGTTTTTTGATGAAAGCCTCTATGAGATTTTGATAAAGGATATTCAGACAGCAATTAATCAGGGCTTAGATGGCGTTGAGTTGGGACAGATGTATCCGTTTAAAAATCAGTTAGAGCATATCGTGAAAAAAAGAAATCTAAGACTTCCTTCCGATGCTGAAATTATTGAAATGATTAAAGTGTCTACCAAAATGCTCAAAGAGGCCAGTTATAAACAGACCACCTATTCCGGTTTTACCAAGCAGGGAAAGATTATATTGGAAACCTCTTATTATGGAGGAATAGATAAGATGCCGGATTGCATTGCCATGGGGTCTGGAGCGTTTGGTTCTCTTAGGGGGTACAAATATAGAAATGGCTCTTATTCTGTTTATATGTCACAGGAAACACCCTGCTATAGCCAGGTAAAAAAATTAACACAGGAGCAGATTGAAAATAAAGAAATTGTGGGATTCCCCAAGGTCTTAGTGCTCAATAAGCAGTTGTTGGATAAGCCTGCGGTCAACCGTAGGTTTCAGGAAAAATTTGACACCTTGATGGCGGAAGGATATGTACGGGAAGATGAGTACGCCTACTATTTAACAGAAAAAGGAACCTATTACATTGACAATTTGTACTGGTTTTTATTGGAAGAGGAAGAAAAGAAAAGCATAAGAGAAGATATGACAATTTATGTAGCAGAATAGAAAGGCATGCAGCTATGAATTTATTTATTGGAGCTAGGAGAGTAACCGAAGAAGAGCAGAGAGCACTTATTGATAAGATGCGGAAAAAATTGCAGGAAATAGCCTTACAAGAGGGCGATATTCTGGTTTGCAAAGCGAAAACACAGTATGGAATTATCGCACAGTGGATGTGTTGTCAGGAATTGGGACTGATTCCTTTTTTTGTAGCACCGGACTATCCGGTAGAGAATAGTCGTTTTATGGAATATGCAGATGTAAGTTATCTGCTTAAGCTGGACGAACAGGAAACCATCCGTATAGAAAAACTAAGCCGGAAAACCGGTCCGCATCTAAATGTAAAACCGGGTTCGGTGATTCATATGACGTCTGCTACGAGCGGAAATCCTAAGTTCATTCTCAGAACAAAAGAACAATTAGATTTGGAAGTAAGCAGATACTGCAAACGACTGCAGTTAACGGAAAAAGATGTGATTATGTCGATAGCACCATTTTATCATGCATATGCGTTTCTGTGTCCGATGCTTGGAAGCATTTATACAAATGCTACACTTGTGCAGCCTGATGTGCTACTGCCAAGAAATGTAATTGAAATATGCCGGGAGCAGAAAGTGACCTGTTTGTATGGAGTCCCATTTTTCATAGAACAAATGGCAGATACAGATAAAAAATACCAGCTTTCGGAAGCGCTTCGCTATGTGATTTCTTCCGGGGAAAAGCTTACTGCAAAAACGGCACACAAATTTTATGATAGATTTGGAATTGGCTTAAATCAGCAGTATGGCTGCACGGAGATGGGAACAGTCACATTTGCGGAGGCATTAGAGCCGGATGAATCACAAGGCAGACCAATAGAAGGTGTAGAGTTTAAGATAGAAGAAATAGAAGGAAAGTCATATATTTCAGTCAATACAAACGGAACGATGGGATTTTATATACAGGAAGAGGTTCGTCCAATTGCAGAGGGGTTTTACTTGTCAAATGATCTGGGACATTTTGATGCAGAAGGACATTTGTATATTGATGGTAGAGGGGATGATGTGATTATAAGGGCAGGCGAGAAAATTAATCTTCGCGAAATCAGCACCATACTTGAAAAAATGGATGGGGTACAGGGAGTAAAGTTAGAGGTTGGCAAGGATAGTCTAAAAGAAATCACCTGCTATTATAATGCCGAAAGAGAGATTGACAAAAATGAGTTCATAGAGTACTGCAAACAGCATTTTTCGGCATTTCAGATCCCAAATTATTATCATCGTACACAAAAACCGGTGGGGCAGACAGCGAACTGGAAACATAAAAAATAATGACAGGAATGAGGAGAGAAAATGAATTTAGGGAATAGAAGTAAGATATTTGGTCTGATTGCAGCTATTTTATGCATCGCAATTAGTTTGGTATATGTACCGGCAGGGATGGAACCCGGGCTGTTTAAAACAATTTTATTAATCTGCGCATTTATGATTGTGCTGGTGTCACAGGCGCTTCCGGTGATGCTATTGTCTTTATTGAGTATTGGGATTATGCCATTGATTGGAGTAACGGATTCTTTTGCAAATTCTTTTGGCGGATTTTCAAATCAGGCGGTTTATTTTGTGATGATGTCATTTGGGCTGGCTGCAATTTTGATGGAAACACCGCTCTGCAAACGAATTTTGCGATGGACATTTCAAAAAATTGGAAGAAACGTAGAAGGCTTGATACTGGCAATTATGATTTGTGCGGCGCTGACCTCTGCCTTTATTTCAGATGTACCAACCTGTGTGCTTTATCTGGCATTTGGTGAGATGCTTTTGCAGGTGTATACAGAGGAAGAAGCACGGAAACATTCAGGGAAAGCGGTAATGCTGGCAGTATCCTTTGCAAGCATGATCGGAGGAATTGCAACGCCGGTAGGAAGTACGGTAAATATTCTGGCATCCAGTATTTTGGAAAGTACAACCGGAGTTACGATTGGATTTTTGCAGTGGATGGCAATATGTGTTCCTGTGGTTGTCATTATGATACCGCTTACATGGAAATTACTTATGAAACTATATAAGCCAGTAGCGATTAGTGAAAAAGACAGAATCGCTTTTATTCAATCGTTTGCGCAGGAGAAGAGTTTTAGCATGAAAGAAAAAAAAACGATTGTGATTTTTCTTATTATGCTGATTTTGTGGTTTGCATCTTCCTGGATTTCAGGAATCAGTGCAATGCAGGTTATGTTTCTGGGTGTTTGCGTATTTGCAATTCCGGGAATCGGTGTCACCACGATTGATAAGGTAATAAAAAGCGTAAAGTTTGATATTATTCTGTTGGTTGCTACAATTTTGACTCTTTGCAGCGCATTAATGAATCAGGGCTTTGGAGAGTTTATGGCAGAACTGGTTCCAACATTAAATATGCCTGTCATAGGATTCTTTGCAGCAATTGTTGTTGGAATTTACATTTTAATTCTGATTGTTCCGATTGCACCTTCATTGACGACAGTCGTGACACCGATCGTAATCGCACTGGCGGTTCGTGCAGGAATCAATCCCGCAGCAGTCGTTCCGATTTGCAGTATCAGTATCGGCTGTGGCTATTTACTTCCGATGGATTCCGTATTCTTAATGACTTATGCAAAAAAATACTATACCATCAAGGACTTTACCAAAGTTTCAGCAGTTGTAATGCTGGCAGCGCTGCTTCTGGCAGTGACGGTTGCCTACGGAATCATGCATTTGTCAGGGATGATACGCTAGCAGCAAGGCATCCTTTATCTTAGGCTCTAATATTATTCCGGTACTGGAGTGGCGTGAGTCCAAACTGTTTTTTAAAAGCAGTCTGAAAATGGCTTTGGCTGGAAAAACATAAATAATTGCTGATAACACTAAGAGGCTTCTCCGTATAATGGAGAAGTCTTCTTGCTTCATATACCTTTTCTGCGAACGTATAACTGATTTGTGTGATATCTTCAGGCTTTCCCAGACGAATAGCCGTTAAAATGTACGCGCTTAATAAGATGATGCCTAGACAAAATAAGAGGATGGCTCACAACACCATCCTCCGTTAGGATTCTTATTTACACTGTGCCTGTACTTGTGGCGACCATGGCATTAAATCGTCCAACTCTTCTGGATATTGACGCCAGTTTGATCCTGGCATATAGGTAAGCAGATACTCCAGATATGCAAATACATTAAGATTGTTTGCTTTAGCAGTCTCCACTAGGCTGTATACGGCAGCGGATGAAGAAGCCCCTTTGGGAGTGTCCGCAAAAAGCCAGTTCTTTCGCCCAATCGTAAAGGGACGTATCGCGTTTTCCGCAGCATTGTTTGATAATGAGCATCTTCCATCCAGAAGATAGTTTTCCATATATGGCTTTTGATTCTGCGCGTAGGTGACTGCCTTGCCAAGGGCAGAACCTTTTAACGCATTTATGGAATCAAGCCAGCACCAAAAAGCCTCAAGAACAGGTTTTTCCAGTTCAAGACGCTTACGGAACCGTTCTTCTGGTTTCAGGTCTTTCAGGGTGGCTTCAATAGCAAACAACCTGTCGCAATACTGACGGCCTGTTTCAGCACTGGTCGGAAGTCCATCGGGTGCTTTCTTTATGGGAACCGCTTCCACAAACTTGCGTCTGAGATGTGCCCAGCAGCCAACTCTTGTGACACCAGTTAATTTATTGTAACCAGCGTATCCATCCGAATGGACATAGCCTCTGAAATCTTTTAGGTAGCTGGCTGCGTGATCGCCACTCCGGGAGGGCTGATAATCATAGAGAATGATCGGATGTTTTCCGTCATTTCCACTGCGGTACAGCCACATATAAGATTTTGTCTGTGGCTTTTTGCCATTCTCCTTTAAGACTTGCACAGGTGTTTCATCGCAGTGGATGATGTCTCTTTTCAGTAACTGTTTCCGAAGATGATCCACTACGGGAATCAGGTGATCCTCGCTGCTGCGGATGATCCAGTTCGCCATGGTAGCACGGCTTAATTCAACGCCAGCCTGTTCCCAGTCTTTTTCCTGCCGGTAAAGAGGGATCCCATTTACATACTTATGGTACATAACACGGGCGACGGAGCTGGGTGAAGCAAGTGAGTGATTTAAGACAGATTTAGGAGTGTTGGCTTTACGGATAAAAGGAATGCCCTTATGCTTACAGGCAGGACATTCGCATGCCTGCTGCATATATCGGATGATCTTTATTTTAGCCGGGATATACTCTAACTCATCGCGCACTTTGATATAACCAATCTCTTTAAGAGGAGCGCCACAGCGATCGCAGGTCATTTCTTCAGGATGAACCATGCATGGTACTTCCTCCACAGGAAGGTCTTTTAATAGTTTTTCACGAGATGTTTTGGGATTTTTCTGATAGAAACGCTCTTTTCGCTTGACAAGCGGTTCTTTGATATTTGAATCAGCCGAGATTTCTGCTTCATTGAACAAAGACAGCTGCCCATCTACTTGTGGCGTCTTTTCACTTTTAGAACCGAACTTTTCCTTACGCAGCAAAAGAATCATCTCAGTAAGGTTGCTTACCTGATCCTGCAAATCTTTTATGGTGTTTTCAAGGTGCTCTATATAGGCATCTTTTTCATTCATAACTGGTCTGATTCCTTTGCTTTTTAATGCTTTTATTATACCATAAAAAGTTCAAAAAAACCAGTAAAACCAACGGTTTCACGGGCTTTTGCTCAACAAAAGCCGCCTGTTCTGGCAGACTTTATGGACTGTCTCTGTTCGATCCGCAATCCTTCCATGAGCCACCGAAACTGTTGCCATGAGATAGGCTTTAGTTCTGTTTCATTACGAGGCCACAGAAAGGAACCGTTTTCCAGTCGTTTATATAGAAGGACAAAACCGTCACCTTCCCAGAAAAGAGCTTTTATCTTGTTACGATGCCTGCCACAAAATAAAAAGAGTGACTTCGAGAATGGATCCAGATGAAACTGTTGTTGCACGACAGCCGCAAGTCCATCAATAGATTTACGCATATCGGTATAACCACATGCGATATAGATGTTCTCGCAGACTGTGATGTCGCCTAACATACGTTTTGCAGTGCAAGCAGCACTGCCTGAATTGTCTGTTGGCTTGTACCTTCAGAAACTTCCACTGTTGCGCCATTAAGATGGATGATGACAGCAGCTTGTGTGT
>ERZ1034873.807-NODE-807-length-14144-cov-5.017247_pt1 | contig 14144 bp, 8 predicted proteins | sample MGYA00520689_ERZ1034873 | MGnify/ENA primary metagenome ERZ1034873 (study PRJEB33766, sample SAMN09781722) | gut metagenome | biome: gut microbiome | host: Homo sapiens | place: Madagascar | study: EMG produced TPA metagenomics assembly of the PRJNA485056 data set...
TTACTGATCTTTTCTGATCTGAGTGCCTCTAGTGCCTCATCTACCATTGCCCTTCCGATACCCTTTTTCCGGAAGGCTTCTGATACACAGACGTGATACAAACATGCCGTTCTGCCATCATGTCCACACAGGATCGAGCCAACGATCTGCCCATCCTTTTCTGCGACAATACTCGTCGTCGGATTCCGCCGGATGAAACGTTCCACACCCTCTTTCGAATCATCAATACTGCGGATACAGAATCCGTGGATCGACATCCAGAGTGCTTTTACCTGATCATAATCGGCAATCTCCATCTTCCTTATCTTAATTCCACTTTCCACTTCTGCCACTCTTTCTATGGGAACATCGGTACTAACTCTAATCCTTCAGATTCCTTGAATCCAAACATCAGGTTCATATTCTGCACTGCCTGTCCGGCTGCTCCCTTTACGATATTATCCAGTGCGCCCATCATGATCACACGGCCATTACGCTTATCCACTGCAAAATTAACATCCACATAGTTACTGCCCTCTACCCATTTTGTCTCCGGGCATACGCCTGCATCCAGAACACGGACAAACTTTTCCTTATCGTAATACTTCTTATATACAGCACGGATCTCTTTTTCGGTCGGATAACTTCCGTCTTCCTTTTTCACCAGTGACGCATACTCTGTTGCAAGAATGCCACGGTTCATTGGTGCAAGATGCGGGGTAAATGTAACTGTGATCTCCTTACCGGCAGCATATCCAAGCTGTTCTTCAATCTCCGGTGTATGACGATGTGTTGCCACTCCGTATGCTTTCATGTTCTCATTCACTTCACAGTAGAGGTTATTCACCTTCGCACCTCTTCCTGCTCCGGACGTACCGCTTTTTGCATCAATGATAAGTGTAGAAGGATCAATCAGTCCTTCTTTTACCAATGGATACGCTGTTAAAATCGAACAGGTCGTATAGCATCCAGGATTTGCGATCAGTCTGGTATCTGCGTTTACCTTATCACGATTGATCTCACAAAGTCCATAAACTGCCTCTTCAATAAACTGTGGACTCTTATGCTCGATCTTATACCACTCTTCATAAGTTGCCACATCCTTGATCCGGTAATCTGCACTCAGATCGATGACCTTTGTCTGTTTTAAAATGTCCTCTGTCAGGACTGATGCCAGATAACCCTGTGGGGTTGCGGTAAAAATAACGTCTACCTGTTTTGCAAGTTCTTCTATATTATCATCCATGCAGGTCGCATCTACTAACTCAAACATGTTCTGATATACTTCTGCGTACTTCTTATCTATGTAACTTCTTGAGCCGAACCATCTGATCTCTACTTCCTTATGTCCCAATAACAATCTGACTAATTCTCCGCCAGCATAACCAGTTGCTCCGATAATTCCTGCTTTAATCATATCTCTTTTCCAAATCAGTGCCACAATCTCACAGACCGGAACGCTGTGGCTTCCTTTCTCTTGTTTTTTCCGGTCATTTCCATATGAGGAAATCTTATCATCCTCTTACACTGCATAATTATACATACATTGATTCATTTATGCAAGTACTATTTTCTCGAAAATCCGACGGTTTTTTCGTCATTTTCGCGTCTTTCTTCTTATTATATTTATGCATTTCCAAAACGCATTCTGTACGGTTTGCATATTTATATGCATTTTTATAAATCATTTATGTATATTTTTTCGCTTGCGTTCTTTCCCTATTTGTTGTATATTATTTTTAGTGACGCAGAGAGGCTTTTTTCACGCTTCCCTGCACAAAAAATGAACACGAAAGTGAAGAAAGGAACTAGCATTATGAAAGAAAAAGTTGTCTTAGCTTACTCCGGTGGTCTTGATACGACTGCTATTATCCCTTGGTTAAAGGAAAATTACGACTATGACGTTGTCTGCTGCTGTATCGACTGTGGACAGGGAAATGAATTAGACGGATTAGAGGAAAGAGCAAAATTATCCGGTGCAAGCAAGTTATATATTGAAGATATCGTTGATGAGTTCTGTGACGATTATATCGTTCCATGTGTACAGGCCAATGCCGTATATGAGAACAAGTACTTATTAGGTACTTCCATGGCACGTCCCGGTATCGCTAAGAAGTTAGTAGAAGTTGCCCGTAAGGAAGGCGCAGTTGCCATCTGCCACGGTGCTACCGGAAAAGGAAATGACCAGATCCGTTTCGAGCTTGCGATCAAAGCACTTGCTCCTGACATCAAGATCATCGCTCCATGGAGAAATGAAAAATGGAAACTTCAGTCCCGTGAAGACGAGATCGAATATTGTAAGGCACATGGCATCGATCTTCCATTCGCTGCTGACTCCAGCTACAGCCGTGACCGTAACCTGTGGCACATCAGCCATGAAGGACTTGAGTTAGAGGATCCTTCCTGTGAGCCAAACTACGATCACCTGCTTGTATTAGGTGTATCTCCGGAAAAAGCTCCGGATGAGGGTGAATATGTAACGATGACATTCGAAAAGGGTGTTCCTACTTCTGTCAATGGTAAGAAGATGAAAGTTTCTGATATTATCCGTGAGCTGAACCGTTTAGGCGGCAAGCATGGTGTTGGTATCGTTGATATCGTTGAGAACCGTGTTGTTGGAATGAAGTCTCGTGGTGTCTATGAGACTCCTGGTGGAACAATCTTAATGGAAGCACACGAGCAGTTAGAGGAACTTGTACTTGACCGTGCTACCATGGAAGTGAAAAAAGACATGGGCAATAAGCTTGCTCAGATCGTATACGAAGGAAAATGGTTTACACCATTACGTGAGGCTGTTCAGGCATTCGTAGAGTCTACACAGGAATATGTAACCGGTGAAGTTAAATTCAAGCTGTACAAAGGCAATATTATCAAAGCCGGAACAACTTCTCCATACTCACTCTACAGTGAGTCCCTTGCAAGCTTTACAACCGGTGACTTATATGATCACCATGATGCAGAAGGCTTCATCACCTTATTCGGTCTTCCATTAAAAGTCCGTGCAATGAAAATGCAGGAAGTAAAAGAAAACCAGAAATAATAGTTGTAAGTAATAAAAAATCCGGGATCACATTTTTTGTAATCCCGGATTTTATTAAATTCAAATGAATCTGATGGTTTCCAATAATCGATCCGTCACTTTTCCGCAGGAACCTTTCTACTCCTCTACATAAGGATCTAACAGCTCAGACAAGATCTCTATGCCCTCTTTGATCTGCGTTTCGTTTATATTTCCGTATCCCAGTAACAGGATCACCGTCTTTGGTACTTCGCCCTTTTTCAGACGGTATGCGGATAATCCAAACAGCTTGATATGCTGACCTTCTGCAAGCGTAAGCACCTCGGCTTCGCTCAGCGTGGTATTCAGTTCTACATTCACATGGAACCCCGCATTTTCTCCATAGATTTTTTTCACCCACGACTGCTTTTTCAGCAGACGCAGCAGACATTCCTGCTTTGCCTTATAGACATTCTTCATCCGGTTCAGGTGACGTTCAAAATCTCCATTTTCCAGAAACCGGTACAGTACTTCCTGCTGGATACGTGGAACCGTTGTGGAATAAAAGCCGCAATCGGTCAGGTATCTGCCAAGCAGCTTCTTCGGAAGCACCATATAACTGACACGCACCGACTGTGCAATACTCTTTGAAAAAGTTCCAAGATAAATGACATGATTGCCGTCATCCATCCCCTGTAAGGACGGGATCGGCTTTCCGCGGTAACGGAACTCACTGTCATGGTCATCCTCTATAATATAACGGTCAGGCTCTGCTGCCGCCCATTGCAAAAGCTCCATCCGCCGCTTTAATGGCATCACTGTTCCGATCGGGAACTGATGGGAAGGCATCACATAGACCGCGTCTGCGCCATAGCTTTTGACCTCATCGATGTAGATTCCGCTTTCATCCATGCCTACCGGTGCCACAATATATTCCATATTCTGAAATGTTCGTGCCGCCTGTATATAAGTGTAATCCTCCATTGCCACCACTTTGTTACCGCCTAACATCTGTGCTAACAGCAGCAAAAGATATTCATTTCCTGCGCCCAAAACAATCTGCTCCGGCTCACAGTTCACCCCTCTTGCACGGTGCAGATAACTACTGATCACACCGCGGAGTCTTAAATCTCCTCTTGAATCTCCTGCATGAAAAAAAGACGGATCATCTGCGAAATTCGCATTCCGGTTCAGTTTCTGCCAGAGCCGGAACGGAAAATGTTCTTCATCTACCCGGAATGGAGAGAATGTGATCCTGTAATCCTCCGATCTCTTTTGCTCCATCTGTCTGATATGCTCTGCCGTTTCCTTACGATTCTCCTGTTTCCACTCATACATCCCACTAATGTCACAGACAAAATATCCGGCACATGGTCTGGTCTGTAAATATCCCTCTGCCACAAGCTGTTCATATGCCAGTTCCACGGTGCTTCTGCTGATCTGCAGATTTCCGGCCAACAAACGAGTAGACGGTAATTTTTCCCCATGGGAAATCTTACCGTCTGCTATCTCATTTCGAATAAACGCATAGATCTGCTCATAAAGTGCTTTTTTTGAATTGTGATCCAACTGAATCAGTAAATCTTTCATAAGATCTCCATTCGCCTGCTTTTGTTTATTCTCTATCTATTCTTCTTGATCTCACTGATAATCTCTTCTTTTAATTCCAGTGCCTTATCCTTGATCTTACGTCCTGCTGTTACCGAAGTAAGTACATTTGCCAGACTCTTCGATGCCTGCTCGTACTTTTTAAAATGGAAAGACATTGCAGCAAGCAGGTAATCCATCGTGCTCTGATCCATTCCACAGATCGGAAACATCTCTGTACTGACTGCCTTTATCATGCCATCATATGCCTGCTGGTAAAATGCTTCTTCTTCCTTTGCACATGCCTCGATCTGGGCTGTATCCTGTGGCTCCTGCTTTAAGAGCATCTCCTTTTTTCCACGAAGCAGCCAGGATATAATCAGACAGTTATATGCCTTCTCACTCGTCTTAGCCTTTTTGGCGATCGCATTAAATAATGCCAGCTTGTGCATATCGATCGCAGTATCATAATCATAAGCCGTCTGTTCTTTCTGAACCGTTGGCTGGAAACTGCTTCCGATCTGTTCCTTGATCAGCTTGATCTGTCCGCTTGTCAGATGCTCAAAATAACGATTCAGTGCCGTATATCCACAGAATGGGCAGGAGGACGCATCGTACTTTAAGGTATCAATATACATATGACGTGGACGGAGATCCTGATCCGGCTCCATACGCTTTACGCGTCCGGATTTTACCATTCTTGTCTTAAAAACTTTATCACACACCGTACAACGGATTGACTTTTCAAGCAGGAAATCTTCTTCCTTCGGCTCCTCTGCCACCTTTGCTGCTACACTATCACTGCTCTTTTTCTCTTCCTTCTCGTCTGCAAACAGATCAACATTCTCCGTTGACTTAAATCCAAACTTTTCAAGACCTGCAAATAAATTCATTTTTATCCTCTCTTTTCTACCGCTCTTATTCCGTTTTTGGAAGCTTATAAGAACTCTTCAGTGAAACGATCCGGTTAAATACCGGTGTCTCAGGCGTAGAATCCTTCGCATCTACACAGAAATATCCCTGACGTACAAACTGGAAGCTGTCATATGCCTTTGCATCTGCTAAAGATGGCTCTACATAACAGTTATCCAATACAGTCAGTGAATTCGGATTCAGATTCAAGCTTCCATCTTCATTATACACGCCTAATTCTTCATCCACAATATTTTCATACAGCCGAATCTGTACTTTTTTCGCATGTTTAGCAGAAACCCAGTGGATGGTTCCCTTTACTTTTCGTCCGTCCGGGCTGTTTCCACCTCTTGAAGCCGGATCATACGTACAGTGAATCTCTACCACTTTTCCGGTCTCATCCTTGATAAAGCTCTCACATTTTACAAAATATGCATGCATCAGACGCACTTCATTCCCCGGGAACATACGGAAGTATTTCCTCGGCGGCTCCTCCATGAAGTCTTCTCTGTCAATGTATAACTCACGGCCAAATGGAACCTGTCTTGTGCCAAGTGCTTCATTTTCCATGTTGTTTACAACCTCAAAGTACTCTTCCTGATCCTCCGGATAGTTATCAATGACTACCTTGATCGGATCTAAGACCGCCATTACTCTTGCACGCTTTAACTTCAGATCTTCACGGATACAGTACTCAAGCATCGCATAATCTACCGAACTGTTGCTCTTGCTGATTCCGCACAGATCGACAAACATCTTGATTGACTCCGGTGTAAATCCTCTTCTTCTAAGTGCTGCAATAGAAACAAGACGCGGATCATCCCAGCCATCTACGATATGCTCTTCTACCAGCTTTTTGATGTAACGCTTACCGGTTACCACATTGGTCAGATACAGCTTCGCAAATTCGATCTGTTTTGGAGGATTCTCATACTCTAACTCACGGACTACCCAGTCATATAACGGTCTGTGATCCTCGAATTCCAGTGTACAGATCGAATGTGTGATTCCTTCGATCGCATCTTCGATCGGATGTGCGAAGTCATACATCGGATAAATGCACCACTTATCTCCGGTACTGTGATGTGTCATATGTGCCACACGGTACAGGATCGGATCACGCATATTGATATTCGGGGATGCCATATCGATCCTGGCACGAAGCACCTTTTCCCCATCCTGATATTTGCCGTTTTTCATATCTTCAAACATCTGAAGATTCTCTTCTACACTGCGGTCTCTCGATGGATCTTCCTTACCCGGTTCTGTTAAGGTTCCACGGTATTCCCGCATCTGCTCTGCATTCAGGTCAGACACATATGCCTTCCCCTTTTTGATCAGCTTTACCGCTGCTTCATACATCTGGTCAAAATAATTCGATGCAAAAAAGAGACGATCCTCCCAGTCTGCACCTAACCACTTTACATCTTCCTTGATCGATTCTACGAACTCAATCTTTTCCTTGGTCGGATTCGTGTCATCAAAACGGAGATTGAACTTACCGCCATATTCCTTGGCAAGTCCGCAATTTAATAAAATCGATTTTGCATGTCCTATATGAAGGTAACCATTTGGCTCCGGAGGGAATCTTGTATGCACTGTTTTACAGTGTCCCTCTGCCAGGTCCTTGTCGATAATCTGCTCAATAAAATTTCTGGAGACATTTTCGTTTTCCATTTGTCTTCCTCCTGCTTATGTTCTCTCAATAACATCTATTATAACGACAAGTAGCAGGTAAAATCAACAGGAATCTTATGATTTTTCACTTTACATGTGTATGGGTAAACAGATGGTCACTGCAATACTCATAGTTGCCATTACATTTCGAGCAGAAACGGAATTCTAACGTCGGATCATCTAATTCCGTTCTTCCGCAGATGGCACACTTATGCTTCGTGATCGTTCCCCTGCGCGGTTCGCGCGTCTGTGCCCGGTAGACCTGTCTGCGGTGGATCTCTTTTGGTGATACTCTGCGGTAATTGCGGGTCGATAAGAAGAAAATGATAAAGTTAAGCAGGGACATCACGATCGCGATTCTTCCTGCCCAGCCTGCAACCACTGCTTCATATGCGGTAATGATCACATAGACAATCGCCATCCACTTCATCTTCACCGGGATAATGAACCATAACAGCACCTGCATATCCGGAAACATCAGGGCAAATGCCAGAAAGATTGACATATTGATATAATTCGTGGAAAACCCAAAGCTGATCTGTAAGGATAAGGTAGACAGGATCGCACTGCCCATACCATGATAACCGAATGCATAAATTGCATAGAGAATAAATGCACCGAGTACCGTAAAGAGCATTCCGCCAAAAATATAGACGTTGAAGCGGAACGTTCCCCAGCTTCGCTCCAGTGTTGTACCAAGCTGATAATAAAACATTGCCATGATCAGTAAGAATATGATATTCGTATCCGTCGGCATCAAGATCCAGGTAAACAGTCTCCAGATCTGTCCATGTAAAATATGATATGGGCTTAAGGTCAGCATACTAAGCAGGGACGGACTTACCGTATAAACTGCGAAGCCGATACAGTATGCACCGATCAGCCATACGATCAGATTCGGAACTGCAAATCTTCCGAACTTTCTTTCTAATTTGTTTAACCAGTTATTCATAGCATTCTCCTTTATATTACAATCATTCATTCTAACGATATTTGCTTCATCTTACTCCAATATCCAAAGCCTTATCAATTCAGCATTCCCGATTTCACAAAAAGTTTAGAAAAGAATAAAGAAACTATAAAGAAATCAAAAAACAAATTGTTTTTTCGATTCGCTTGTCGTATAATGTCTTTGTTTTGTTGAAAAAGATTTACATTATAATAAGAAATAAACCCTGACAGGAATACAGGAGGGAAATCATGGAAAATAAAAACTTATACAAATTAGGAATCGATATCGGTTCTACAACGGTAAAGATCGCCATCCTCGATGAGAATGACAATCTGCTCTTTTCCGATTATGAGCGTCACTTTGCCAATATCCAGGAGACCTTAAACAGTCTCTTACATAAAGCATATGATCTGCTTGGTGAATGCCGGCTTGCCCCAATGATCACAGGTTCCGGCGGACTGACCCTTGCAAAGCACTTAGGTGTACCTTTCGTACAGGAGGTAATCGCTGTATCGACTGCGTTACAGCACTACGCACCACAGACCGATGTTGCGATCGAATTAGGTGGTGAGGATGCCAAGATCATCTACTTTGAAGGTGGAAACGTAGAACAGCGTATGAATGGTATCTGTGCCGGTGGTACCGGTTCCTTTATCGACCAGATGGCATCCCTGATCCAGACAGATGCTTCCGGTCTGAACGAATATGCCAAAAATTATAAGGCGATCTACCCGATTGCAGCCAGATGTGGTGTATTTGCAAAGACTGATATCCAGCCGTTGATCAACGAAGGTGCAACCAGAGAAGATCTGTCCGCTTCTATTTTCCAGGCAGTAGTAAACCAGACCATCAGCGGTCTTGCCTGCGGTAAACCGATCCGTGGCCACGTTGCATTCTTAGGTGGTCCGCTTCACTTCTTATCCGAGTTAAAGGCTGCCTTTATCCGCACCCTGAAGTTAGACGATGAGCATGCGATCGTACCGGAGAACTCCCATCTGTTTGCTGCCATCGGATCTGCACTGAATTATAAAAAGGACGTTACGACCAGCTTAGAAGCCATGATGGAAAAGATGTCCTCCCATATCCATATGGAATTTGAAGTTGCACGTATGGAGCCGCTTTTTGCCGATGAAGCCGATTACGAAGCTTTCACGAAACGCCACAGCGGACATAATGTTGCAACGGCAGACCTCGCTTCCTATGAGGGCAGCTGCTACCTTGGTATTGATGCAGGCTCTACCACCACCAAGGTTGCCCTTGTCGGAGAAGACGGTTCCTTACTGTACTCCTTCTACAGCAACAACAACGGAAGTCCGCTCGCAACCGCGATCCGTTCGATCAAAGAGATCTACGCAAAGCTGCCGGAAAAGGCGCACATCGTACACTCCTGCTCGACCGGATATGGCGAAGCACTGATGAAGGCTGCCCTGATGTTAGACGATGGTGAGGTAGAGACCGTTGCCCACTACTATGCGGCTGCCTTCTTTAATCCGCAGGTTGACTGTATCCTTGACATCGGTGGTCAGGATATGAAGTGTATCAAGATCAAGAACCAGACCGTTGACAGTGTACAGTTAAATGAAGCCTGCTCTTCCGGCTGCGGTTCCTTTATCGAGACTTTTGCAAAGTCCTTAAACTTCAGCGTACAGGACTTTGCAAAAGAAGCTTTATTTGCCAAAAACCCGATCGACCTTGGTACCAGATGTACGGTATTTATGAATTCCAAGGTAAAACAGGCACAGAAGGAAGGAGCATCCGTTGCAGATATTTCTGCCGGCCTTGCATATTCCGTTATTAAGAATGCCTTATTTAAGGTTATCAAGTTATCCGATGCCAAGGATCTCGGCAAACATATCGTGGTACAGGGTGGTACCTTCTATAACGATGCTGTATTACGAAGCTTCGAAAAAATTGCAGGCGTTCAGGCGATCCGTCCGGATATTGCCGGAATCATGGGTGCCTTTGGTGCTGCGCTTATCGCGCGTGAACGTCATGAAGCCGGCTATCAGACCAGCATGCTCTCGATCGAGCAGATCAATGAACTGACCTTCGATACTAAGCTGGCAAGATGTCAGGGCTGTACGAACCACTGTCTCTTAACGATCAACCGTTTCTCCGGAAACCGCCAGTATATCACCGGCAACCGTTGCGAACGTGGTCTTGGTAAGGAAAAGAACAAGGAAAATATCCCGAACCTTTTCGAATATAAGAACAAACGTATTTTTGACTACGAGCCATTAAGCAGTGAAGCTGCGATCCGTGGAACCGTCGGTATTCCACGTGTTTTAAATATGTATGAGAACTACCCGTTCTGGGCAACATTTTTTGCTGCCTTAAAGTTCCAGGTCGTACTCTCCCCGCAGTCCACACGTAAGATCTATGAGCTTGGTATCGACAGTATTCCGAGTGAATCTGAATGTTACCCGGCAAAGCTTGCGCATGGTCATGTTTCCTGGCTGATAAAACAGGGCGTAGACTTTATCTTCTACCCATGTATTCCATATGAGCGTAACGAATTCCCGGATTCGAACAACCACTACAACTGTCCGATCGTTACCTCTTATGCGGAAAATATCAAAAACAACGTGGATGAGATCACTTCCGGTCAGGTACGGTTCTTAAATCCATTCATGTCCTTTGCAAATGTGGATGCATTAAGTAACCAGCTTGTTAAGACCTTTGCTACCGAATTTTCCATTCCGGAAGATGAGATCCGTGAAGCTGTACTTGCCGGATGGCATGAACTTGCAAATGTCCGCGAGGAAATGAAGCACAAGGGCGAAGAAGTTTTAAAATATATGGAAGAAAACGGAAAGCGTGGTATCGTACTTGCCGGCCGTCCATACCATGTGGATCCGGAAATCAACCATGGTATTCCGGAACTGATCACTTCCTATGGTATTGCTGTATTGACCGAGGACTCTGTTTCCCACTTAAAGGAAGTGGAAAGACCTCTTATCGTTATGGATCAGTGGATGTATCACTCCAGATTATATGCCGCTGCCAACTTCGTTAAGACAAGGGATGACCTTGACCTGATCCAGTTAAATTCCTTTGGATGTGGTCTTGACGCGGTAACAACGGACTGCGTAAACGATATTTTAACCAAGTCCGGCAAGATCTATACCTGCTTAAAGATCGACGAGGTCAATAACCTTGGTGCTGCAAGAATCCGTGTCCGCTCCCTGCTTGCTGCGATCCGTGTCAAGGAAAAGCGGAACGAGAAGCGCACGATCGTTCCTGCAAGCTACAACCGTGTCGTATTTACAAAGGAAATGCGCAAGGATTACACCATTCTCTGCCCACAGATGTCCCCGATCCACTTCGAGCTGATCGAGCCGGCATTCAATGCTTCCGGTTATCATCTTGAAGTCCTCGATAACGACAATAAATCTTCGGTAGATGTTGGTTTAAAATACGTGAATAATGATGCCTGCTACCCTTCTCTGATGGTAGTCGGTCAGATCATGAGTGCCGTATTATCCGGCAAATACGATATGACAAAGACCGCTGTATTGATCTCACAGACCGGTGGTGGATGCCGTGCTTCGAACTACATCGGCTTTATCCGTCGTGCCTTAGAAAAAGCCGGATATCCGGATGTTCCGGTTATCTCCATCAACTTAAGCGGACTCGAGAGCAATCCGGGCTTTAAGCTGACACTGCCGCTTATCCAGCGTGGCATGTATGCCTTAGAATTCGGCGATATCTTCATGCGCTGTCTCTACCGCATGCGTCCATACGAAGCCGTTCCGGGATCTGCAAATGAGCTGCACCGAAAATGGGTGAAAAAGATCTCTGCCTTTGTATCTCAGAACCGCATGCTCTCCCACAGCAGGTTCAAACGTTACTGCCGTGAGATCATCCGTGACTTCGACAATCTTCCGGTCACAGATGTGAAAAAGCCGCGTGTCGGAGTCGTTGGTGAGATCTTAGTAAAATTCCTTCCGGCAGCAAACAACTATCTGGTGGATCTGTTAGAAGCCGAAGGTGCCGAGGCAGTCGTACCGGATCTGACAGACTTCTTACTCTACTGCTTCTACAACCAGAACTTCAAGGCAGAGAATCTTGGCATGAGTAAAAAGTCCGCCCGCAACAGCAACCTTGGTATCCAGTTCTTCGAGTGGCTGCGCTCCGCTGCAAGAGATGAATTTGAAAAGAGTAAACACTTTGATCCGCCTGCCAGAATTGAAGAACTTGCAAAATATGCAGATGGTCTTGTTTCCCAGGGTAACCAGACCGGTGAAGGCTGGTTCTTAACCGGTGAGATGTTAGAGCTGATCCATACCGGAACAAACAATATCGTATGTACACAGCCGTTTGCCTGTCTGCCGAACCATGTCGTAGGAAAAGGTGTCATCAAAAAGCTGCGTCACGAGTATCCGTTATCCAATATCGTAGCCATCGACTATGATCCGGGTGCCAGTGAAGTAAACCAGTTAAACCGTATCAAGTTAATGCTTTCTACTGCCCAGAAGAACTTGGCAAAAGAACAGAATCAATAAAATAAAGTGTGCGCATTTTAGCACGCAGTGCTCTTATGCAATAGGACGTAATTTCCTATTGCATAAGAAATGGATCGGGTTATACCCGGTCCATTTCTTTTTTCCCGGCTAAAGTAACCAGCACTAACATTGCTACTGCTGCTACACAAAGCCACTTTGTATTTTCTGTTTCATCCCCAGTTTTTACAACTGTTTTCGTTGTAACTACGTTTGCTTCTGCTGCCGTTGTAGTTGTAGTTGTAGTTGTCACTGCTGCCGCACTTACCGGGGTGTCCTTCTTGGTCACCGTAACAACAGCCGGTGTCTGTGGTGGTGGAGCAATAATTGCAGGCGGCTGTACATCGGAATGACCCGAATCCTCTGGTGGTGTCGGCTTTACCGGCTGCTCTGGTTCATCCGGTGTTTTTGGATTATTCGGCTGCTCCGGTTTATTTGGCTGATTTGGTTCATCCGGTGTTTTGGGGTCATTCGGCTGATTTGGTTCATTCGGTTCTTCCGGATTATTTGGATTTTCCGGATCGTCCGGTTTCTCCGGATCGTCTGCATTCTTCTCTAAGATTCCTTCTACTCTCCATTCGTCGTTTTCTTCCTGAATCAGATACCAGACGATCGTATAAGCATCCAATACATCTGACACATCCTGCTGATTAGAATCCTTCACCTTCAAATCCGTCAAATCGAATTCTGTGATAGATGGTACTTTACAGATATTTGCTTTGATCTTTTCCTTATAATTTTTCGGATCATCTTGACAGCAGATACCACACAGATCCCGCAGAGTTCCTTCTACCCCTTTTGAATATGCAGACGGATCATGGCTTTCAAAGTCTTCCGGCTCTTTTCCATCAAGGCGGATATAATAACAGACCGGAACCTCTGTACATTCATACTCTGCCTGAAAGGCAAGATCATGGGTAACACAGTTTAACTGTTCCAGTGAACAGTCTTCCGCTAAGGACTTCCACTGTTTAAAGCAGTAACGCTTCTGATATGCCGCGCCGTCTTCTGCCTTTCCTGATTCGGTCTGCTTTTGCGGTGTCGTACAACAGTCTGCTTTTGCTCCTTCCCTTACCTGCTTCTCCAGTAAAACAGTAGTTCCGTCTTCATCAAAGAATGTAACGGTATACATTGGTTTTTTCACCAGAATACCATCGACATGCCAGAAATCACTTTCTTCCTTAATCACATACCATTTGATTGTATATTCTCCGGAAGAATAACGGTTTTCTCCAATTTCAAAGGCCTCTGCTGGCGGCTCTGTTACAAAGTTCGCTCGTATGTCATCAATATACGTATCCCCACAGTTTTTCTTATTCATCGGCTTCTTCTGCTTCAATTCACCTGCTACCCCGGATGAATAAAGTGTCTGCGGATAATGGGTTGTTCCGTTTTCTATCTGTTCCTCTCCATCGATACGCACATAGAAACGTACCTCTTTTTCCTTTGCAGGGGTGTCCACATTTTCGGATGCAGACACATCTGTGTACCCGAAAAGTACCAGACAGGCAAACGCGAGAATTGCAAATACCCGCGT
>ERZ1034873.808-NODE-808-length-14137-cov-5.237892_pt1 | contig 14137 bp, 14 predicted proteins | sample MGYA00520689_ERZ1034873 | MGnify/ENA primary metagenome ERZ1034873 (study PRJEB33766, sample SAMN09781722) | gut metagenome | biome: gut microbiome | host: Homo sapiens | place: Madagascar | study: EMG produced TPA metagenomics assembly of the PRJNA485056 data set...
TCCATTACCTGTACAACCTCATATCAACAAAATTTCTATTATATCATAGCCCACTTGTTGTCTATTTCAAAAGTGTATTTATCACATAACTCAACTAAATTAACAAAAAGTTTCTATATTATTATATATTTTCTCTTTACAATATTTCTCTTTTGCTATATAATACCACAAAAAATAAAAGGAGGATACATGTTTTCTACAAATACAAATAAATATAAACTATTTAACGAAAATGCTCTAAGCCTTCTATCTCGAATTCCAACCAGTTCTATCGACCTAATCTTAACCGATCCCCCATACAATATTGCTTTGAATTCTACTGGTAACATTAAACTCACTAATGGAAAAACGATCAATAATGACATTGCAGAATGGGATAAATATTCTATAAATCCCCTAGACTACGTAAAAGATTTCAAACGAGTTATTTCTCCCAAAGGTAATATTTTCATTTTTACTAGTTATTCTCTTCTTGGCAAATGGCATGAAGCATTTGACAAAGAATTCAAAACCTTTCAAATATTTGTCTGGCACAAAACCACTCCAACAGAAAGTGTATATAAAAATAGTTTTCTTAATAGTTGCGAATTAGTAGTCTGTCTTTGGAACAAGCATCATACTTGGAATTTCTTAGGTCAAAAAGAAATGCACAACTTCTTTGAATGTCCTTCTTGTAGATATCCTGAAAAAATATCTTCTCCAAATCATCCAACGCAAAAGCCCCTTGTACTTATTGAACATTTGATTAGAATAGCCTCAAATCCAAACGAAATAGTATTGGATCCTTTCATGGGTGTTGGGTCTACAGGTGAAGCAGCATTAAATCTGAACCGTAGATTTATAGGATGTGATATTTGTAAGGACTATTGTGATGCAACTCTAAAACGTCTCTCGAAATTCTAGCGCCATTTCCCATAATATGTGATATAATAGTATATTATACATTCATACATAAGGGGGTACTTATGATCAAACACTTTAGAATACACGGAGATAATATTGTCGAATGTGAACGTCTCTTCAATCTTATTACAAAATCTATCCATATACAAAAGGCAGAACGTTTTTTTCTCTCGCCTGCATGTCCCTCTGTAAAAGTAACTACTATTGATTCTGACATTTTATTTTTTGAATATTTCCCTGGTTTTAACAAAAACACTAGTGACCGATGGCTTTCCAACATATTCCAAATATTAAGAGATAATGGGAGCTTTCTAAATGAAACCCCAGATGTTCTTTTTACAGAAGAAACTGATGACGGCGAAAAAATACTCCTTGCCATTGAATTCTGTAGCGCATTACAAGCGGGTAATCAAGCATGGCAACGTAGCGGACGAGCATACTCAACCGCCAGAGCAAACATTTGCCCATATCTATACATCATCGATTTTGTAAAATATGAATTAGACGAAAATAGAAACAGAAAGGCTTTACGTTTTCCGAATGTTGCTATCCCTTATAGCTACTACAACGCATCAAAGAATTGGAAATATCCAGCTATACAAGTCTATTTTCAGTCAGAAGAATTCCAACCTTCTTTCGATTCATCATTGCAAAATTTTGATACATCACTATTTGGTGAAAAAGATGTATATTCATTGCTTTATGGCTTAATATATAACACTGATGTAACCCCTATATACACTTCATTAATCGAAAAAAGCTTAAAAATAATGGATTACATGACAACTCCAAACAGTTCAAATAGCTATAACAAAGAAGATTGGGCATCTATACAAAATGATTATTCTGGAGACATTATTGCATTTTCAAGACAGAATAATCGTTTCCCTTTTGCAAAGAAAATTGCAAAAAAATCAATCACCGGTCGTAACAAGGATTTTTCAAGCTTAGCAACTAAATATAGTGCTGGAATTGCCTCTAAAGATTTACCATTTGGCTTAATTCCTTCTAATAACAAAATTGCTTTTGCAAATGAGTTACTTACTCTTTATCCTGAAATGAACGATGAATTTTACAGAAAATTAGCCACCCCAAACGACTTAATCATTTGCATGTTCAAAGGATTCAAGCCACACGGAGATGACGCACGACCAGATAGAGGGATTCTTCCTTTAATAGCAATGCTTTTCGGTGAATCAACTGAAATTCTTACTTTTGTATATGGTGAAACTTTGGAATCCACCATACAAAAATTAGACCAAAACATCCTATCCTTATCTAGCGGAAACGGATTATGGAGCGCCATAGTGTCATTAAGCGATTTTATTATACTTGATGCCCCAAAGATACCAAAAGTTGTAGATGCCCCAAACATTGTTCGCTTAATACCAAACAAAGATAATAAAATTTTTTCTTTATCTGTAAAAAAGCAAGCAACAGATATGCTTATTTCTCCATACCCAACTCACTATACCGAAAATGATGTTGATACATTTATACACACTATTTTTAACTATATAATTCCCAACACATTTGAAGGGTTTTGTAATCCTCCAGGTGGTGATTGGAGTGGCATATCGCTAATAAACAATAACGATCCTGCAATCGGAACAGAATTTAGATGGCTGACCTTACCCCGTGTGAGTGACAGCAAAAGGCCTGACCATATTACCGTTCTATTCAATTTATTTGAAAAACCATTAATAATATGCACCGAATCAAAGGAATTACCAAGAAATTTGGAACCAAACATTGGACCAGCGTTAACAAAATACATATTTGATTTGCTATATTATCCGCCTAGTGTAGAGCGTCAATTAAATTCAGATGTTTGGACCATTTCTACATCAACAGTATCTGTATCTGATTTTGCTTGTGCTTCTATAGGATGCTTTTTTGCCCCTAGCAATTTTGATTTATCTACTATTTCAAGCAAATGTAACTGTGATGTATTGATAGGATTCAATATAGATAGCAGTACCTCGCGTTGCAAGGTACAAATCAAAGGTTTTTCCTCTATTGGTAACACTTTAGCTGAATATCTAATCAACATAATCCAACATCGTAATTCACCTATCAACATCTTCGATATCTTTTAAATTTGTTTTACGAACTGGTAAGAGATTTTCTCTTACCAGTTTAAATATAAGGCTTCATACACTTGCTCATTGCTTTTATCCATAACCTTTTTGAATGAAGAATTCCCTGATGCCAAAAAGAACTTCTTCACATACAGTTCTTTTGGTATACCTGTCTCATATTCTTTATCACCACGTATTCCATCAAATGACAATACATATCTAATTCCTTTTTTATTCAAATCTTCCAGATACTCATAAAACTCTTCATAATCAATAGTTCCGTAATATCTTCCCTTAGTATTTTCATACGGAGGATCTAAGTAAATTATATCTTTTTTTGTTGCTGTTTGTGTCGTTTCTCTGTAATCACCACAGAGAAATTGAACATTTAGAATTCTTTCATGCCAATCCAATACAATTTTTTCAAAACGTTTAGGGTCTATTCCTTTTCGCGTATGATGAAAAGAATTATTAAACTCACCTTCTGTATTGAACCTTATCAATCCATTTACACAAGTACGAGATAAAAACAGTAAATCCAACGGTGACTTATCTGCGTTAAACCTAGAACGTATGTCATAATAAACTTCATAGCCGTCTTTTTGCAAACGATTCCATTCCTCTGAATAATAACTTATCACTTCCCGCGGACTGCTTTGAACCATCTTCCAAAATCCAATTAATGGTTCACAAATATCACCACAAATAGCATTGGACGGATTAACTGCATACATAACAGATCCTCCACCTAGAAACGGTTCATAATAACAATCAAATTGTTCAAAGCGCTTAATTATTTCCTGTGCCTGTGACCTTTTACTGCCGCTCCATTTAATTACCGGTTCCATTCGCATTATCTTCACACACACCTTTCTCAAATAAACTAATTTGAACATTCTCTCTTTCACAATGTTTTAATCTTTCTAATGAGATATTATAGTATTCCTTATTTATTTCAAATCCACAATAGTTCCTTCCACACATTTTTGCAGCTACACACTCACTTCCAGAACCACTAAATGGTGTAAATACCATATCACCTTCTTTTGATGATGCCAAAATTATTCTTTTCAATAATCTTATTGGCTTTTGTGTTGGATGTTTTCCATATGCCAACTCTTCCCTGGATTTATTATTTGGAACATCCCATACGGTTCTCATTTGTTTACCCGGCTGCTTAATCAAATCTTCCGGAAAATCCGTATTCTTTATATATTCATAATTATAGTAATACTGTCTTTTTTTTCCTCCGGTATGTGCCCATAAAATAGTCTCATGACTAGCTGTGAACCTCCTGCCTGAAAGGTTCGGAAATGCATTACGCTTAAACCATACAATCTCGTTAATTATTTCTACTTCCAACATTTGACAAATGACATTGATAATTCCCATATTATGATATGTTCCAAAAATCCATACAGAACCAGTGGGTTTTAAAATTCTTTTCACTTCTGATATCCATTGAATTGTGAAATTCCAGTAATCTTCAAAGGACATATCGTCCCAATCAACCATTACTTTATTCCAATTTCCTCCCATTCCCTTTAAAACAACACTATTATCCCATTTCCACTTTGCACCTTTAGACAGATTATACGGTGGATCGGCAATAACCAAATCTACTGAATTATCTGGCATACCTTTCATTCCTTCAAGACAATCCACATTAAAAATAGTGTTTATATAATCATTAATCATTGCAACATACCTTTCTCTAGTTATTCAAGTAATACAATGCAGGATTCTTTGATGTTTGCTTAAACTTAACATTCTTAGATTTCTCAATATGTTTTCTTATACATGCATTCATAGTATTAACTGGAGTTTTACCTATGGACATAAGTTTCTTACTATATCCTTTTTCTTCAGCAACTTCCCATATCTCCCCAAGGGTCATCTCTCTTTTTTCACTTCTAAGAACCTCTTCAATTAAGTCTAAATATGTGTACCTCATAATCCATCTCCTTTGCATTCTTTTATTAAATATTACCTTAAATTAAGCTATAAGTCAACCATGCAAAGCATTCTTTTGCATTCTTTTCACCTTCCTCTCTCCACTTCCTTGACCTTTTCTCCAAGCCACTCCATAAACTTCTCAAGTAGATTAATCCCGCCAATCACAAACTGTTTCATAAACTCATATGCCTTTTCCAGCTTCTCCTTTAGGCTACGGTTCTCCTCTCGCAATACCTGATTCTGATACCTCAGCTCTATCACCTGCTCCTTCAGATAATCATCTCCATCGACCACACCAAGCAGTTCCGTCTTAAGCCTTTCCGCCTCTTCCAGTTCAAATTCAGCCCGTTCAGTCTGTAATTTTGCAGTATCCGATATCATCATCCACTTGTCAGCCTCTTTTTGCGCAGCCTCAATTTCCTTCTGTTTATCCGTGAGCTTATCTACATTCTCATAATATTCCAGCCGTAATTCCGAATTCTTTAAGCGTAAATCCGTTGTTTCCGACTGCAATTTCTGATTTTCGGCTATGGTATCATCCAGCTTCTTTTGAGCCTCAGACTGTTCTTTTCTGAAATCGTCTCGCTTACTTTCAATTTCTTTTTCCAGAGACTCAATCCGTTCCTCTTTTAATTCCAGAACAACCTGTGCGCCCTCTATCTCCCCCTCAAGTGCAGCCACTTCTTTTGCCCGCTCCTGCCTCTTATAATCCAGTACGGATAAATGCTTATTGTGTGTATCTTTCTTTTTCCAGTCAATTCCATACCGGCTCATAATAAGAGCAATATCATCTTTCTCTGCCTCCGCCCACTGCTTCCATTCGGTGTTCCCTTTGCCTTCACCTACAAATCCTCTGGTAGCAAGTGCCGCCTTAAGACTTGTCTTTGTCTCCAATCCTCTCTTGCAACCGGATACCCAAGGGATAAAATTCAGATGCAAATGTGGTGTTTCCTCATCCAAATGAATATAAGCACCAATCACATAAAGCTGTGGATTGCGAAGTTGAAACTTTTTCACATAATCCTTCAGTACCCATGTTGCAACCTCTGCAGAAGAACTACCTACTCCGGTATCATCCCTATTACCTATCTGAACGATAACCTCATAAAATAATTTTTCCTGTTTGCTTCGGGAAATCTTATCATAATAACTTTTAATCTGCCTGTCCTTGCGTTTCTGTTTTGCATTATATTCATTAAGTGCCTCGTCAAACAATTTATGATATGCCTGCTTAATATCCTCATGGATAAGAGTGATATTATTCTTGGTACGGCTGGCATCTACATTGTCAGCTATAAATCTTCTTGTGTTGTGCCCGATGGAACCTTCCCCATTCATGAAACTTATTGTTCTTTCCATTGTCAAAATCCTCCTCTTTTGGTATGTAAATAAGCACCTCCTTCTTATCCGTAATGAGTGCCGGATACGGCACGAAACAGCAGATTTCCCTGGGAAGGTTTTGTTACTTTTGTCAAAAGTAACGTAAAAGCACTTTTGACAGCTTCGCCATCAAAAATGCAGACCCGCAAGCGGGTTTTGCGCTCCTCGCCGGAGTGGCTATACGGCTCTCCCCGCCGGATAAAGCTCCCTTTCGGGAGCTTATAAGTCGCGGATACGCGACATATTATTTACCAGCCACAACTCCGATACAGAACTCCACTTATCCCCTAATGAAAACAATTCACCACATCATGCAGAACTACTTCCTCTGCTATCATTCTCGCCTGAGTTCGTAGCTGGTACATTTCCACAAAAGAATTCGCATGCTTTGGTTTGTGTTTACGCAACCACTCATTTTCAATATCCTCCAGCAATTCATGAGCTACTTTATTTACCTCAGTTGCTTTGTCATGTAATTCGCCAAATCGTACCAGACTTCTGTATCGCTGCGGATATTCCTTCTGTATGTAATCCATCCACATACGACCATATTTGCCAACATCTGTACTGTGCTCCTCTCCACCTAATGTAATCAATGGATAAAAAATGGCCTCTTTTTCTATGTATTTCACACCTAATTTTTCAAATAATGTTTCTTCGCTCATAGCAGTCACTTCCTTTATACAAAACATCTGTTATTCCTCATTTGGTACTGTAAGTTGCTTCATATCTGCCAATGTTCTCGGTTGTTCCTTGAAGCCTTCCAATATTTCCAGCATGGAACGGATGGGAGTAAGTAACTCCCCATCCATATCCGATGCCTTTTCTATCCTCTCAAGCTCGAGCTCAATCTTTTGCAGGTTCTGCCGGAACTGCACTAACATCAACGGGTTACCTGTGACAACCACCTTTTGATGAAGAACACTCTGGATTATATAATCCTGCTTGGTACGAAATCCGCTGAGCTTCACTCTGTTATTCAACTCCTCGTTTTCCTCCGGTGACATGCGAAATGCTATTGTCACATTCCGCCACCTGTTTTTATCGTCTCTATTCTTTTCTGACATTGACTAACGCCTCCCTTTCTGTTTCCAGTTGTGCTGCCATATCCGTCTGCACCGTTGGAAATAAATGTGCATAATGATACGTGATATCTACCGCCTCATGTCCGACTCTTTCACCTATTGCCAATGCAGAAAATCCTAAATCGATTAGCAATGAAATGTGCGAGTGTCGTAATCCATGAATCCGTATTCTCTTTACTCCTGCAAGCTTTGCACCTCTGTCCATCTCATGATGCAGATAGCTTTTTGAAATAGTGAAAATTCTGTCATCATCCTTTATTCCATAAAGGCTACTTATAAAATCCTCCATCTCTACAGCAAGGAAATCCGGCATGACAATGGTTCTGTTGCTCTTCGGAGTTTTCGGGTCTGTAATCACATCTTTTCCTTCCAGCCTCTGATACGATTTGTTAATCCTGAGTGTTTTCTTTTCAAAATTGAAATCTGCCGACGTCAGGGCAAGCAGCTCACCTTCGCGAATACCTGTCCAATAAAGCATTTCAAATGCAAAATAGGAAATAGGCTTGTCTGCCACGAACTCTAAAAATGCCTGAAATTCCTCCTGCGTCCAGAACTCCATTTCCTTATTTTCTTCCTTACCCATAGTCCCGGCTTTTCGTGCCACATTATCTTTCAGACCATACATATTTACAGCATGATTTAATATTGCGCTGAGCTGATTATGAATGGTTTTCAGATACGTAGGGGAGAACAACTCCCCATTATCCTTTTTCAGCTTCATAATCTCATTTTGCCACTGAATGACATCCGAGGTTCGAATATCATCCAGTTTTCGTTTTCCGAAATAAGGCAGAATCTTTGTCTCAATAATGTGCTTCTTTGTCAGGAAAGTATTGCGTTTTATCCTTGGTTCTAAATCCGTCAAATAAATATCCACAAAACTTTTGAAACTCATACTGATACTCTGATCCTCTTTCAGCTTGAAATTCCGCTCCCATTCGAGGGCTTCGCTCTTCTTGGCAAAGCCCCTCTTGGTTTTCTGTTTTCTTGCTCCGGTCAAATCCTTATAATAGGTTCTCACCTCCCACATTCCAGTCTTATTATTCTTGATAACCGCCATCTATCCCACCTCCTTATCCGTAGATAGCCCGTAGATTCGTTTCATAAAATACTGTGTACTGACACGCCCTTTTATTGTCACGAATCCATCAGCCTCGAGTTCCGCATTCAGCCGTCGTATCAGTTTATACGCATAAGATAGTGATACATCCAACATTTCCATGACATCCTGCGCTGTTAAAAATCGTTTGTTCTCCATAAGCAAATACCTCCTCTCTTTTGTTTTATTATTCAGTTCATTTCTGAACGGTTTTGATGTGCTTTATATTAGCAGTTCATTTTTGTACTGTCAATACTTTTTAGTAAAAAACATTTCATTTTTGCACTGTTGATGATATAATGTACACAGATGCATGGTTTGTACCACGTGTCTCCGTGCATGCTACAACACTCATTCCACGAATAAGGAGCAGTTAAAATGGGCGAGAAATTTACCAGCCGGGTAGGCTATTTGATTCGAAATTTCAGAATTGCATCTGACATGACGCAAAAGGAATTAGCAGATAAATGTGGATTAAACGAATCCACCATCAGAAACTATGAGCTCGGAAACAGATATCCGGATGAAGCAACTTTATTAAATATTGCAAACAATCTGGGGGTCAGCTTTTATGCATTATCTGACCCTGATGTTGCAAACATATTCAGCGCACTTCATGTGCTGTTTGACATTGAATGGGCATACGGACTACGGCCTACTATGAAAGATGGAGAAGTATGCTTCAAATTTGAAGAGCGGCTTCCAAGTGCCGGTCCCCGTCCACAGGAAGACCTTAATAACTTTCGAAAGATGGTTGAATATTGGGCAAGTTTACGAGACAAGCTGGAAGATGATGAAATATCAGAAACGGAGTATTATCTCAAAGAGGTAAAGTACCCAATGAACCCAACAGACCCAAATAAAGAGTACACTGTCTCATTGAATCTTGATGATGACGACCAGCTACTGGTTCAGAAAATGAATGAGGATGACGATGCAGAAGAAACTGCTGAATTGTTAAAAGACTTGTTTCCGGATTTCTCTTATGTGAAGAGGAAAAGGAAACCGAAGAAGGAATAGATTAAACATAATCACAGGAAAGGATTAATTATTATGAGAAGATTTATATATTTAGATACTGATACCCTTAATTCATATATTGCACAAATATATGATGGATTAGTTCAATCTCAAGAAACACAATCACAAAGCGAAACTACTGTAGACAAACAATCTGAACGCACATCCAATCTTGAAGCAGGTGCTGATTTGACTGTATTCGGAAAAGGAATTGAGGGAAAAATGGATTTTACATATCGACACCTAAAAGATACATCTAACACCGAGCTAATAAGTGACGTACAAACAAAATTACTTCATGATAATGCATTCGATCAACTTATGAACTATTTAAATAGCAATAATCTTTTGACAAAGCAGAAAATAGGAGATTTCATCGAAATTCATGATGATTTTTATATTTTGGATTTGGATTATTATAATAAAATATTTAGTGAAAAAAAATTTGTTGACTTTCTTAAAAAGAGTGAACGTGATAAAATTCAAGCCTTACTAAAGATTCAACAAGATATCGAATTTGCTCAACCAAATGCAAATACAAATGAAATCAATAAAAGATATTCATACCAGTTTAAAGCAGCTTGCTCTGAATCAGATAAAAGCTATGATAACATAAAAGAAATTATTGATATGCTGATTTTACTTATTCCATACAGACATACAATGTGCATTGGCAGCAATATGGTTGTACTTAATGACAAATATATGCGAGATAACATCGAAATGACATCTTTCAAATTTGGGGGAAAAATTAAAGTGTTAGGATACATTACCAATGAAATTAATTCAAATTCTGACGAAGAAGAAACTGACGATTCTCCAAAAGAAAAAACTTCTTCTCCTATTGCAGATATCGGTATAGGAATAAATCAGATGATGCTATCCTTCTTTTCTCAACAGGGGTCACTAAAAGTAATTCACCCTATTGCAATCTATTATGAATGAAATTTTTATTGTCATTTGATTGTCACGCAACCCAAAACGAGCCAAGAAACGCCGTAAATTCGGCATTTCTTGGCTCATGTACGTTATTCAAACTCTATCGTTCCAGGTGGCTTACTCGTCAGATCGTAGAATACACGATTGACTCCCTTCACCTCATTTATAATTCTGCTCATCACAGTCTGCAGTACCTCAAATGGGATCTCTGCGGCGTCTGCTGTCATAAAGTCCACGGTATTGACTGCACGGAGTGCAACTGCATAATCGTAGGTCCGCTCATCACCCATAACACCAACGGAACGCATGTTGGTCAGGGCTGCAAAGTACTGACCGATGCTGCGGTCTAGACCTGCCTTGGCGATCTCTTCGCGATAGATTGCATCTGCATCCTGAACGATCCTTACTTTTTCAGCGGTCACTTCACCGATGATACGGATTCCAAGGCCAGGGCCCGGGAACGGCTGACGGAATACCAGACTCTCCGGAATTCCAAGTTCTAAGCCGGCTTTACGGACTTCATCCTTGAATAAGTTGCGAAGCGGCTCGATGATCTCCTTGAAATCAACATAGTCCGGAAGGCCTCCAACGTTGTGGTGGGATTTGATGACTGCGGATTCTCCGCCAAGTCCACTCTCTACGACATCCGGGTAGATCGTTCCCTGTGCAAGGAAATCAACAGCTCCGATCTTTTTGGCTTCCTCTTCGAATACACGGATGAATTCCTCACCGATAATCTTACGCTTCTGCTCCGGTTCTGTTACTCCGGCTAATTTGCTGTAGTAACGCTCCTGTGCATTGACACGGATGAAGTTCAGGTCAAACTGTCCGTCTGGTCCGAATACTTCTTCTACTTCGTCACCTTCATTTTTTCTTAAAAGGCCATGGTCAACGAAGACGCAGGTAAGCTGCTTTCCGATGGCTCTTGATAAAAGTCCTGCTGCAACGGAGGAATCTACTCCGCCGGATAATGCAAGAAGCACCTTACCGTCTCCGACTTTTTCACGGATTTCTTTGATCGTATTCTCTACAAAGGAATCCATCTTCCAGGTGCCGGCACATCCACAGACACCACGAACAAAGTTATGGATCATCTGTGTTCCGTTTTCGGTATGAAGTACCTCCGGGTGGAACTGGATTGCATATAGATTTTTCTCCACATTCTGCGCTGCTGCAATCGGGCAGTCTGCGGTCGATGCCACTACTTCAAAGCCGGGTGCTGCTGCATCGATACGATCGAAATGGCTCATCCAGACAACTGATTTCGCCGGCATGTCCTTAAATAACACGCCATTTTCCTTGAATTCGATCTCTGTCTTTCCGTATTCGCCTACTTCCGGTGTGATGACCTTTCCGCCTAATACGTGCATCATTAACTGTGCTCCATAGCAGAGTCCGAGTACCGGAATACCAAGTTCGAATAATTCCTTCTGATAAGATGGAGAATCTGCTTCGTAACAGCTGTTTGGTCCTCCTGTTAAAATGATTCCTTTAGGATTCATTTCTTTAATCTTCTCAATGTCGATCTTGTAAGAGTAAATCTCACAGTAGACATTGCACTCTCTGACACGTCTGGCTACAAGCTGGTTGTACTGACCGCCAAAGTCGATGACAATCACTTTTTCCTGATCCAATCTTTTGACCTCCTGATTTTATCTGTCATGTTTCTTCTACAACACGAATGAACTTCTCTCATTATAAAGTAGGGTTACATGCTTGACAATAGTTAATTTTTGTTTTCTTCCTGTTCGGAAAGCACTACCTGTTTCTGCTCGATCGTCTGATTTCCGGAACCCTTTGTCTCAATCTTCATTTGAAGTGTATCCGCTCCCGGATGGTAATTAGCAACATGTGTCTGTTCCGTCACCTTGGAAAAATCCTCATCCACATGATACTTCGACAAATCCGCAGAAGCGGATGACACAAAGTTCTGTTCCCGTACTACCATAGAAAATCCATCCTCAGATGATGCATGCATAACCGTTTTTTCTGCCACCGGCTTTGGCGGTTCCTGACTGTTTTCCGGTCTTCTGTGGAAACTCTTTTCCGGGTGGTCTGACTTTTTCTCCGTTCTATTTAACCGCACCTTAAACTTTGCTTTTCTCTCCGAAGCCGGCTTTCTGTTTGGTCTTTCTGTGCTGTCTGCGCCTTCTGCATCCGGCTTTCTGTTTTTCCTTTTTACGTCTTCTGTCGTCTCTACGTCCGGATTCCTTTTTTGCTTTTTTATACTTTCATGCGCTTCTGCATCCGGCTTTTCTGTTTGCTGTTCCGCTGCTTCTGGCATTCCCGCGGCAGAATTCCGCTTTTGTTTTTCTGCTACTGCTACTGTCTCTGCGTCCACAGTTCTTTTTTTCCGTTTTTCTGCAAAAACATTTTCTGTCTGCGGTTTTGCCTCTTCCTTTGTCTCCGGATACATACCGATGATACGCTCTCCTAACAGCTTCTCATTAACCATGCGGTCTTCCGGTTCTGCCTTTGGCATTTTCCGCTTCTTTGCCTGTTTCTTCTTTTTCTCCGCCGCTTTTTCCTTTTCTTCCGCATGTTGCGACTTGGACTTTTTCTTTTTTTTCGGTTTTTCTTTTGGCTCTGCTGTGGATTTCTTCACTTCCTCGGCCTGTGATGGCTCTATAACTGTTTCTTCTGTGGCTGAAGCTGCTCCTGCTTCTGTTTTCGCTGTCACAGCCTCCTTCTCCGGCTGCTCTGTTATCTCTTTTTCCGCATTCTCTTGCTTCTCGGTCACTTCTGTGGATACCTGCACCTTCTCCGGCTGTACGGATGGCTCTGCAGCTTCCATATTTTCTGCCTTTTTCAGCTTGACTGCGGCAGCAATGGAAGTGACACGCTTTACTTCAATCCCTGCGCTTTTTGCCTTCTGGTTCTTCTTCCAGTAGTTCTCAAGACTGACATACCCGGTGTCCTTGCTGACTACATAAAAGCATTCGTTGCTGCCACCCTCTGCCAGTGTATTTGCTACAAGAAAACCCAGACACGTTGCCAGCTGGAAATCCAGTGCGTTTCTTGTGCCGACTTCTACCTTCCGGTATGTCACTTCTGCCAGCGTCTCATTCAACTGCTTGTGCATGCCAAAAGACAGGGAATCCGCTTTCTCACTGTAGAAAATACAGACCTTGTCCTCTGCGGACAATTTGGTGATCCCTGTCATTCCATCACTTTTTACATTTTCAAAATCAATCAAAAAATATGCCATGTTACTCCTGCTCCATCTGTCTCTCTTTTGGCAGATGGTATATCCTCTCTCTTCTCTTTTTCGCTTATTATAACACCTTTTTACCAAAAAAGCGATTCTCTTCTTCAAAGAATCGCTTTTCTTCATATCGCCATGCATGTACCCCGGCATATCAGCCGCAGTGCATATGTGCATATTTTTCTCTGGTTGCAAGACCTCCACGGATATGCCGCTCCGACTTGTTCACATCAAGCACCTTACATGCCTCACGCGCGAGGGATGGATTGATCTGGGTCAGACGTTCCGTTACGTCCTTATGTACCGTACTCTTGCTTATCCCAAACTGTCTTGCCGTCTGCCTTACCGTGGCGTTATTTTCTATAATGTAACGTGCAATCTCAATAGCCCTTTCCTCTATATAATTTTTCAAGGATCTTCCCCTGTCATACTTGTTTTTACATTGTATGCATAAGAAGAGGGTTTATAC
>ERZ1034873.812-NODE-812-length-14059-cov-6.478506_pt1 | contig 14059 bp, 24 predicted proteins | sample MGYA00520689_ERZ1034873 | MGnify/ENA primary metagenome ERZ1034873 (study PRJEB33766, sample SAMN09781722) | gut metagenome | biome: gut microbiome | host: Homo sapiens | place: Madagascar | study: EMG produced TPA metagenomics assembly of the PRJNA485056 data set...
ATACATATATAGGAAGGATATAATACCTAAAATGACAATCATTCAGAAAATTCTTGATTTATTTAAACTACCTGATACTTCAAATGCCGCATCATCCATTCATACAGTTGCTTCATATACTCCAAATCCTAAAATGGAGCAATATTATAAGCGTGAACAAATAAAAAAAGAGAATAACTTAAATATAACCTATCAAGATATGGTTATTTACGACATGAAACCTTTTGATTTGAAACAACCATTCATTACCGATGATCATTTTACGTGCATTGCCCTGAATGATTACAATCTTGACATGGCGTACACATATCTTCACAATGCTAATGCTCTCATCAAACCATTCCACAAGCATTTAAAAAATGCTATATTACCTGATACAATTGACATCAATTATAATACTATAGTAAGCAAACTCCCTGTTTCTCATCTTAGGCTTACCCCATATACCTCAACTATGAGAAAATGTAAATATCCATTCTACCTATGGCTACAATATTATGGCGAACATGGTGATTATTATCTCTATAGATTATATTTTAATCAATCTGGTAATTTTCAAAAAGGAGATTTATCTTTTACCTGTAAAAAAGCAATCATATCTTATCAAATTCAACTTCGTAATGACGGAATCGAAAATTATGTTCGCAGAATTGACAGAACATCATATATTGAACCTTACGGTACAACTACTTTATATATAGACGATAAACGTGGAAAATAAAAGAAGGAGCGTTATGCTCCCTCTCCACATTTTTCGATTGATTTTATATCGCTCTGGTAAAATTCAATCAGTGCACCATCGCATTCAATCGTAATGCCCATTTCTTTCCGTTCCTCATCTGAGCGATCTTCCTCATCCGTAACCTCTTGTGCCATGCCAATAAAGGTATTTCCGGCATTATCTACGATTTTCACTTTTCCACAATATTCATATTTCCATAAATCAATCATAATTATCTCCCCTTACTGGAACTACATGAGAATTTTTCTTTCCATAATGGATAACAGCTTTATTTGTATCTATATATCTTCCATCATAATAATACTGCCCTATAATGTCATCACACGTTATCTGTTCTTGAGGTCGTGCATTGCCCTTTGCATCTACTTTAATTATACCAGTTCCAGCCTTAGTTTCAATGATTTTCTGTGCTTCCTCTTTGCTGATACTGATTATACTTTGTGGATTTCCGCCTCTTGCAAGTCTGGTATTTAAATATTCTTGATATTTTGCAGTTCCTACCACATGCTTATCATAATGCTGAATACTTAGTTTTGTAGAATATTCTCCGTTGCTTATTTTCTCGCTGATAGTACTTGCAGGTATCTGTGGTATTCTTTTTCGATTCATTTGATTTGTATAAGCCGTCGCCCTGCCATTCGCCTTCGCTGCCTGCTCCCGCTTAAATCCTGCTACCTTGATTCTGTCAGCCTGTGTCCTCAAACCATTGTCTGCACAGAATTGGTTATACTTCCGATTCTGCATCCGAAGCTTATACGCAAGTTTATCATACTGTGGCTGCAACATTTCTTTCACATCTGTTTCTGCCACGCCGTCAATCTCTGCCTGCTTTACAATCAACTGCCGCTTCGTCTGCCGGATGGCGCGTTCCATTGCTCTTTGCTGTTGCTGCAGTTCATACACCTTTCGGTTTTCCTCGCTGTCAATCTTAAGGCTGCCGTTTTCATCCAGATATGGATTCCGTAGAGATTTGTCCCAGGGCTTGTGGGAATGTCGGCAGTTATACCCATGCAAGCCGAGTGGATTGAGAACATGACCGGTCCCGTTCACAATATCATATCCTGTCATCTCCGCCAGATTCGGCACATCCGGTTCACTCCCAGATATTTTATAGCATTTTCCCTGCCAGTTATCATGGCCGGCAAGATAGGGCTGCCCTTTTCCCTGTGTTCTTGCCCCTAAATGAGCCGATACAAGCACATACTCCACATTATGCTCTGCTATGTAGTGATTGGTTACCTGTGCCGCCGTCTGGTTCATAGACGTGACTACGCACATTCTAACCGCCGCTTCCAGTGTCCGGCGCGTTCCGGTTGGGTAATCGATCATAACGCCTGTCTTGCCGTACTGATCCAGTATATCGCACACCGCCGCGCTGTATGACTGCGCACCAGCCGCCACACGCATCTCAGCTTCATTGAGCATATTCATGAGATCGCGCTGTGACTGCATCATGGTGGAGCGTGTCAGATTGTTCACTTCTCCGAGAGTTTTCTGAAATTCTGCATTCATCAACTCCATGACGACCGGATTCTCGAGCGGCGATATAGCATCAATTCCAAGACGAGAAAGTGTACTCCTGTCATCATCCCATGATGTCAGCACTGCGTCCTGTAATAGTCTGCGAATCTCCGCCGTTGTTTTCTGTGTAATGGAAGATAATCGCTTTACAATTTCATTCTGGTGCATTCCAAGCTGTTGCAACTTATACAATTCCATATCGGTAGTACCAGCCACAGACCCAGCTTTTAGTAAGCGCATGGCAATGTCCTGTAATATCCAGTCCTCTAATTCTTGCTCATATGATATTAACGTATCTGATTTCCCGTAGAAATATTCCGGATCAAGCATATTATCCCTTTCCCAATTCTCTTTTTGCCGTATTAATCCACTGTTGACCATGTGTCTGTTTTGCCGTCTCAAACCAATGATCTCCCGTGCCTGGAGCGGTATAATGTAACGGTTTTCCGGTTGGATACTTGCGTTCGCCGCTTCCGGCATATGACCGGCCGTCCTCTGTCAGATACAGTTCGCCCATGTACTGATAATGAGCATATGGTGTATTGATCTGTATCAGCCCAGGCTCTTCGATCTGTGTTTCCCCGCGCAATGCCCCCTGCTGAAACGGCATATATTCCATCATATCCACAAGCACCCGCTGATCTAATGCATCTTGCGCCCGCTTAAGATTTCCGTCTATTCTACTTGTATCAAGATGGATACCAACGTTCCCAACGATTTTATTGTAATTCATATTACCACTCCATTTATTTTTTCCAAGCCAACGCAACGATTGTAATGCAAATAATTAAGATATTCATAGTTGATACTGCCATGTTCTCACCCCCTATTCCTCCCCAAACAATCCTTCTTTTTCTCCCCCGCTTGCTTCCTCAACTGCCGCTTTCGCATCTTCCTCAGAATACCCTTCAAATCTGACAAGATACTGCCACTTCGGAATATACCCAGAGTTGGCAAGCGTGAGATTTCTCATCCTGTCCTCTTCCTCGTTGTAAGTGATATCCCCGAAGTCGTACTGTGGTTCATAATCTCCGGCCGGTGCAAGGTTGTATAGATCGGCAAATACCGACTGCGCATAGAATAAATCATCAAGGCAGCTCTGCATGGCATCCCGTACATCCTTAATAAGCTGAATCGTGCGCCTGTCATCTGATTCTACCTGCGTGGCGGTTACCATGCCGGTCTTCTCATCGATCACAAAATAGCCATTGGAAAATCCGCACTTCACACCGACAAGAGATAGCTGCTGATTGATGCCGCCTTTTCGCACTTCGGTGTTAAGCTGCGGGTTGACCTCGTGATAAACTTCCTCGTCTTTTATACCTACACCCGCAAGTGCTTTAAAGAACTTGGGCATCTTTACCTTTGGTCTCACAGTGTTTCCTTTTTCATCCTTAAATGCAGGCTTCTCGATAAGTCTGTCGTCAATCACAACCATCCTCCGGCTGTCCTCGATTTCTTCCGCGTTCCGGCTATATGCAATGTCAAGGTCTTTCAGTTCCTCAATCGCATCAGCAAAGGCAGATAATCCCAGTGGACTATTTAAGTCAATATCGTTAGAGGACGGCATCCGAAACAATCCGAACAGCATTGAGTTGATCTGCTCACCGTTCTTTTTCGTGATATGTACGTCCGGCTGCAACCTCGACCATACTGTCATACTTAAGTCAATTGGCTTTCCAATCTCCCCGGCGTTCTTAGACACGAACGCTCTGTTCGATATGGAGTAGTAGGTTGTCTCCGTGTACTCTTCCGCATCCGGCATCCTTACATTGGCTGTGAAAAATCTATGGTATTCCAACTTAGTGTAATGCTCGTCACCCTCCTGATAGCTGTCCTGGAACACTATCCCGGTTATGTTGTGGTTTCCGTCAAAGCTGGTTATCTCGAATCTGTCCGGGGTCACCAAATCCACACCTGTTCCGTTCGGTTTAAGCACGACCGTGCCACAAGCACACATAAGCTCTGTCCATTCCCTGATGCGGTCATGCACTGACTTTTCCCAGAACTGTGTCATATACTCTTTCCGCACACCGTCAAATGTCACATCAATCGCGAGTGTGGCAAGTCTTGCTATTTCCCCGCATACAAACTTTGCAAATTTGATTGTCTTAACTCCCTCTTCTGGATTTACCCAGTCCGGCTCTCCCTTATAAATCAGCATCCAATTCTGAATTGCTTTCTGCATATCCCCGGAAGTAATACCAGTTACCTGGAACTGGTCTTTAATCTCTGATTTGAACATCCTGTTCCACCATTCTTTAATAGCTGACATAATTCCCATTGCATCCTCCTAAATAAGTCCTCTGTTATATCTGCGTGCTACTGTGTAAATAAAATATCTGATAAGGTCCATGTGGTGGTCGTACTCTTTGATAACCCTGTCCTCTCCAACTGCCTTTTCATCCCATGCATACGCTCCAAACTCTTTCCTTGTCTCCACACAGCTTTCATTGATCTGCAACATTCCAAGGTTCAAATACTTTGTTACCTCCTGGATTCCATTCAGCACATCGTTATTTCCATCTGTACAGGTAAACTCTCCGTACTTTCGGATGGTCGCTTTCATAGCTGCCGCGGACGGGTCTATCACGATGGATGTGATCGGGAAATCTCCCGCCACCTCTTGGATCATCTTGTAATATGCCTCGTTGTCAATCGTCACTCCGGTTTCCCTTCCAGAATAATGTCCCTCCCGGAGCATCCGTACCCTGCCGCTGTTCTGTAATTCCATCAAGCCCACTGCAAATGGGTTCATGGTTCCATAATCGATGGATAGATAATAGGATGATTGCGGGCTATACTCATATTCTCCGCGGAAGATGTTCTTTTCCTTATCGAACATCCCATATACAAGCCCCTCGGCAATCACCCACAAACCAAGGATAAAACGGTCATAGAACACACCGCTATACATTGCCCGGTATCGTGCCTTTACTTTTTCGGACAGGGATAAGTTGTCGTCCATCGTGAAATGTAAATAGAGCAGATTCTTTTCTGCCACTTTATCAATCCAATTTGTCTTGAACCAATGGCTGGGGGAATCCGGGTTGCAGTTGAACCAGAACTTAGAACCATCCACAGAGCATCGTCCGGTTGCCTGGTTCACGAATGATTCCGGCATCAATGCCACTTCGTCAAAGAACATCCCGGCTAATGTGATACCCTGTATCAAGTCCTGCGACCGTTCATCTTTTCCGCCGAATATGTAAAAGAAATTTACAACTTCGCCCTTTGAAATCTCGACCATGTTATCTGATCTGTGATCTGCCACCTTGTATCCCCGGCTTTTCAACATCAGCTTCAACCAGAATAGTACATTTCGCCGGAAGGATCCGATTGTCTTTCCTGCCATGCCTAAATTCTGCTGATTAAATGTACTCATAGCCCACAGGGCAAAACTAAGTGACATACTAAGCGTCTTACCACTTCGAATCGCTCCGTCTGCTATGATTCCGTCCATATCCTTTACCGGCGATGCATCGCACCACCACGTCAATACTTTCTTTTGTTTATTCGAGAATGGGCGAAACTCAAATCCGTTCTGTTGGTATTTCTGCTTCATCCGAACAGCATTCTTCATTACATTTTCTTTTAATTTGTGCACCCGCCGGTCAAAATCTGTCCAATCAATCATCTGACCACGCATCCTTTGCCGATTCATTCAGTGCATCCAAGAAGTTGTCCTGCTCCGGCGCATCGTCTGCGCCCTCTTTGGTTTGCATCTCCAGTTTAAGCAGTTCCAAATCAAGTTTATGTTTATCAAATTCTTTCCTGTGATTATCTGTCGGATTCATTTCGAAGAACATCGTAAGCCAGTCAATCGCCTTTTGCCGGTCTGCCAGCTTGATAGATACGCCATCTTTCCCACGCTTAACCTCTTGTAGCAGTTGTGTGTCTGTATCTTTCGATTCTTTCAAGTCAACGGCGCTGACCATATATTTAATCCCTGTCTCCGGATCCTCGATCTCTTTCTGCCCGAATGACAGGTAGCTGCCAATATCTGCAAAAGCAATGCGCATCTGTAATTCCACAATATCCTCTGTGTCTGCAACAATCTGCTGACGCTTGATTTCTTTCAGGCGTTCTATTTCTCGGTGAATACTATCTCTCACTACCAACAGTGGGCCTTTTGCATTCGCCACTTCATAGCTACACCCATAGGCATTCAAATAGCTTTGGGTTGCATTGAATGTCCGGCTATAATATATACAGAACATCTGCTGTTCCGGTGTAAGTTCATCATTCTGCAATGTTTCTTTCGTGCCATCATCTATAGGTGCTGCCACCTTGGGTGCGCCCTTACCTTTTTGGGTGCACACCTTTTTGCTTTTGTGTGCACCCTCTTTCCGATTCCACCCATACCGTTTCTTCCAGCTTTTAACAGTGTTGATAGTGGTTCCGTACTTCTCGGCAATATCTCTGTACTTCATACCGCCCATGTAGTCCTGTTCTGCTTTCTCGTAATTCTCCACTATCTCACTTCCTCTCCGCTAAATGGTATATTCCTAACCTCATACCATAATTATAAAGCAAGGTTTCAGAGAATTTGTACCAATTTAAAGTACAATAAAAGAGGGCACGTCACAGTCGCGTCCTCTTTTATCTTTGAATTCTTTTTTAACTTGTCAAACAATAGAATATCTATCAGCAAATACATTTGCGAGTTGATCACATGTCAATTTTTTTCCTCTGTATAGTATCATATCCCCTTCATGTCGTTTCATACATTCCTGTACATTAATATACGCAAGCATTTCACCATAGGTGTTCTTAGTAATACGTCTACATTTTGTAAATGGTTCCTTGCCATTGTAATATGCTTCTTCCTCGTCATCAAGGTATTGTTCGATATCATCTTTTTTATAAATATAATGTCCGAAATTAACATCTTGCAATATTAAATATCTTCCATCGTCAAAATCAAGGTATTTGAATCCATCTTTTGCATATAGATTATGCCATTGTTCATCATAATCGGACTCAAAAAATATCTCTGGCGAACTATTTGGATCGCTAATCTGAGAATTTAGCAAAAGCATCCCTTTAAATTTGAAATCGTCGTCTGATCCATTGTCTCTAGCCACTAGCCTTATAGTTCCATCGTCTAGCGGATGGATTTTTACATCTCCAGAACATGTAAGCGATGCCATATCCATTCCTAAATGCACAGAATCTCCCAATAATTTAAAGAATAATTGAACTTTCTGATAGTCATATACCCTTGCAATTGTATAATCTCCAACTGCAATTCCCGCATTTTTTGCGCACTCTAATAGTTTTTCCTTGTCTGTCATAAAAGCACCTCCCAACTCATGATACTAATTATATCATTTTTAACTTCATGCGTAAATAAAACATTCTCTATTGTTACCACACCATCCTCAACTGCCCGCCCTGTTCTTCCTCTATCCTTCCCATCTTCTGTTTCATAATCCGCTGTACAATCCGGCGCTTCCGGTAAAAGCAATTCCGGCTAATCGGGAGAATGCCATAGTGCGCTTCTAACATGTCATAGCTCGTCCCAATCATGATGGATTCTGTCAGTTCTGCAGCAATGAAACTGTCTACCTGGTTGCAAATTTCGAGTACTTCATTTTCGTCCATAAGCATTCCCCCCTTTCGATTTTTCGCAAAAAATGTCCACCTATTATTTTTCCCAGTTCTTATGCTGCCATATCCTCATTTAAATACGATTCTATAACAACCCATAATTTTTTCATGAAATTTAATGCCACAGGTCTATCTTTACAAGCGACCAACATTTCCTGTTTTATCTGCCGCTGTTTTTCTTTCGACATCCGTTTAAGATAAACGATTAGTTCTGCCACGTTGGGAATAATAGATATATAAAATTCTCTTTCAGTCATCCTGCCGCCCCTCCTTCAATACAAACACTGTTTCTCCATCCAGTGCTCCTTCAACATCAAATACAACTTTTTTATTTGTTTTCTTATCTCTTAATACCAATTTGGCATTACAATCATATTCATCAGATATAACATCTTCAATAATGTACCCGATATATTCTCGTAAATCCTGTGCACAATAAAGTGGATTTTTTTGTTGAAAATTTAAGACTTTCTGCATATTAAGCGACCTCCCCAAGAAATTTATTAATAAAATACTGCTGTCCTTTTCCAGTAACTTTAGTGGTTTTATTAATCCGAATAGAACCGTCCGGATTATTTACCGTGCTCTCTTTCACCTCAAATAATCCCAGTTCCATACTTTTCTGTGTTGGCATATTCCAATCAGAACCCTTTCTTTTAATCAAATAGCCGTTATCGCGCATCCAAATAAATAATCTTTTCTGTCCGATATCTACGCCATTCTGTTTGAGCAGCTTTGCCAAATCTCCAATAAGAATTGATGTATGACTGGTTGCCACCGCATCCGCAAATACCTCTTTAGGGCGCATACGTTCATTGGCTGCTACTAATGCAATATTTTTTGTTTTCAGAGTTTCAATGCTCTGATTTGCTATTTTTAACGCTCGCGCCATGACCTGCTCTGGAGTATTCCATGCTTTTTCTAAATCAACAAGATATTGACGTACAGCCTTGCCCTCTGGTGTTCTCTGTATCATACAAATCTGTTTTGCCATGTCAACCGAAATATCCGCATCTTTAGCTGGTCTTCCACCTTTTTCAGAGGTTTCGCTCATTTTTGAGCAAAAGTCTTTCCCCTCTTCAAATCCGTATTCGCACATTCTTGGAAACCAATCCTTGAATGCAGTTTTAATATGTAACTGCTCATGCAATTCTCTTGCTGATACGGTCTGTGTATCAAAATTTACTTTTACTAAATCATTCATAAATTACTTTTTCTCCTTTTCTCCTGCTTTCAGCTTCGAAATCCCCTATAATCAGCTTACAAGGTACTCCTTGTGCTGGTTAAGCGATAGCGGATTGTCTTTTCTTTTTTGCTCTCTCCATGCGCTTTCCCTGCATAATGCCATATCGAAATGCAATACTTGCTGCGGCTGTCATGTCATATTTCTTACAGATTTCACCCAAAATCACATACGACTGCTCACTTGAAATGTAATTGCTTCTTGCTCTGAACAATTCCTTTTCCGTTTTTCGAAATTTCAAACAATTTTCCATTACCTTAAGCGTTTCATTCAATGACATCGGGCACATTGCCCATATCTCGCTACGACGATCTGGTGAGGCCCCCATATATGTTTCTGCAAGTTCCTTATATGTGTCATACATCTCGTTGTCCTTATTCAAAACCAAATCCCCCGTCTCATTCTCAAAAAAAACCGTGAGTGTTCCAATCCTCACGCCATCTTCCCAAAGTCCCAGAAAGCGATTTACCTGATCTGCCGTTAAATCAGCCAATTTGCATGCCTTGATACCTAATTCCTCATTGATTACTTCGTACATACTTGTTACCTCCGTGTTTGCTTTTTCGTTTTGTTCCATCTACTCATACACTCAATCATCTCTTCCCTGTGCCGCTCTGCAATGTGGTCCCGAACCGATTCTTCCGGAAACGCGATCTGATAGGTCCGCTCCTTGATCCGGTTTGTGATCCGGTCATCGTACTGCAAAGTTTCCAGTGATTCATTGCTTGTAAAAATTGTCACTTTCCGGTTTATGTACCGCTCGTTGATGATCTGATACAGCTTGTCGTTGATCCAGTCCGCCGGACGCTCCACGCCGAAATCATCAATAATCAGCACATCCGTGGTGCTAAGTGCATCCAGCAACCGACTCTCACTGTATTCCGCACCCTTGCCCCATGTATTTTTTATTTCCTGCAGAATGGTTAGTGACACCGCAAACTTGACCGCATAGCTTTTCATAAGCTCATTCGCAATCCCTGCGGCGATCCGGGTTTTCCCGCTCCCTTTGGTTCGGGACCAGATAAAAAGTCCCATGCCCTGCTCCTTCTGGTTTTCAAAATCATCCAGATAGGTTTTTATGATCTTGCATGCATCCGATACTCTCTTTTTGCTGTCTGGATTCCGGTACACATCCATCCGAAATGTCTTGAGGTCCATCCCCCGGAACGCTTCCGGAATGTCCGCGAACCGTAACCGCCGTGACATAACCGCGCGCTCCCGGCACTGGCACGGCTTTGCCGCTTCTACGCCGTTCTTTTTTACTAAGATCCACTCGCTGCCATGACAGATCGGACACATGTCAGAATCCCTGGAACTCTCCGGTGTCTCCCCGCTCACGCATGAGCTCGTTGAGTGATTTTTCATGCGTTCCAGTATCTCTTCCAGCTCCATCGTTCTCTCCTTTCAGATATTGCATAAATAAATTCTCGCGAAGCCAGTTCTCCGGCTTCTTGATATACCGCTCCGCCGTTTTCTCCCGTCTGCAAACAACTGCGTAATTCTTTGCCGCCCGTATCAGATCCTCTTCCGGCACCCCCGCCAATACCGCATCGCAGTATTCTGTCTCAACCAGATAGCCAGTACACTTTTTCGGATAAGCTGCGGCAAAATCCGCAAACCGTTCCACGGGGGATACAGGGGGGGTATTTCTTCCCTTCTTCCCTTCTTTCTTTTCTTCTATTGTTGTCGTTAGAATGTCGTTAGGTTGTCGCTTGACTGGCTCTTGACTGACGTTTTGCTTGTCGTTTGTCTGGTATAAATCGTACTTAACCACAGTAAATACGGTAAATCTATTTGCTGTTTTACTTGTCACTTCTCCTGTCATTTTTAAATGAGAAATTGCAGTGCGGATTTCACGCTCTGTAAGCCCTATTTCGCTCGACAGCTTCCCGATGGACGAAACGAACGATCCGCGCGGAACTGTTGTCCCTTTGAAATTTCCATCCTTCCAGTTAGCTTTCAGAAGCATGTGGATAAACAACCGGGTTGTATTGATATCTGTGTACCACTCCCATTCAAGAAGCCCGCGACTCAACTTTATGTAGTTGCCATCCAATCATCCCACCTCCCGGATCAATACCTCTATCCGTAGGTTTTGAGCATTGACGCAGAAATCATCTAAGAATTCCCCGATTCTCTTCCAATCATCATTTTCGCCATTCAATCCAGCAACTGCCTTTAACGGTGCCGTTTCAATATAAACATCATCCTTGCGCGATCTGATATAATCGTTCAGCGCCCGCGATCTTGCCGAAGCATACAGCAACGCACGGTACTCTGATTTCGGGATTGTTATTGTTTCATCGCAACTCATATAAATTCCTCCATTTCCATCTGTTTAAAATCCTTGGATGCCACCATACACTGCATCCGGTACACGATGTCCTTTCTTTTTTCCTTTTTTTCCAGGCAATCGCGGCAGTAACCGTTGACTGCTTCACCGGCATCCAGATGATCCCCGCATCCTCGGCAAACTTGATATTTCATAATTTTTCCTTTCCAAAATTGAAAAACCGTGTTACAATACAGAAAATGCTTTTTTGCATTACTGTTGAATAGCACCGGATCTTGCCAAAGAATCTGACGGTGCTATTTTTCTTTTTAATCTGCAGCGGAGATTTACTTTCTCACGCTCCGAATAGATCTTCTTTAATTTATTTCCGGCCCCGAGCATCACAAGCCCAACCAGAAACACGATCCCGCCGATCACAGGTTGTCCATCATAGCCGCAGGCTGACAAGATCGCCGCCGTGGATCCGGACACCATGAGAATGTTTCCTGTCTTAATCACTTTTCCTCACCTCCTACCGATTCTGTCGGATAGCTTTCAATAAATTTCTCCAAATCCGTACCTCTCACTTTCTTTGCTCCGTTAAGTACCAGATACGGTAACTTTCCACTATTCATAAGGTTGTAAACCGCATTTCTGTTTGTCCGAAGCACTTCTGCTACTTCTGATACCCTGTATATGGGGTTATATGTCTTGACCATGATCCGTTACTCCTTTCTTCCAAACTTTCGTTATTCAATCACATGTGGTACAATCTCCTTACAGGACGTTGCCGCGTCCGAGTAATATGAAAGGAGAAAGCAAAATGACTTTAGATTCTAACTGCATTCGAGATATTCTATTGGAATTAGAAAAAATCCCATATCAAAGTTCATGCACGATCAGCAATTTAATGGACACTCTTCCTAATTACACCGAAGATGAAATATCATATACATGTCTCAAATTAGCGGAGGCGAACTATATTGATATAAGTACCATCAAAGCTGTCAACATGCGTGTTCCTGCAATACGAAGTATCAATGACATTACTTTCTATGGACACGAATTTTTAAACAACATCCGCTCCGACTCTGTATGGAACAATGTCAAAGCTGTCGGATCAAAAATTGGTGCCACTTCCATCAGTGCCTTAACTCAAATTGCATCTGGAACAGTAACTGCATTGATCAAGCATCAGCTTGGAATATGAAAAAATTTCTTTACAGCCCTTTTGCTATACTGAGAAACATTTTCCTTATCCGGGATTTCTCCTGTGTCTTTGATGTATAGTGAAAGGGCATCTACCATCATTTTCAAAATGCAATTTACAACCAACGATGCCACAAGGCATATAGCTAACACTATTTTCATCTTCTCACTCTCCTTTCTGTAGTTATGCCTCATGCCACATATTCGCTCTCAATAAGCGGTAAAATACCCTTCTGCTTAAGAAGATCATAAAGAAACAGTCTTCCTTTCTGCGTCCAGTATGCATGCTCTTTAGAATGCTGCACTCCATTGCCGGCTGCGTAATTATGAGTCTTTGCCTTCAGATATCCCTGCCCTTGATACTTTGAATACAGCACCCAAATATCTCCCTATTTATACTGAATTCCCATATCATGAAGCATAGAATTAAACTTCTTCGCCGACATTCCGTAATCTTTAGCAATAACAGTTGTTGCAATAAGATCTTTGCACTGAAGAATCAGATCGTAATATGATGCTTTAGGCTCTAACTGTTCAATAACCTTCTGCTGTTCCACAACCTGTCCTCCGAGAAATTTGCATCTATCTTTTAAGCTGCTGATTGTCTGATCTGCCATCTTTAATGCTCTGGCAAATACCTGCTCCGGTGTATTCCATGCCTTTTCTAAATCGATAAGATACTGACGCACGGCTTTGCCTTCTGGTGTTCTCTGAATCATGCAAATCTGTTTTGCCATATCAACAGAAATGTTATAATCTGTAACCTCTCGCCTCACTTCTCTACTTCCTTCCATTTGAACCCGCTCAATTTTGAGCATGTTGAAATCCGTGCCTTCTACGAATCCATACTCAGCCATTCTCGGAAACCAATCCTTAAATGCTGTTCCAATATTCAATTTTTCATGTAACTCTCTTGCTGAAACTGTCTGGTTTTCCATGTCAATGTTAATTAAATCACTCATGTTATTCACCTTTCTCTATAAAAATTTTTCTCAACTCAACAGCTTCTTTGCTGTTCTGGAGAATACTCTCCTTAAAATCGTTACTATCTAATGCCACCAACTGAATGAGCAGTGACGCTTTCTTAAGACCTTCCTGTTTTCCACGTTCATATCCGATGCGATACGCTTCTCTTTCCTGCTGTGTCATAAATTCTGATTTGTTCATATTCCCACCATCAGTTTAGTTTTTTTAAACTTTTTGACTAAAAAAATATAAGCCAATCTTACCTTCTGGAATATCGAGCATCTTTGAAATTTTAACAATGTCATCAGAGGTAAACCTTACTTTATTATTCATTTTCAGTGAAAAAGTATTTTCTGATGTTCCAAAAGCCCTTACAAATGCAGACTGACTACCATATTTTTCAACAATCTTTCCTCTCAATTTGCTGTAATCAAATGCCATTTACTAACTCCTTCCTATAGATTTTGTTTAAAATTTTGAAACTATATAAAGT
>ERZ1034873.818-NODE-818-length-13939-cov-5.196557_pt1 | contig 13939 bp, 12 predicted proteins | sample MGYA00520689_ERZ1034873 | MGnify/ENA primary metagenome ERZ1034873 (study PRJEB33766, sample SAMN09781722) | gut metagenome | biome: gut microbiome | host: Homo sapiens | place: Madagascar | study: EMG produced TPA metagenomics assembly of the PRJNA485056 data set...
CAACAACATAATATAATACATCAAATTCGGCTTTTGCGACCGACCGCCGTTTTCATCAACTGCAACAGGGGCAACGCCGGTAATTGGCGACACAGGGCGTACATTTGGTGTGGCCGCGGGATATGCCGGCGGCACGGGCGCGGCGGCAACTGGTGCCTGTTGTGGCATAACCGCAGGATTCACCACTGGTTGTGCGACATTCATTGCGGCGGGCTGTAATGAATCCAGCATTGGCGCACTGACAGGTTCTGACACACGGGGCGTATCGTCACGCAGTGGCATTTGCTGTGGCGCATTGTCCGCATCATGCATATGTGGCGATACAGGTGGCACAAACGACAATGGCGCAACTGACGTGGCGTCCTCTTCGGCAAATGTCGGTGCATCAAATTGCGGCGCGGCATCTGGCACAGGCGTTGTCGCCGACGAGCCAAATTCAATCGGCTTGAATGCGATTTCTTCGTCCAAGATTTCTGGATCTTTATCAAATAATGGTTTTACTTCTTCGTCGGCCATCTGTTCTGCCTTTGGTTCAATTTGTTGTTCTGTTGTGATTGTTAAATTCGTGGGTTGTGGCGTTGTAATCGCGTGCCCAGCAGACACCACATCGTCATTCGGCACACGCACCAATATATCACGCGCCGCACGCGCATCATCATCGGCCACCACCAATCGACGTTGCGCATTCGTCAAACGCCGCTTTGCGCGATTCAGTTTTTCGGTTGTAGCATCAATCTGGGCCTCGGTCCGCAGAATCTTGGACGCAGATTGTTTGGTTGGTTCGCGCCCAATAGATTTTCGCTGTTGTGACAATTTTGTGCGCAATTCGCGCACACGCGATTGTAATTCACTGATTGTGACGTTTGTGCGTTCAATCGTATCACGCGCCATATCCGCCGTCGCCGTCGCCGCATCCAAACGTTCGGTCGCGCTGCGTCGCACAGCCGCATTACGAAACGCCCCCAGACGCCGCAGTGCATCTGACAAATTTTCGTCATTATCATACGCACGTAACAATTCGGCATATATGTCCAGACCAGTATATTCAATGTCCAGTTTTTGATACTTGTTGTCTTTTTTGGGGCGAACGGTTTCCAAATCTACATTCCAGTCATTGACCAAGATATCGTCCCACTTGCGCCCATCGTCAGAATCAATCACCAACAACGCGTTTGGTTTTGTATCATTGGTGGTTTCGTCCAGCACAAATACCAGCCGCCCCGTATTATCAAAATACGCGACCAAACGATTTTCGCCAATCTGGTATTGGCGCGATGTAATGGTGCTGGTAATATTTTCTCTCTTGCTTGACATGTCCTGCAAATCCCCCACAGATATAATTACTTTTTCTTTGGCGGCGTGAATTGATATGCCTGCTTGCAATGTTCATAGCAATACGGTTTGCCCACAAACACGGTTTCGCCACAGAAATGGAAGTTTTCAGAATCCGGATCGCCAATCGGCCAACGACATTGATTAGGTTTCAGATTTGCCATTTCCAACGAATGCTGAATAATGCGTTGATGCATGGCCAATGTCTTGCTGTTGACCGCCTTTGACGTTTTGGTTGCGGGCTTGCTGGCGACTGTTTTTTCTGCGCCTTTGGCAACTGTTTTTTCTGCGTCTTTGGTGGCTGGCTTTTTAGCCGGCGCGGCGGCTTTCTTTGGTGCGGCTGTTTTTTTCACAGTCGTCGTCGCTTTTTTAGCGGGCGTACCTGCCTTTGGCGCGGCAACCTTGGACGATGCCTTTTTGGCTGGTGCAGCCGCCGCCGTCTTGCGTCCAGCCGTTTTTGTGTTGTCCTTGTCCTTGGCCTTTGACGCGGGTTCTGGCATAGCAGCAGCAACACCACCGGCCTTTGGATTCCAGCCCAGTCGGTTTAATTTACCCACCACTGCATTCTTACTGATGCCCAGACGTTTGCCGATTTCAGCCGTTGACAATCCCTTGACAGTCAATGCCTTTAATTTCTTTAATGTTGCGTTATCCCAACCCTTGCTCATTTTATATCAACCCTTGTTGTACATTTTATGGTATAATTCTAGCATAGTTCCGAATCGAAAGGCAAGGGGGAAAAATATGATTTGGCAAATCTTTTTCATTATTTTACTAGCCGTGGCACTGTGGTGTGCATGGAAAATATCTGTTGCAGACCTGCGTCGTCGAATAATCCCAGATGCATACTTGTGGCCATTGTTTTTGATTGGGTTGCTGATAACAAACTGGTGGCCATGGATTATCGGCCCACGCATGGCAGCAACCAGTGCGGTATTCGGCTATGCATTGGCTGCGGGCATCGGGTTTATATTTGATGTTATTCGCAGACGCACAAATCCCAATGCCGAAACACCAATCGGATTGGGCGACATCAAATTGATTGCAACAGGCGGATTGTGGCTGGGCATCCAAGGATTGGGACTGGCATTGATTGTTGCATGCATCACAGGCGGCGCATGGGCGCACGCAAAGCACCTGCGTTATATTCCATTTGCACCATTCTTTGTTGTCGGTGCAATTTTGTCTTTAATAACAATGGCATTTTTGTTATAATTTGGTCAAAGAGGGAATTATGAAACCATCTATGATTTATTCTCTGCTCTCTGCTCTCTGCACATTATTTGTGGCATTCGGCGCAGCAGATGCAGCAACCCAGCCATTTTCTAAATATGGCCAGATTCAAAATGTCCAAGATTATTCGTCTAATCCATTTTGGACACCATCCAGTCCGTATAACCAACGTATGCCCCAGCCGATTTATGTTCAGGGCACAGATGTTGATACCGGCGACTGCACACGTGTGGTGTCGGCACTGGTCGCATCATATTGTGCCACACGTAATAATTGCATCGGGGTCAGTTTGGACGATGCACGCCCGACATTGACGGTCCAGTTGGCCAGCATACCAAACCATAACTATGTAACGGCATGCGCGGGATTCTTGGATTCTGCATTCAAAACGTACAAGGATAACAATGCAAATGCCGCCCCACGCGCCAGTGGTGTTGCGACACCATTTCCCGCGGCATCTGGCGTTGCAACCGACAAAAACACAAATTCAAACATAAAAATTGAAAATCCATACCCTGACAAATTGCCATCGTTTAACAGCGATAATTGGGGCGAACAAATTATGGAACGCACCCGCGAACTGGAAGATTTACAGGCGCAAAACGGTGCAAACAACGTTACATTGGCCAAGACAGATTTTCCAACCACAGCGGCGGATTTAACCATGTCCGAACGCATGGCGAACAAGGCCGCCGGTTACGAACCATTCAAAGACATGTCTGCATATAAACAGTTAAATATCGAAGACGAAGAAACATATCTGGAACGCCAAGAACGCCGTCGTGCGGCATATTGTGACTGGGCACAGAAACAGCTGGCCGCACTGGATGCGGATTTGGCAACATTGCAAAATTGCATGAAACAGGGCGTACGCTTCGCAGATTGCAAAACACTGGGGGTATATTGATGTTATTTAACCGCACGTGTTGTTTTTTACTATCAACGTTACTTGTTTTGCCGGCGTTTGGTGATACTGTCACATCTAGTGTATTGGTGGGTGCCGATGGTAAACCATTGACATATACCACACCACCAAAAAATATGTTAACCGGTATTGCAAATCCAGACGGTTATACCCAAAACACACATACGGCAACATATACGGTTGGCGAAGACGGAAAGTCATTGATGTACCGCGGCAAAGACACAGGGATGAAAACCCGAGGGGTCAATGCCGCAGGCAGTAAAATACGAGTTGTTGACGAAAGCATTCCTGCGAAACCGCGCGCGCCTAAACCAACACCAACCGGTGGTGGTTCTGGTGGTGGAACAGGGGGTACGTCGGGCGGCTCAGGTTCTGGGGCTGGTGGCGCATCGGGCGGTGGCTCGGGTTCTGGTGGTGCTGGCTCAGGTTCTGGTGCAGGTGGAACTGGCACAGGCGGAACCGGTGGTACTGGTGCTGGCGGTTCGGGTGGTTCAGGTTCCGGGACTGGTGCGGGCAGTACTGGCGCGGGGGCCGGTGCAGGTGCAAAAACAACCGTCAAGGGTCATATAAAGGGTATGTCAACCGGCGCAAAGGTTGTAGGTGTTTTAGGCGCGGTTGGCGGTGGCGTGATGGTTGCTGAATCCGCATCGGGCCAGCAACAGCACAGCGGTTGGGACGTTGCACATGGCGTTGGTGGTGGCGTATGGGCCGGCGCATCGATTGGCAGTTTCTTCCCCGGCCCAGGTACGGCGATTGGTGCCGCCGTTGGTGCGGTGGTTGGTGGTGCGATTGCGGGATCACAGTTGATTTCTGAAACGGACTGTTTAACCGATCCGGTCACCGGCAAATTCACATGTTGTCACACGGCATTTAACAAGGGCGAACGTTACGCCGATATTGGCGACTATATGTTCTGTATCGTTGATGCCACCGCTGGCGTTCCGGCACAGTACGGCACGCGCCAATGTCAACAGGGCGGTTCTGCCACGGCACACTCTTGGTGGGACGGCTTGTGGCAAGATGACGCATGGACACCCGAATGCGAATACAGATATTGTAATAACGACGCGCCAAAACGTGGTTATGACAATTATATCGTGCACACCGCCGACACAGAAAACTTCTGCTGGAAATGGCAATGTGCAAATGGATTGGTTCGCGTTGGCGACCACTGTGAACGCGCAAAGGCGGGGGCGGTCGGTGGCGCATCAAACGGCACGGGCGGCAACACGGAAACAGAACCCGTTGTATCGGATACGTCCAACGAACGCTATGAATTGGCCATTGCCAAGATTCAGGCCCAGCGTAACCGCGTTATCAGTATGTGTGGCGCGAATGTGGCGGCAACATCAACCGACAACAGCAAGAAAAATAACAAGAAATAGGGCGACATATGTTGCGTTTGGGGCTGATAATAATTGCAACAACGTTTTTATCATCGGCGCACGCTGCGCCGATTGATGTGCCAGACGCCACTGTCACCAATGATGACTTTGTCACCGCGGACGAAATATTAAATCGCACGCCCGATGACACAAAGTGCGCAACCGCCGCATTCGCAGATGCACTGGCGGCAACCGCTGATAAAATTCCCGCGGACGCACACGAAAACGTTGTTCAACAATGGGTACATAAAACCTTTGCAAATCCGGATGTATTACGTCGCGTGTTGGCGTGCCCTGAAATTGTGGCAACCGCGAATGATGAAACAATAAAATTTTTGCCAATTGAATATACGTTTACGGGTGGGCGCACAATTACCATAAACTATGAAACCCAGCCAAAGATTCTGAAACAGCGTTTGGCATTATCGCAAAAGCGCGACACGTCGGCTGTCGCCAGTCCACGTCTGGACGATGGCGCGGTGTGGACAAATACCGATCCCGCGTGGTATGCAATTATGGTTGTCCAGCACGGCGCACTGGACGCATTTGCGAACGCCGCCAGCAATCATACTATTTCACTGAACTATATCGCCGAACACATTGATGAACTGTACCCCAAAAACGACCGCTGCACCAGCCGCAGTGCAATCGCAGGCGACAAAGACATGGTAAATTTAGCCATGCACGAAACAGTCAATTTGGGCAAAGACGACACAAACGATTACTATGTTGCAGGTGACATAAACCTGCAATGGATTTCATATTTGGAAATCGGTCTGGACGTGGCAATAACCGTCGTAACATTTGGTGGTGGCACGGTAATTCTGGGTATGACCAAGGCCGCGCGCGCATCGCGCACATTGAAAAACCTGAGCACCACAATCAAGGTATTATCCAAATCGGACAAGGTTGCCGACTATGTCAAGGTTGCTAATCGTTATTCCAAAATCGCCGACGAAATAAAGAAGTTAGACAAGGTCAAAGACGCCGCATCATACGAAAAGAAATCCAAAGAAATGGCGGATTTGGCTAAAACCATGCGCGAAATGGAACGCGCCTCGGACGAGGTTGCACAATATCGCAAGGCCACCGCCAGTTTTGCCGAAATCAACAAATACCGTCATGCACTGCGCGGTCTGCGCGCACCGCAGCGCGGTAACATCGTCGCACGCGCATGGCGCGCATTTCGCGCGACGGGCACCGGCAACAAGGCCATTGCCAAGGGCGCACGCGTTGCACGCAGCAGCACTGTTTCCGGACGCCTGCGCGATTGGTTGTTTGATTCAACAATGCGCAATGCGGGAATACTGGCACGTGTCGAACGTCAGGGTGGTCTGGTATACGGCGCGCTGAAATTTGTCGGCGGTATGTACGATTGGACAGAAACCAGCACCGGCGATTTCACAAACAATATTCAATTCGCGCCACTGTTGCTGTTGTCTGCGGACGATTTAGCGGGCCAAGAAAACGTTGTAAATTACGGCATGTGGCTGTTGTGGGCGGGCGACGCAACATCGGCGGCGGACGACGATGCCGCATACTTGCAGGCAATGGACACCGCTGAAAAATTCTGGCAGGATTTGACCACCGTACAGGAACAGCAAAATAATCACGCGTGCGATGTTGATATCTATGTTGTGCGACCAATTTTGCGCAATCCAGACACGCCAGACGCAGAAATCTATTACCTGATTATGAATGACATTCCGTGGACAACCCACGACGAATAATAATTTTTTCCCATTGTGTTTTTCTGGGCAAATGCCTATAATATCAATGAACAGGACAGGGGACACATCGCATGAAACGCATTTTATCTGTTTTATTGATTGCAATCACAGCCGCGACCAGTGCATCGGCATATCAGGTTTTATCGTCCAAGGAACTGGGGCAAAACGATGCAAAAAACCAAAACGTCGTTGTTAAATGCACAACCGACACGGGTCAGGTTTCGAACCAAACATGCAGTTTGCGCCGCTATGTAAAATGCACCGGCACGGCCAAGACCAAACGTTGCAACGGGTGGCAACCATGGCGCGACCTGCGCAACCCGTCATCTGAATACGCCGATTGGCGCAGTGGTGCATCCGCATGCTGCCGCGAAATGGGCCTGCGATAAACAGTATTAAAAATGTCCGCCGAACGGCGGACATTTTCTTTTATTCTGGTGGATGTGATTGGACTCGAACCAACGACCTCTTCGATGTGAACGAAGCGCTCTAACCAACTGAGCTACACATCCAAAATCATGTGCAATCTGGTGGGGATAGTGGGACTCGAACCCACACGGTCGCAATGACCAAAGGATTTTAAGTCCTCAGCGTCTACCATTCCGCCATATCCCCGTGTCAGAATATGCCTGAAAATATTAGTCCGTTCGCCCCCGCGCGTCAAGCGGAAAATTGCACAGCGCGCGCCCAAATTTCAACCCTTGCGTTTTATATGCCAACTTGTTAGCATGCCAGTAACGCAACAGCCAAAAAGGGGCAAACTATGAAAGGAATCATTCTGGCGGGTGGCAGTGGCACACGCCTGTACCCATTGACCAAGACAACGTCCAAGCAACTATTGCCGGTTTATGACAAACCGATGATTTATTACCCATTGTCCACGTTAATGCAGTTCGGCATTCGTGACATTCTGATTATATCAACCCCCGTTGACACACCAAACATTGAAAAATTATTCGGCAATGGCGCGGCGTTGGGGCTGAACATTCAATACGCTGTCCAGCACGAGCCCAAGGGAATTGCCCAAGCATTCACAATCGGCGCGGATTTCATTGGCAATGATGACGTATGCTTGATTCTGGGCGACAATATTTTCCACATGGGCGAACAGTTCCGCTGGTTTCAGGAAACGGTTGCAAAAAACACCGGCCACCGCGCCACGATTTTTGCATATCACGTATCAGACCCTGAACGCTTTGGCGTTGTTGAATTTGACGAAAATCTGAATGCAATTTCTATCGAAGAAAAACCCAAACACCCAAAGTCAAACTTTGCGTCCGTGGGCCTGTATTTTTACCCATCGGACGTCGTACACAAGGCACAAAATTTAACTCCGTCGGCACGTGGCGAACTGGAAATCACAGACCTGAACAATTTGTATTTGGCAGAACACCGTATGTCCGTTGTGCCAATGCGCCGTGGCAATGCATGGCTGGACGCCGGCACGCCAAAGAGTTTGATGGATTCTGGTAATTTTGTCCAGATTATAGAGGCGCGCCAAGGATTGAAAATCGCATGTATCGAAGAAATCGCGTATCGCCGTGGCTTTATTACCCGCGATGGTCTGCAAGCGATTATCGATGGTATGAAAGATTGCGATTACAAAACATACCTTATCAAAGTAGCCAGCGAGGACAAACATGAACTTTATTAAAACAGACATCGACGGTGTTGTAATTATCGAACCACGTATTTTTACCGACAGCCGCGGCTATTTTTTCGAGAGTTATAACGAAGCAGAATTTATCAAAAATGGTATTACAAATCGCTTCGTCCAAGACAACCAATCAAAATCATCATATGGGGTTGTGCGTGGCCTGCATTGCCAGTTGGGGCCGCACGCACAGGCGAAATTGGTTCGCGTTCTGCATGGGCGTGTATTAGATGTTGCGGTGGATATTCGCGCGGGCTCGCCCACATTTGGCAAACACGTGGCGGTTGAATTGTCCGACGAAAATCAACGTCAGTTATTTATTCCACGCGGGTTCTTGCACGGATTTTCGGTTTTGTCCGACACGGCAATTTTTGCATACAAGTGCGACAATTTGTATCACCCTGAATCTGAATTTGGCATTCGATTTGATGACCCAGAAATCGGCATTGATTGGCGGATTCCTGCGGACAAAATTATCACATCTGACAAAGACAGAATTGCAAAAGGATTAAAAGATGTACCTGATAACCGGTAGTCGTGGACAACTGGGCCAAGAATTGGCGAAATTATTACCCGACGCAATTTTAACCGATGCCGACACGCTGGACATCACTGATGCCACGGCGGTGAACGCGTTTGTACGCGAACATAATATTGATACAATCATCAACTGTGCGGCATACACCGCGGTTGACCGCGCCGAAGATGACGCCGACGTGGCGCATCGCGTAAATGTAATCGGGCCGGAAAATCTGGCTAAATCGGGTGCACGGGTTGTGCATATTTCAACTGACTATGTATTTGACGGTACGGCGCACACACCGTACGAGCCATCTGACGCGCCGAATCCCGTTTCTGTATACGGTAAAACCAAACTGGCGGGGGAAAGGGCGGTTTTGGACAACGCACGCGCAGCAATAATTATTCGCACGGCGTGGCTGTATTCGCCATACGGCAATAACTTTGTAAAAACGATGCGCCGGCTGAGTGCAGAAAAATCAGAAATAAACGTCGTCTGCGACCAGATTGGTACACCAACATGTGCCGCCGACTTGGCCGCAGCAATCGCGACAATATTACCAAATATGCGCGACGGTATGCGTGAAATTTATCACTTTACCGATGCGGGCGTTTGTTCATGGTACGATTTCGCATGCGCAATTATGGAATTATCTGGATTAAAATGTCACGTCAATCCAATTCCGTCATCGGCATACCCAACGCGCGCCACACGCCCGTTTTACAGTGTATTGTCCAAAGAAAAAATTAAACACGATTTCCCAACCATCAACATACCACATTGGCAGGAGGCCCTGAAAACATGTCTAAAACAATTTTAATCACCGGCGGTGCCGGATTTATCGGCTCTAACTTTGTTCCATATTTTGCGGCAAAATACCCAGAATACAACATCATCAATCTGGATAAATTGACATACGCCGGCAATTTGGAAAATTTGGCAGAATGTGAATCTATGCCGAACTATACGTTTGTCCACGGCGACATTTGCGATCGCGAACTGATTGATAAACTGTTTGCAGAACACGACATTCGTGGCGTAATTCACTTTGCCGCCGAAAGCCACGTTGACAACTCTATAAAATGCCCCGACGCATTTATTAAAACCAACATCAACGGCACATTCAACTTGGTCGATGCGGCGCGCCGTCATTGGATGGACGGCCCATCACAGGTCAAACCAGGGTACGAAGATTGCCGTTTTCACCATATTTCAACCGATGAAGTGTACGGCGCATTGGGCGAAACAGGATTCTTTACCGAAACAACACCATACGCCCCAAACAGCCCGTATTCTGCGTCCAAGGCCAGTTCGGACTTTATCGTGCGCGCATATCACCACACATTTGGTATGAACGTCACGACGTCAAATTGTTCTAATAATTACGGGCCAAAACAGCATAACGAAAAACTGATTCCGCACATTATTGCGGCGGCATTGGCGGGCAAACCATTGCCAATTTACGGGTGTGGCGAAAACGTGCGCGATTGGCTGTACGTGCTGGATCATTGCAAGGCGATTGATTTAATTTTCCACAACGGCAAATCCGGCGAAACATATAACATCGGCGGACACAACGAACGCAACAATATCACGATTGTGAACACGATTTGCGATATCTTGGACAACCTGCGCCCACGCGCAGACGGCCATAAATACGCAGAGCAAATTACATTCGTTGCCGACCGTGCGGGCCACGATTTCAGATACGCGATTGACGCCACAAAACTGGAAACAGAATTGGGCTGGCGCGCCGACGAAACGTTCGACACCGGTATCGTCAAAACAGTAAAATGGTATCTGGAACATTAAAATCTGGGGCGGGGCGCATTTTCCCCTTGCAAAAGGGGCAAAGTTGATATAATATATGCACGCCTTGCGGATATGGCGGAATTGGTAGACGCGCTAGTTTCAGGTACTAGTGGCAGCGATGCCTTGGAAGTTCGAGTCTTCTTATCCGCACCAGTTTTGGGGTTGTAGCTCAGTTGATAGAGCGCTACGTTCGCATCGTAGAGGTCGTGGGTTTGAGTCCCATCAGCTCCACCAGAAATAAAAACCGCCCGCACGGGTGGTTTTTGTTTTTGTCTGATGGGACGAAAACGCACGAGACGTGGGTTTGACAATGAGTAAACGAAAACGAGCGGCGTTTAAAGTCGCGCTGTTTGAGTGCTAACGAATGCCCCGCAGTTATACGAGGGAACCGCCGCAAAAAGGCAGACGGGAGTATGCCGGTTTGCGTCAGCAAATTTTGCAAGGTCGGCGAAGCCAATCCCATCAGCTCCACCAGAAATAAAAACCGCCCGCACGGGTGGTTTTTGTTTTTGTCTGATGGGACGAAAACACACGAGACGTGGGTTTGAACCGCCGCAAAAAGGCAGACGGGAGTATGCCGGTTTGCGTGAAAAAATCACCCACGGTTCAATAATTATAATACGTGATGCACTTGCCTCTTATTTTTCCAGATATTCTTTCAATTGTTGGGGCGTTCCAACACAATCCCAATCGGTTTCTTTTATATCATAAACACCTATATTCAGGCCTTTTTGAACGGCATAATTATAAACATTGCTCATATAAAATTCATTTTTTGCTTTGTCGCCATAAATCATCATATCTATGGCGCATCTTACAAAATCAGCCCCTTTTTTGAACATATAAACACCAGTAATCGCATGATTTGATATAACCTCTTTCTCCCTTGTATGGGTTACAATACCGTTGCTATCAATCGCCGCATACGAATAACACTCTTTATCAGTATTAAAAGTTAACAAACCACCATCTAGATTTCTGTGTAAGCAATCATCAACAAATGCCTTGAAAGTCGCATTATTAAAAATATTATCAGAGTCAGCAAACACCACCGGAATATTATTATTTATAATTTCATGTGCCGCCAAAGCAGTACAACACGCACCTTGTGTTAACTTTTTAACGCTCACAAAAGCTACATGATATTTATTTGCTAATTTCTCCAATTGGACTTTGTTTTCTTTTTCAAATTCCTCTTGAATAATCAAGGTATAATGAGCATTTGGATAATTTATGCCATCTAAAACACGCTCTATCATCATTTGCCCATTAACATCAATAAACGGTTTGGGCAAATCATAACCCGCTACTTTGAATCGTGAACCGGCACCAGCCATGGGAATAATTATATTCAGCATTTATTTCTCCTTTGCTGCTTGTTCCAACTTGGCTTCGGTTATTTCTGACCAATTGTCTTGAAATCTTAAAACCCTGTCATCAATTGTTATATCAGCATTTGGTTTGCCAAAGAATATTTCATCATATTCAATGCCGTTTTTTTCCAGCCAGTCAAATGTTATTTTTCCAATATTTTTTAGGGCTTTTCCAACATTGTGACCCGTTGACCCCATATTGCGAGCAGTATTTATTATTATTGTATGACCTGCTTTTCTAAGGGCACTGATACGTTCCGCGGCACCTGGTTTAACCTTTACATCGGCGTACGTTTCGTTATCTTTACGTATCTCACAAATCGTACCATCTAAATCAATACAAATGCGTAATTTTCTATTGTTCATCATATAACACCTCGTTAATTTTTTTGATAGCGGTTAAATAAAAGGCCTTTTGCCGATTAACATCATCACTGTGCAGCGGAATCATTGTCAAGAACAGCAATCCCTCAATTAGTTTAATATCTTTGCAATTATATCCATATTCCATAACCAACTTATCAAAGAACAATTCCAATTGTTCTGTCAAAAGTGGTGTAGAAATTTGAAAATGATAATTTTTCCCATCTATTGATAATTTATATAATCCCGCCACGATAAAATCATACAGGCCTACCACACTGTGTCTTAATTTAGCAATATCGTATCTTGGGTCACCGTATATTGTCTGCGTCTTGAAACGCCCCCTGGGGTCAATAAACTTGAAAATATAACACATTGGATCAAACAAAATATTTGAAAAACAATAATCCCCGTGAACAATTGTCCGTTTATCAAATTCTACCAGTTTTAATATGGCATTATTTAAGTCGTTTTTTATAACAGGATAATTTTTGTACCGAACATTATTTACCGTAATATATTCATCTTGCATCATTTGATATATTGCTGGATTTTTCTGTTCAATATCTTGTATGCGCAAATTAGTTTTATTTTGGTAAATTTCTATCAGTTCTTGTTTGTCTGCTTTTTCCGTATATTTCTCAAACAGTTTGTGCACTTTTAACAAGGATTCAATGATATTATACCAATCTTCTAGATTATTTGACCCGTATAAAAATATCTCAGCCAAGTTTTGATAACCATAAAGTTCCATTTCAATACTGGCGTCATCGGCATTTTCAGTTACATTAAACACCCGTGGGGCAAAACACGCCAATTCCAACGGCAAACTTTGATACCAATTTGCCTCATCCAATAGTTTTTGTTTTTTCTTGGACTTTTTTGTAATTGTGCCACGAACAGAGTCAACCACCAAATTATTAAACTCTCTGGCATTATATAGGCCCAGCCGAGCTTGTACTGCACCACTAATATGCCCAAAGTCATACCAATGATTTGTGTTTTTTATCAATACCGGAATTTTTTGATTATATCGTCTAAGAATTTCTGAAAAATCCAACACGTTGCTATCAATAACATCTTTCACAATTTGTTTGAGTAACTTGGTATCGGAAAATTTGTAATAGCCCACCAAAACTTCTTTTCCATTTAATGGAATATCGGGTTCTTTATTATATATGTTTTCAATATATCCATTCTTATCTTTTGAAACCAAGCACCATTGTGTTGACGTCTTTACTTTGGGCGACGACAAAAATACATCTGGTTCTTTTGGAAATGCTTCATCTATAAAGGTATCGCCCAAAACAATCTGTGTTGGCGCATCATCATTACTTGAAACAAGAAGTTTATATAACGAAATTGTAATATCAACACTGTTGTTGAGAAATACTTGTTCTACATCTGGATAAACGCATGTCAAAATTCTACTTAATTGCGTATTATCTTCACGTAAAGCAATTTTAATGTTTTTTGCCCCATTTTTCTTGACAGAATCAATAATCCAACCTATGGCAGGTTTCCCTCTTATGGGAATCAAGCTGGCATCAGCAATCATACCTGCAGAAACGTTTTTAGGATTAAATTCGCCCGCGGCTAAGATGAGTACATT
>ERZ1034873.822-NODE-822-length-13881-cov-5.458267_pt1 | contig 13881 bp, 9 predicted proteins | sample MGYA00520689_ERZ1034873 | MGnify/ENA primary metagenome ERZ1034873 (study PRJEB33766, sample SAMN09781722) | gut metagenome | biome: gut microbiome | host: Homo sapiens | place: Madagascar | study: EMG produced TPA metagenomics assembly of the PRJNA485056 data set...
TAAGAGTGGCAGTTCACAGAATGAACACAAAATAAACATATTTTTTTCAACAGATATCCATAAGTAAAACACATTACCCCTTTATAGTATAAGCATAAACAAAAAGAGCTTACACGAAAGGGGTAATTTTTATGTATACAAATGAATCACAAAACTTCTATGAGAATCCACAGAAGAATGAAAACAGTAACAATGAATTTGACAAGAAGAAAAAGGAAAAGACCTTTGGAAAGAAAATGACAAGATGCGTTGCATATGCACTGGCATTTGGTCTGGTTGCAGGAACCGGATTTGAAGGAAGCAGCATGATGCTTCAGAAGTTAGGCGGAAATAATACCGTCACATCTACAGAGCAGACAGCAAGTAATACCAAGATACAGGCAACACAGGTATCAGCTGCAACCGCATCGGGTACACAGACTACAGATGTTTCTTCCGTCGTAGAAAATGTGATGCCATCCATCGTAGCCATCACGAATATGTCGGATGTCCGGTATCAGACATTTTTCGGACAGACAGAAAATTATGAGAGTGAAAGCGCAGGATCCGGTATTCTTGTAAAAGAAGATGACGATTATCTTTACGTTGCAACAAACAATCATGTCGTAAGTGGTGCAAAAAGCCTGACAGTTCAGTTTATTGATGATTCGACGGTCAGTGCAGAGGTTCAGGGAACGGATGCGTCACACGATCTGGCAGTCGTAAAGATCAAAAAGTCAGACATTGAAGCAGACACCTTAAGTAAAATAAAGGTAGCATCCTTAGGTGACTCCGATCAGTTGTCTGTTGGTCAGGCAGCGATTGCAATCGGTAATGCACTTGGTTATGGACAGTCCGTTACAACCGGTGTCATCAGCGCACTTGATCGTGAAGTTACAATGCAGGATGAGTCAACCGGAGTATCTTATTCGAATGAACTGATCCAGACAGATGCAGCGATCAACCCTGGTAACAGTGGTGGCGCACTGATCAATACATCCGGTGAAGTCATTGGTATCAATTCTTCGAAGTATTCCGATACCAAGGTAGAAGGTATGGGATTTGCAATTCCGATGGCAGATGCAAAACCGATCTTAGAGGATCTGATCACAAACGGTAAGGTAACTGCAAGTACACAGGGCGGCTATCTTGGTATTGCCGGAGTCGATGTATCTGACGAGATATCCTCCGCTTATAAGATGCCAACCGGTGTCTATGTTACACAGGTTATGAAAGACAGTGCTGCACAGGATGCAGGTTTGTCACAGGGCGATATTATTACGAAGATTGATGATAAGGAATTATCCTCGATCGCAGAGTTAAAACAGCAGGTATCCAAGCATAAATCCGGTGACACCGTAACGATCACCTATGAACGCAGGGACGAGAACGGTGAGTATCAGGAGAGCAGTCAGGATATTACCCTCGGTGATTATCCGGATGAAGATCAGCAGCAGACCGAACAGCCGGCAGAGAAGTAAAGATATTTGATAGCCATGCAGATTTGGGTTCAACAATCTGTCATCATAAAAAAATAAGTAAAAGCGGGAAGGTATCGTTTGAACGATATGTTCCTGCTTTTTTTGCTCTATAGGAAATACCATGTTACGTTAAAGCGTGAAAGTTGAGTCCACTATAGAGCAAAAGCCCTATCGGGCAGAATGCGCAGCTCGCGCGCGGAACAAAAGCTGTGCTATTGATAGAAGTTGAATGCAGAAGTGTGCGAAGCACACTTTTGTTCCGGCATAGGATTCCGTGTACAGCAGTTTAGAAAAACTTTAGATTTGAAACATTGACATTTGAAAATGATGGTGTTATGCTAGGTGTCACCTGTTAATAATTAACAGTGTTAAATGTTAACGGAAGAGGAGTGAATACATTGAAAAACAGTTGTTATGAGCTGTTTCGCATTATGCATGCCTTTAAGAGACTGAATATTGGTTCTATGCTGCCGGACGAGATTACGCAGGGCGAATTTGGAATTATGAGTATGATCCGCTATGCAAAGCCGGTTGAAGGCAGGGAGAGCATTACGGTGTCTGACATCGTAAGCCATACACATCTGGCGCCTCCGGCTGTTTCAAGGAGCTTAAAGAGTCTCGAAGAAAAGGGCTGTATTGTGCGTACGGTTGATAAAAAGGACAGAAGAAACACCTATGTGTCGTTGACGGAAAAAGGAACTTCCTACATTGAGGAATGTGGGGAGATCATGCGGGATTTTTCGGATGCGGTATTTGGTGGACTCGGTGAAGAGAACTTAGAGCAGCTGATCTCTTATATGAAGAAGATCCTCGAACTATCTGAACAGGAAATTGCAAAACGAAACTATAAGACCAGAAAGGATGAGGCAGAGAATGAAAAAGATATTTAAAAACATGATACCCTACTGGTATATGATCATTCCGATTATACTTCTTCTGGCGGTGCAGGCATTTGGAGATCTTTCACTGCCACAGTATACCTCGGATATCATTGATGTAGGAATCCAGAATAATGGTGTAGAACATATCTTGCCGGAGAAGATCACAAAGGAAGAGTTTGAACTGGCATCTATGTTTATGACAGAGAAAGAATCTAAGACCTGGCAGGACAGCTATACGCTGGGCAAGGATGATATCTACGAGCGCAATGTGTATAGTGAGGAGGAACTCGATACCTTAGATGATGAACTGATGACATCCATCGTTATGACATATAAGATGGCAAACATGAGTGAAAGCGATTTTAAGGATATGCTTGCACAGTCCATGCAGCAGAACGAGCAGACGAAGGCGATGGCAGATCAGATCAAGGATATGTCTTTAGACGATATCATGACGATGATGAAGATGGATCTTAAGAGCTTTGAAGCCGAAGATGATGATGGAAATATGGTCACTTATGTCGATATGCGTCCGATGATCAAGCAGCTGATTGACAACGGACAGATGACAGACGATGCCATCAACCAGTCAAGGAAAAAGTTAGAAGAGATGACGGAGTCGGTCGGAAGCAATACTTTATCCTCTATGGGTGTTGCCTATGCCATTGCCTGTGATAAGGATGCGGGTGTGGATATCGATGACGTCCAGACGAAGTACCTGTGGATAGAAGGAGCCAAGATGTTTGGTATCGCATTGCTGATGCTTCTTGCGGCAACCGGAGTTGGTTTCCTTGCATCAAAGGTAGGTGCCGGTGTCGGCAGGGATCTCCGGAGAGGAATCTTTGAAAAGGTTGTCAGCTTTTCGAATGCAGAGATTGACCAGTTTTCGACGGCATCCCTGATCACGAGAAGTACGAATGATATTCAGCAGATCCAGATGGTAACAGCGATTATGCTTCGTATGATCCTCTATGCACCGATCATTGGTATCGGAGGAATCCTGAAAGTCTATCAGACCGGAGCCGGGATGGGCTGGATCATCGGGCTGGCAGTGCTTGTGATCCTTGGATTTGTAATGTTATTGGTATCCGTTGCCATGCCGAAGTTCCGGATCATGCAGAAGCTTGTGGATAACGTCAATCTGGTATCAAGAGAGATCTTAACCGGACTTTCCGTTATCCGTGCATTTGGTCGGGAAAAGACAGAGGAAAAACGATTCGATGAAGCCAATAAGAATCTGACGAAAACACAGTTATTTACAAACCGTGTCATGACCTTCATGATGCCGGGCATGATGATGATCATGTATAGTATCACTCTCCTGATCGTATGGGTTGCTGCACATAAGATTGACAGTGGTAACTTACAGGTAGGAGCGATGACTGCATTTATCACATATGCAATGCAGATTGTGATGTCATTTTTAATGTTAAGCATGATGTCTATCATGTTACCGCGTGCCGGAGTTGCAGCAGACCGAATCGATGAAGTTATGAAAACAGAATCTTCGATCCATAATGCAAAGGAACCAAAGAAGCTTGCAGCACATAAGGGTGTATTACAGTTTTCACATGTAAACTTCCGTTATCCGGGTGCAGATGCAGATGTCTTAGAAGATATTGACTTTGAGGCAGTTCCGGGTAAGACGACAGCGATCATAGGAAGTACCGGATGCGGAAAGTCAACACTGGTAAATCTGATTCCACGTTTTTATGATGTGACAGATGGATGTATTACCTTAGATGGCGAGGACATCCGCAATATCTCCTTAGAGGAACTTCGTGAAGAAATCGGTTTTGTCCCACAGAAGGGTGTTCTGTTTTCCGGAACGATCGCATCGAACCTCCGCTTCGGTAAGCCGGATGCGACCGATGATGAGATCCGTGAGGCAGCCGAAATCGCACAGGCAACCGAATTTATTGATACCAAGACAGACCGGTATGAGAGCGCAATCGCACAGGGCGGAACAAATGTTTCCGGTGGACAAAAGCAGCGTCTTTCAATCGCGCGTGCCATTGCAAAGCAGCCGAAGCTGTTTGTCTTTGATGACAGCTTCTCCGCACTTGATATGAAGACCGATGCGGCACTTCGGAAAGCATTAGCAGAAAAGGTAAAGGATGCAACGGTATTGATCGTTGCACAGCGAATCAGTACGATCTTACATGCTGACCAGATCTTAGTCTTAGATGATGGACGGATCGTTGGCAAGGGAACACATGAAGAACTGTTAGCAGGCTGCGAAGTTTACCAGCAGATCGCAAAATCCCAGCTTTCCGAAAAAGAGCTCGGAATAGAAAACGGAAAGGAGGAAGCCGCTCATGAGTAATGAAAATGAAACACAGTTTAAGACACCACAGAGACGACGCGGTCCAATGGGGCGTGGACCGATGATGCCTGGTGAAAAAGCGAAGGACTTTAAAGGTTCGATGAAAAAACTGTTAGCATATATCGGAAGATATAAGATCGCCATTGTGATCGTAATGATCTTTGCAGCAGTATCGACCGTATTTTCCGTAGCCGGACCAAAGATCATGGGTAAGGCAACTACCGCATTAGCAGAAGGTCTGATGAAGAAGATCGCAGGTACCGGTGGAATTGATTTTGATTATATTGCGAAGATTCTTCTTTTTACACTCGGACTTTATCTGGCAAGTACGATCTTCAGCTTTTTCCAGGGCTGGATCATGACTACTGTTACACAGAAGATCTGCTATCGTCTGCGTAAAGAGATCTCAGAGAAGATCAACCGTATGCCGATGAAGTATTTTGAGAGCCGTACCTATGGTGAAGTACTCTCAAGGATCACGAATGATGTAGATACCTTAGGACAGGGATTAAACCAGAGTATCACACAGATCATTACCTCGGTTGCAACACTGATCGGTGTATTGGTTATGATGTTATCAATCTCACCGCTTATGACACTGATCGCACTTGTGATCCTGCCGATTTCTGCTGTTTTAGTATCCCTGGTTGTCAAGTTCTCACAGAAGCATTTCCGCACACAGCAGGAATACTTAGGACATATCAATGGACAGGTGGAAGAGACTTACAGCGGACATCTTGTAATCAAGGCATTCAATAAGGAAAAAGAGACGGTAGACAGCTTTAACAAAACAAACGATGTCTTATATGAATCTGCATGGAAGTCACAGTTCTTATCCGGAATGATGCAGCCGATCATGGTATTTGTCGGTAACCTTGGATATGCAGGTGTGGCAATCTCCGGTGGACTCTTAGCGATCCGTGGCACGATCGGAATCGGTGATATTCAGGCATTTATCCAGTATGTAAAGAGCTTTACACAGCCAATCCAGCAGATCGCACAGGTCATTAATCAGGTGCAGTCCATGACAGCAGCTTCCGAGCGTGTATTTGAATTCCTTGGGGAAGAAGAGGAAGAACAGGTTGTAGAGAATCCGGTTTCTACCGATGGTATTACCGGTGCTGTTTCCTTCTCCCATGTGCACTTTGGCTACAATCCGGATCAGATTATTATCAATGACTTTTCTGCAGATGTAAAGCCGGGACAGAAGATTGCGATTGTCGGACCGACTGGAGCAGGAAAAACCACGATGGTGAAGCTTCTGATGCGTTTTTACGATGTCAACAGCGGAAGTATCCGTTTAGATGGACATGACATCCGTGACTTTAACCGTCGTGATCTGCGGGATGCATTCGGAATGGTCTTACAGGATACCTGGTTGTTCAAGGGAACGATCATGGAAAATATCCGTTATGGACGATTAGATGCGACGGATGAAGAAGTGATTGCGGCTGCTAAGGCAGCACATGCACATCATTTTATCCAGACACTTCCGGGTGGATACCAGATGGAGTTAAACGAGGATGCAAGCAATGTTTCGCAGGGACAAAAGCAGCTGCTTACGATTGCACGTGCGATCTTAGCTGACAATCCGGTACTGATCCTCGATGAAGCGACATCTTCCGTAGATACCCGTACCGAGATCCGGATCCAGAAGGCAATGGATAATCTGATGAAAGGCAGAACCAGCTTTGTCATTGCACATCGTCTTTCTACGATCCGTGATGCGGATCTGATCCTTGTCATGAAGGACGGAGACATCATTGAGCAGGGTACACATGACGATCTGCTTGAACAGGGAGGTTTCTACGCAGATCTGTATAATTCACAGTTTGAACAGGCGTCATGATCTTTGGAATATAGTATTGCAGCAATGAAGTGAGAAAATAGAAAGAATAAAAGCGATTCTATCTCAAAAGGATAGGATCGCTTTTGCTTATAGAAAAAGACTATTTCTGTACTAGAAAGTCGTGGATGGTCTGCATATCTTCCGTACGTAGGTCACAATGTACGTCCGAATCGAAGGAGATAAACTGATAATCGGTGCCATACTGATCAAACAATGCGGTCAGCTTTTTCGCCTGTTCGATCGACACTTTATCATCACCGGTGGCATGAAAGATCAAAAGTGGTGTATGGATCTCATCTGCAAAACAGGTTGCGGAGCGTTTCTCATATTCTTCCGGCATTTCCTCCGGTGTTCCGCCGATCAGTTCTTTTAACAGGGAGGACATATCGGCTCGGTCGTTATAGGTCATGGTGCAGTCAGTAACACCGGATACAACGATCGCACGGTGGATGCGGGAATCCTCGCGCAGTGTTTCATAAGTCATCATGCCACCGCGGGACATACCGATCATGTTCAGCTGTGTGTTGTTCATATAATCAAAGGCTTCACACAGATCGATCAGATGAATGACATCATTTACATCATCCCCGCCAAACTGATCCTTTCCTTCACTCTGACCACAGCCACGGTAATTGGTTGCAATACAGATTGTATGAAACTGGTATGCATAATAGCTGGTATCCGCAGGCGAGAGTGCACCATAGTCCTGATTGCCGCCATGGTTGTAGATCAGACAGGGCGCAGGCTGATCTGTGCGGATCTGATCCTTCGGTGCAGTTAAGTATGCCTCGATCTTTAAGTCATCGCTGGGATAGAAAAAGCGGTAGCACATATAGTCGGAAAGTGAGACACCTGCGGATTCTTCCATGGAAGAGAGATCAACGGATTCGTAATCCGTGATTCCATGATCGGAAAAGTTCTGTTCGATGATCTGTGCTGCGTTCTGATCATCCGTCTGTTGCGGACGTTGCGTTGCGGACTCGGAAGCGGGCTGTGTCTGGACTTTCACAGTTTCTGGCTGGCTTAAAGAAGTAGCTGCAGATTGCGTGTTACAGCCGGAAAGTACACTTGTTATACAAAGTAAGACAGGCAGAATGCTTTTTTTCATAACGAATCTCCTTTTGCTTTTATATGCGTCTATTATATCTGATATAGGACTCGGGTGTCAAAAAACGTTTCGTAAAATTTCACTGCATCTTTTGTGTCGGGGCAATCGGAATTTCCGGTATTTTATAAGGATTTTTAATTCTTAAAAAACACTGAAAATTCTGTGATATAGGTTGACGCAAATTCAAGAGTTACCTATAATAAGACTATTCGAAAAATGGTTTTGAAAGTGTGTGAATCTAAGGAGAATGAAAATGTACAAGATGAAAAACTGGAAAAAGGCAATGGCGGCAGCCGTTTGTATGGCATGTCTGCTTACAACAGGAATAGATGCAGGAGCAACGGCAACAAAGACAACCGATACAACCGGAGCTGATACGAAGGTGGAAGAAGAGGCACAGACACCGAAGTCGGCAGATAATTCCTTGAAGTCGTTGAAACTGTCCGAGGGTACCTTATCCCCTGCATTTGTGTATAACAACGTGAAGTATTCGGCAACTGTTGGTGCGAATACCAGCAGTATCGATGTAGATGCGGTTGTTTCCGATAGTTCCGCAACGATACAGTCGATCACGGGTAACACAGATCTGAAGGAAGGACAGAATGTGATCAAGATCGTGGTTGCGGCAGAAAATGGCAATCTCGCAACCTACACAATCAATGTGACCAAAAGCAGTGCGGCAGCGGATACAGATGCAGCAACACCGGCACAGGATCAAAGTGATGCGGCAGCACCGGATGAGGCAGCACCGGATACCACACCTCAGGATACGGAAGCATCTGACACACAGCAGGCAGGTAATACAGAGGCAGCTGCAAATGTGACACCGGAGGGGAATACAGAAGAAGATACTTCCGATGTGACAGCGAGCGATGAATATCAGTTTTTACAGAAGTCATATGCAGAACTGAATGATAAATATACCGCACTTAAGAACAAAGACACAAAGCTGATCGCAGGACTGATCATTGCGCTTGCAATCTGTCTGATCGTCATTATCAATCTGCTGATCCGCGGTAGAAGAGATGAGGATGAGATCTTTGATGACGAGGATGATTTTGAAGAAGATAACCATAGGTCATCCCGGCATGCAAAGCATGAGGCAGAAGAAAATGATGATGATATGCCGGATGAGGTTGAGAAAGAATTTGAAGAAGAACCGGTAATCGTTAAGAAAAAGAAGACAAAGGAAGAAAAGAAAAAGCCGGTTCCGCAGGAAGAGGACGAAGACGATACCTTCTTTGATGATGATGAAGAAGAGTTTATGGATTTTGAAGAGGAACCAACTCTGCGGAAGAAGAAAAAAACGAAGAAGTCCAAAAAGAAGAGATTTGGAAAAAAAGACGATATTTTTGATGATAATGATGATTTCTACGATGAAGAAGAGAAGCTTGTGGATGAAGGAACAACCATAGATGATGTAGATTCATCCGTATCTGAGGATATTGAGATTATGGATCTGAATGATCTGTAAAAAGGAAGGCAGCAGGAGGCAATTATGCATAGACCATATACGAAAAAAGCAAAGAAAGTATTAGAGCTTACCGAAAAGGTCTCAAAGATGATGCGCCATAATTATATAGGAACAGAGCATTTACTGGTTGGCTTATTAAAGGAAGCGACCGGTGTAGCTGCCTGTGTGCTTATGGATGCCGGGGTAGAGGAAGAAAAATTATTAGAACTGATTGAGGATCTGATTGCACCATCTTCATCGGTTCAGGTTCTTGATAAGAAGGGATTTTCCCCAAGAATTGCACATGTACTGGAAGTATCTGAGCAGGAAGCAGAACGCTTTGTATGCGATGAGATAGGAACAGAACATCTGTTACTTGCTTTATTAAAGGAGTCTGACTGTGTTGCAGTGCGTTTGCTGAATACGTTAGGTGTCAACATACAGAAGCTTTATGCAGAGACTTTGATCGCCATGGGTGAGGACGGAGCAGCATTTAAGGAAGAGATACAGGCATTAAAGAACGGAAAGCGCAGGTCTGCACAGATGACACCGACATTAGACCAGTATTCCAGAGATCTTACCAGATTAGCCGCAGAGGGTATGTTAGATCCGGTTGTTGGCAGAGAACATGAGATTGCGCGTGTGATACAGATCTTAAGCCGCAGAAGTAAAAACAATCCATGTCTGATCGGTGAGCCGGGAGTTGGTAAGACGGCGATTGCAGAGGGACTTGCAGAGCGTATTGTGTCAGGTCTTGTGCCGGAGACGGTTATGAATAAGCGTGTGGTAACACTGGATATGTCTGGAATGGTAGCAGGCTCGAAGTATCGTGGTGAGTTTGAGGAACGTATCAAAAAGGTGATCCAGGAAGTGACGCAGGCAGGAAATGTGTTACTTTTTATAGATGAGCTTCACACGATCATTGGTGCCGGAGGTGCAGAAGGTGCAATTGATGCATCGAATATTTTAAAGCCATCGCTTGCGCGTGGAGAGATCCAGCTGATCGGTGCAACCACGATCGAAGAATACCGGAAGTATATTGAGAAGGATGCTGCATTAGAGCGTCGTTTCCAGCCGGTGACAGTAGAAGAACCAACGGAAGAACAGGCAGTTGAGATCTTAGAGGGATTACGAAGCGAATATGAGAAGCATCATCATGTGACGATTTCAGATGAAGGAATCCGTGCAGCAGTTACGATGTCTGCACGTTATATCAATGACCGGTTTTTGCCGGATAAGGCGATCGATCTGATGGATGAAGCAGCATCGAAGGTGCGTTTAGACGGATTTCGGATGCCAGAGCATATCCGGGAATTAGAGGATCGTGAAAGAGAACTGGAAGAGGAATTGGAAGCTGCCTTAAAGGCAGGGCGCTATGAGGATGCCGGTGAAGCGAAAAAACAGTGTGCAGAAGCAAAAAAACAGCGCGAGAAGCTGGTGAAGAAGTATCATAAGGATGCAGACCGTAAAAAGCTTGTTGTTGGAGAAAAAGAGATCGCAGAAGTGGTGTCCGGCTGGACAAAGATTCCGGTAAAGAAGCTTACGGAGGGCGAAGCAGCACGGCTTGCCCGTTTAGAGAAGATTCTGCATAAGCGTGTGATCGGACAGGAAGAGGCTGTCAGTGCAGTAGCAAAGGCAGTACGGAGAGGCAGAGTAGGATTAAAGGATCCGAACCGTCCGATCGGTTCCTTCCTGTTTTTAGGACCGACCGGTGTCGGTAAGACAGAGATCACCAAGGCATTGGCAGAGGCGGTTTTTGGCAATGAACAGGCAATGATCCGTGTAGATATGTCGGAGTATATGGAGAAGCACAGTGTATCGAAGATGATCGGTTCACCGCCGGGATATGTAGGCTATGAGGAAGGTGGACAGCTCAGTGAGAAAGTGCGGAGAAATCCATATTCCGTGATCTTGTTTGATGAGATCGAAAAAGCACATCCGGATGTATTTAATGTCCTTTTACAGGTATTAGACGATGGAAGGATTACCGATGCACAGGGCAGAAGAGTAGATTTCAAGAATACAATTATCATTATGACGTCGAATGCAGGGGCAAAATCGATCGTAGAGCCGAAAAAGCTTGGATTTGCAGCCAGCGATGATGAGAAACAGAACTATGAATACATGAAAAACGGTGTCATGGAAGAAGTAAAACGGATCTTCAAGCCGGAGTTCTTAAACCGTATTGATGAGACAATCGTATTCCGGTCATTGAATCAGGATGATATGAAGAAGATTGTTACGCTCTTAATGGGTAAGCTGATCGACCGCTGCAAGAAGCAGATGAATATCACTTTGCAGGTAACGGGAAATGTCAAAACCTATATTGCAAAGGAAGCCTATGATCCGAAGTATGGAGCAAGACCACTGCGCCGCATGATACAAAATAAGCTGGAAAATCTGCTTGCAGAGGAACTGATCTCAGGTAAGATCCGGGAAGGCGATACGGTAGAAGTGCGCCTTGTAAAACAGGAAATAAAAACATCCGTAATTGCAAGAAATACCTAGAAAAACAGAAAAAAATAAGCTATAATAAGTGTAATGAATAACAAGAAGCCGGCAGGAGCCGGTCGAGATAAAGCTATAGGAGGACAAGCAGATGGCTGTAGTTAGCGAGTTGATTCGTTCAGAGGCAGACGGTACAATTAGTTTTGGAGATTATACCTTAGGAAGTAAGTCTAAGCTGGATAATTTTGAACATGGCGGAGATCTTTTCAAGGTAAAGACCTTCCGTGAGATCACGAAGTTAGAGAAGAACGGAATGTTTGTATATGAATCGGTTCCGGGAACAGCAGTTGCACATATGGCTGCAACAGAAGCAGGTGTGGAGTTTCAGGTAGAAGGACCGGAAGATGCGGAGATCACGCTTGGCTTACAGGAAGAAGCAGATTATAAGATCGAAGTGGATGGCAATAATGTTGGCGAGATGAAGACGAACCTTGGCGGCAAGCTGACACTGAGTGTAGAGTTGAATGAGGGAACACCGGTTTCTGTTAAAGTGGTTAAGATTTCATAAGTGGTTCAAAAGGGAAGAGCGGAGAGAGAATCCTGTTAAGCAGGATTCTTTTTTCTTACTGTATAGAAATTTTGGGGGATTTCCTATGCAGTAAAAGCAAGCATGCAAAGGAGATTGAAATGGCGAAAGGAAAAACAACGGTGTATTTTTGCCAGTCCTGTGGCTATGAATCATCCAAATGGATGGGACAGTGCCCGGGCTGTAAGGAATGGAATACATTTGTGGAAGAAGTGATAGACAAGGGTGCTGTCGGAAAAGTGAAGCGTGAATCGGAAGCAAAGGTAACGAAACTCGCCGCGATCGAAGCACAGGATGAGAACCGTCTATCGACTTCCATCGCAGAGCTTGACCGTGTGTTAGGCGGGGGGATTGTAAAGGGTTCCCTGGTACTCGTCGGAGGTGATCCGGGAATCGGAAAGTCAACACTGCTTTTGCAGGTATGTCAGAAACTGTCTGAACAGAAGGTAAAGGTATTATATATTTCCGGAGAGGAGTCCCTGTGGCAGATCAAGATTCGTGCACAGCGGATTGGAGAGTTCGGGGATTCCCTGTCCTTATTATGTGAGACGAATCTGGACACCATACAGGATGTGATCCGCAAAGAAAAGCCGGAAGTTGTCATGATAGATTCGATACAGACGATGTACAATGAGGGCATTTCCTCTGCACCGGGAAGTGTGTCGCAGGTAAGGGAATCTACCGGAATCCTGATGCAGATCGCAAAAAAGCTGGAGATCACCATTTTTATCGTAGGCCATGTGACAAAGGAAGGGGTTGTGGCAGGACCGCGTGTGTTAGAGCATATGGTAGATACCGTACTTTATTTTGAAGGAGACAGGCATGCAGCATACCGGATTTTGCGTGGCGTAAAGAATCGTTTTGGTTCGACGAATGAGATTGGTGTATTCGAGATGCAGAATGAAGGATTGCGTGAGGTTGAGAATCCATCGGAGTATATGTTAAGCGGCAAGCCTGAGGGCGCATCCGGTTCAGTTGTGGCATGTTCTATGGAAGGCACCAGACCAATCCTGTTAGAGATACAGGCGCTTGTGTGTCACAGCAACTTTGGAATGCCAAGAAGAACGGCAGCAGGAACAGATTTTAACCGTGTGAATCTTTTGATGGCTGTATTGGAAAAAAGATTAGGAATGTCTTTATCCTCCTGTGATGCATATGTCAATATAGCAGGCGGTATCCGCATGAATGAACCTGCGATCGATCTTGGCATTGTACTGGCAATCGTATCAAGCTATAAGGAACTGCCGATTGACGAGAAAACAATCTGTTTTGGTGAAGTAGGCTTAAGTGGGGAAGTGCGTGCAGTCAGTATGGCACAGCAGCGTATTCAGGAAGCAAAGAAGTTAGGATTTACCACCTGTATTCTGCCAAAGGTATGTTTCGATACGATCCGGGAAACAGAAGGTATCCATTTAGTCGGAGTCAACAATGTAAAAGAGGCAGTGCGGGCAATCCAGTGAGTACACTGAAGTTGTTATAATTGTATGAAAAATTCAGATAATATATTGGGAAATGTAGAATAGACTTACTTTGCAAAAAGCGTCGAAATATAATTGACACACCCCAAATATCGTGCTATTATAAAACTCCACCGCGCAGAGGACAAGCGTCTGGTGGGGCTTTTGAGAACGAACAGACGGTAAACGCTTTGGGAAAAGCAGCCGATGAAAGTTGAAAAAAGTCTTGACAAGATATGATACACATGCTATCATGTAGAAGTTGTGTCCGACAGGATATGATAAAGAAAATAAAAAAGTTGTTGACAAGCAA
>ERZ1034873.826-NODE-826-length-13762-cov-3.499161_pt1 | contig 13762 bp, 27 predicted proteins | sample MGYA00520689_ERZ1034873 | MGnify/ENA primary metagenome ERZ1034873 (study PRJEB33766, sample SAMN09781722) | gut metagenome | biome: gut microbiome | host: Homo sapiens | place: Madagascar | study: EMG produced TPA metagenomics assembly of the PRJNA485056 data set...
GCCAGATACCTCTCAATCACATCGCGAGCCTGTTCCCAGCCCTTGCATATTGCGGTTGCGTAGCCCTCGTGGGCCAGCTTTTCCAGCCATGCGGCCTGCTGCGGCGATACCCTGCCGCCCTTTGTGCGCTTCATTTCGATGTATAATCCGTGCGCGCCGCCGCGGGCCACGGCAAGGCACAAATCCGGCACACCGGGCTTCAAACCCTCGGATTTAAGCCGTGCGCCGGTGACGACGCTGCGCTTGCCCTCGTTGGTGATGTGATAGAGCATATCCAGCTCCGGGTACTTCCTGCGCGCAAGGCGCGCCCATTTGATAAGCGTTTGCTGCTCAACGCTTTCCCTCGGGGTGCAATTTGCCATCAGCTCCACCTCTCCTCGTATTTTTCGCAGTTTCTGGACACGCCCGGCTGCATCCGCTCGCCGGTCAGCTCGCACAATCCGTCGCGGTAAAACTCACAGGTTGCGCAGCACACGGCCAGCGTGCGCGGATCATCAAACATATCTCGCATCAGCTCAACACCTCGAATAGCCCATCAAGTTGCTCGTTTGTGTACTCGCGCTGGGAATACTGCTGAGCGTTGACGCGCTTAACAGGCTGCAGTGTGCCGCTTCGTGCCGTCTGGGCCGGACGATCATCCGGATAAAAGGTCTGCCAGCCGTGCTCGACGGTTCGGTTGATTGTGGCAACCTGCTGGGCGGGATCATCCCCAGCAACGGAAAGCAGCTTGCCGATGGCGAGCGCGATGGCCTTATCGGTCATGGGCTTGCGCATTTTGACGCGGGCGGCTACGAAATCCCTGAAGGCCTCCTGCACCTCCGGAGCGAGGGCGGAAAGAGCATTCAGCGTGGGCTTCCGGCGCGCGCGCGATGGCGCTTTAGCGCCCTTTATATCTTTGTCTTCGTCTTTTTCTTGGCTTTTTTGGGTTTTTGAAAAAAGGCTTGGGTTTTTTGGGTTTTCAGAAAAAGCGTTGGCTTTCGGAGGGCGACCTCCTTTTTTCCCGTTTTCCCGCTGCTTATCCGCGAAAGCGGCATAACTCGCGGAGTCTCTGTCTATCTGCGATTTAAGCATGGCGAACACCAGCTTCTCCTGTCCGAGCAGCTCATCTTCCCCGCCGTTAATGTAGTGCAGCAACGACTTCAGAAGCCTCCCCGCTTCGGCATCAGAGAGCAAGTCGACCGTTGCGCTCAAATCCCCGAAGACCTTGACATACGGTAGTTTCATCAGATACCTCCATGCGGGCGGTTGCCCGCCCGCGACACACGGTAAACTCAGAACGGCAGCTCTTCTTCATCCGCCGGTTTGAATCCCTGCTCCTTCGCTTCATCCATCGTCTCCGGAATGGGCGGCGCTCCGTCGCGTGCGCTGGGCAGGAACTCCACCTCGTCCGCGATCACGTCAACGGCCGTGCGCTTCGTTCCGTCCTGCGCGTCGTAGGTACGAATCTGCAGCTGTCCGCTTACGGCCGCCTTGCGGCCCTTGCTCAGATACTTGCAGCAGTTCTCGCCGAGCGTCTGCCATGCCGTGACGTTGAAAAAATCAACGTCCGGCTGGCCCTCTACTTTTCGGCGGCGGTTGACCGCCAGTCCGAAGGAACATACGCTTTTTCCCGTCTGCGTCGTGCGCAGCTCAGGGTCACGGGTCAGGTTTCCGATCAAGCAGATTCGGTTCATTCTTTTCTCCTTATTCAATCGTTGCTTCCGGGTCCGTTACTGCCGCGTCCGGCAGCTCGTCAAACTTCCCGGCGGCCACGTCGTCCGCCGCCTGAAGCACATCAGGATCACCCTGCCGCTGATAGTCAATTGACATGATTCCGTACTTACCCACGAGGCGGCGGAACACGGTTTTCGCGGCCATCTCGTCGAAATTCTCGCTCCATCCCTTCGTCATGTACTGGCCCTTGCGGTTCTTGCGCTCGTGCTTTTCAATGGCTTTGCGGCTTATGTAGATTGTTTTCTCAGTGCCGTTCACCAGCCGGAAATAGCCCACCCAGCCGATAATCGGCTTCGCTTCGCGCTCTTCCTCGTCCTCGATCCACTCGATTTCGATATCTTCCGTCAGGCGGTCGTAGTGCTTCAGCTCACCTTCCCGTACGTCGCACACGTTCAGGCGCTTGTACGCGCCCGTGCGCAGGGCCATCTGGTTCATGCCCTTGTAGCCCAGCACGAACGTCGCTTCCATGCGGCCCTTGTTGCGGAAGGGCACCACATACGCATATCCGAGCGAAGGCTCGATGGGCAAATCGAAGATTGCCGCCTTCAGCGCGCTCTGGATGATCGTCGCAGGGGCGTTCACGGCGGCCTCCTGCAGCTGCGGGCTGGCCGTTACAAGGCTGATAATGCTGCTGCAAAACTGCGCGCTGCGCGCGCCCAGCAGCGTGTCCAGGCGCTTGCGATAGCCGTCGCTGTCCAGCACGCCGTTGAGGATTGCGGCCACGCTCTGCTTAGCCTTTGCCTGCATAGGCGCGGGGGCCTGCGCAGCTGCCGCCATGTCGGCCAGATTGGCCGGGGCCATGCTCTTTTCCATTACTGTTTTACCTCCTTGATCGTGAGCGGTCGGCAGATACTGATTTTGCGATACTGGTCGTAGAGTTCCGGCAGCTCCGCCTTCAGGCGTTTGCTGTCTAAGGTCACGCGCGACTGCGAGGCGTATGTGAGCTTCCAGCGCCCGCACTGGCCGCGCTGTGCATCCGCCATGCGCATTTTGAGCTGCTGCTCAATCTGCGTTATGGTCTTTTCATAGGATTTCTGAGCGGCTTTCGCGAGCGCCAGCTCGTCGAGCAGGTTCTCGCAGCCGGTCAGGTCGGCGGGGGTATCCTCCTGTTCATCGTACAGGTTCGCGATCACGCGCTCGTCTCCGTCGCTTCCCGTGGGCATCGGCGGGCATTCCGCCAGCACGTTGTTCCGCCAGAAGTCCTCTTCCCGCGTAATCAGCATGTTAATGTGCGATTCGTTGCGCGGGATTTCATAGTGATAGAATCCGTCGTTGCCGTGGATCACGGCCAGATACCAGCGCTGGAAGCCCGTCACGGCCATGTAGTGCACGCACTGCCAGTAGTAGTAGGGCGGAATATGGCCGCCTTCGAAGTCGGTCCGGTTGAATGCACTGGTCGTTTTACATTCCAGTCCGGCGCTTTCGTTCTGAATCTTCCGGTCGATGTTCGCCAGCATCCAGGGGTGCTGCGGGTGCTGCAAAATCGCGTTCACGCGGCGCACCTTCTTGCCCGTGTCCTGCGCAAACCAGCGGGCGACGATCTCTTCCGCGTCGCGCCCGAAGCGCATCGCAACGGTTTCTTCCTTCTCCGGCGCAACGCCCATCTTGTCGGCGTACACCGTCAGCGGCGTGGCCCACGGGCTTGCGCCCATGATGGCCGGAGCATCGCTGCCGCCAATGCCCTTCCGGCGGGCATCCAGCCATTCTTCGCGGCTCATCGCCGCAGTTTCGATTGCTCTGTTCGCTTCCATCTCTTACACCTCCGCAACTCGATTGTGGGCTTTTACCCATTTATCAAAGCACTGCTCGCAGATGTCCTCGCCGTCTACGTCGCTGTAGTAGTCCTCGCCCTCGTAAATCGGCTGGCCGCAATGCTCGCACGTCAGCACCTCGCAGGGTTCGTCAGCGTTCGGGCAGCGGGGATCGCACGGGTAGTGCAGGCACACATCACACATTGACTTTCTGTCCTTTCTGCGCTATACTAAGCGCGTTATCAATCAACACTTTCCGGGTTCAGGCTGTCATGTTGGCGCATGGCAGTCTGTTTTTTTATCCGCATGGCGTTGACGGTCTCAACGGCCAGCCACGCGGCGGCGAGTAACGGGATCAACCTTATAGCCGTCTGCGTCTGCATGAAAACCACGGCAGCGGCGGCTTCCAGCGCGAACAGGGCTCGCAGGGTGTAGAGCTTCGGCTTGCTCATATCGTCCTCCATACACGGCTTTCACGCCGTCCGTCGTCCAGTGCGTCAGCACTTCCAGCATTCGCGCAACCTGCGCGGGCGTACCTTTAAGCGCCATTGGGTTTCCTCCGTGGGATCAGATATCGCGAATCCCGGTCGATTGACTTTCGCGGAGCGGTTCGCCGCACGCGCGGGGCGCGGTCGGGTGCGTCAGACTGCGGGGCGTGAAACTCTTTGCCGATGTAGGCAAGCAGCGAATCGCGCCGGACATAGATGCGGCCGCACATTTCGAGGCAGCCAACCCTGTGCATGAGCTTGCGCGCGGCGCGATCTTTGATCTGCATAAACGCCTCGACGTCTTCGCGCGTCATGAGCACGGTTTCGTTCATGTGGCGGCCTCCTCTTCCCAGAGTTCTTTTTCATAGGCGAGCGCGGCTTCGAGCGAGGAAAACACCTCCGCGCCGCATCCATCAACAAAGCGCCCGCACTGATAGGAGCGGCGGCGAACGACGATCACGCCCGCCGATATCTGGAAGAAGCAGAGGGTCTGATTGCCGAACTTGCGGGTGATCATTTATCAGCCCTCCCGATGTTGAGTTTCGCCCAGGAAGCAATGGCCGCAGTAGCGCCAGTATTCGCCGTCGCGGGCGAAGGTCGTATACGTCGCGCGATACTTGCCGGTTTCCGGGTCTTCGCGATGGCTGTACGGTTCGCCAAGCTGAAACAGATCGCGCGTATTCCACGCGGGCGGCAGGCAATCGCGAAGTTCGTCGATTACGTCGGGCATGACATAATCGCCCGCGCGCCAGGTTTCGCCTAATCCCCAGTCGCTCCACACCTCGCGGGTGACGATGCGGGCGTGGATCCCCGCGCGACGCATGATCTCGTTCAGCAGCTTCACGCGGTTTTCTTCGGTCGCCTCGAGCACCCACGTAAAGTCGGGATTCCAGACGCCAATTAAGGGATTATAACGGAACCGGCAAGAGCCGTCTGCATCGGTGGCGTAAGTGGATACGGCCCAGTACGTGGTCAGGATGCGCGAAGTGTAACCGTTCTTGTACCAGAGGCGGGCGCAGCTGTTGTGTGTGTTGGGCGATTCGCAGCGGGAAAAAACGACGATCAGGGATTCACCGGCGGCGGTGGGCACGGTGAAGGTGTAACGGGTGCGGGCAGCGGCAACGTATTCGGTGGTGAAGAGCGTCATTTGGCGGGTCCTCCTATCCTTGCCAATGTATCTCCAAGGGCCGCAATGGCGGCCCGGATGGCCTGTGCGTAGCGGTCGCCGAGCGCTTTATCATCGAGGCGGCCGTCCATCACATCACGCTCGATAGCCTCCTGCATTTCTGTTACGCCGTTCAGCGCGTAGCGGTTGCGGACGACGCTGCCGAGCAGGGCGAGGTCTTCGCAGCCGATGTAGCGTTTGCGATAGCTTTCGCAGTTGGAAAGCATCCACTTGTGCCACATGAGCGGATCGGAAAGTGCTTCGCCGAGGCGGTCAACGTCTTCCGGCGTGGGCTTGGTTTCGCCCGTTTCCCAGCGCTCGACGGTGCTTTCGCTTACGCCGATCAGCTCGCCGAGTTTCCAACGGCTGAGGTTTCGCGCCTCGCGGGCTTTTCGCAGGTCTTTTTCGGTGTATTCTGACATGTCGCAATCTCCTAACGTGCGGTAGAATCAATGGTGAGAACGGAAGGCTCCTCGAAGAAGTACGTCCAGTTAATGCCCAATACATCAGCGATTCGCTTAGCCGTTTCATATCTTGGGCAAACACGTCCGCTTTCGTAGTGCGAATAAAGGGGCTGCGCCACCTTCGCAATCTTGCACAATTCCGCCTGAGTGAGGCCGCGATCTTTGCGGGCTTTGATGAGCCACCAGCGCATTTAATCAACTCCTTATCATTAATCGCGAGCTGCTTTAGCCGCTTATATTAGGTACTTATATTATAAGCCATGGAATATAAGTTGTCAATAGTAATTCTGATATTCCTTGCAAAAAATAAGTACGAATATTATGATAATGATGGAGGTAATCAGATGTTGGGAGAATCGATAACCAAGTTAAGAAAAAGAAGAGGACTGACGCAGAAAGCGCTTGCGGATGCTATCCATGTTACGCAATCTGCTGTTAGCCAATGGGAAAACAACCGCACCTCACCGGACTGCCAACAAATGTTTATTCTCTCCGATTTTTTCGGCGTTACGGTAGACGAACTGCGCGACGAAAAATTGGAATACGAACAATCGGCGCCAAAGCAGCAAAAATCAGAAAGTATGTCGGAACGTGAGCAAGAGCGAGCGATTCTTGACACGCTCGACGCAGAACAGCTGCGACAAGTGCTCGAATATGCTCGCTTTCTGAAAATGCAGACAAAGCAGGAGTGATTCCAAATGGCGGCTGTACTTATTGTAGCGTGCGTCATCGTACTACTATATAAGCAATATCACTCAAAGCTAAAATTGCGCAAGGCTGAAACCGGAATCATGGATGAAGATTTCGACAATATGATGCGCGACAACGAAAAATTCTGGAGGATTCAAAAAGCGCACATTAAGCTGTTGGAACAAATCGGGCAAATGTATGCTGTCGCAAGCAATGTGATGGATTGCAACGGTCCGCAAATGGCACAGGTGATCGCACTCTGCCAGAAAGATATTGCCCTGCTTTCGCAATACAGGGAAGCACTCGAAAAATACGGCCCCAATTATGACGGAGCGCTCAATGAGATAAATTATTGGGAATCATATAAACGCCTTGCAATCATCTACGAAAAACAAGGAAAACTACAGAAAGCAATCGATGTTTGCTGGGAGGCGATAAACAACGGAATTACGAACGACGGGAACAGTAGCGGGTTTGTAGGTCGCGCCGCAAGGTTGACACGGAAACTCGGAAACACAAGGAAGAAGCTCGTATGATAAAAAGCGCCAGTTCAGGCGCTTAAAACAGGATCATGTTCTTCGGCGATTTGCTGCGTAAAGATAAGAAGGTTTTTTTGGTCGGCATCGCTCAAAGTGTCGAAGATTTTCATAATCTCGGCGCTGATGGATTCTGGATTCATGTGCAACCTCCTTCGTTGGTCGAAAGGGAACGGACGTTCGTGCGATACGATCATAGCGCGCGGTATCGCGTAGTGCAATGCGCATTTTTGCCGCATTGGCGCGTTATCGTCACCGACACGAGGATTTCCTCCGGCTCATCCGGAATAGGCGGCTCGATACGCTTGCAATGATGCTTCTGCCAGTAGCGCGACTTACGGCTGCGCTGGGGGCGGCGATTGTGTCTGGGCATTGGTGCGGCCTCCATTCGATCAAATTTTCTGGCTCAACGTTAGCGCGAAAGCGATTTACCCGCAAGGTGTGAAATCTGCCCCATCGGGTAAAAATAAACGAATCGGAAGAAGATGTTTACACGTGAACGTATCCGATGCGAGTAAAAAACTCACCGACACGCTCCGGGAGGCGAAGGAAAAAAGCAAGGCCACATATGACGAAATGGCGGTTTGCGCCGGGTGCAGCGCGGACACGATCAAGAACATTTTCGCGGGTAAAATTTCCTGCGCAAATTTTCTGACAATCTGCGCGATTTTCAAAAAAACCGGGGTTTCGCTCGACGAATTCGCAGAAATACCCCTGCGTGTAGATACACGTTCGCATGTGGACACCCTCGCTTTCACATCGACGCTGAACGCGTTGCAGGCGCAGGACGCGCGGACGGATTCAGCGCACCGAGAGACGATCAGCCTTCTGCAAAACACAATCGGAGAGTATCGCGCTGCATTGACGGAAACACGCGAGCGGAACGCGAACCGCGAAAAAAAGCTGCACGCGAAAAATGTTTTGCTCTGTGTTATAGCATATGCGTTACTGGCGATAATTATGCTATTTGTTGTGATAGATTTTCTCAACCCGACCGTCGGATGGTGGCGCGGGAATATGACGGGCGCAGTACGCATGACGGCCGGGATACGCATCGGTTAAAACGCGGCGCTTGCGCCGCAAAAATGGAAGGATGGAGTTTTATGGTAAAGCGTATCGTTTCAATGTTAATCGCGCTGCTGATGATTGCGACGCCTGTTTTGGGCGAGGAAACGGCAGAATATCCGGAAACGATAAAATTCAGCGAGCAGGGGCGCAAGAATCCGTGCCCGTTTGGAAAGGGGATTCTATGCGGCTACAAAATGAACGACGTTAATTTTGACGTAATCCTTTGGGTTGAATCGGTTTTGCGCGGAAAAGACGCGGAAGAAGCCGCAAAGGAGGCAAACACATTTAACAATTTGCCGGGAAAAGATGAAGAAATGTTCATCGTCATTTTCCACGCCGCCGTAGTATGGGGAGAAGACGAAGACGCGAAGGCAACATTCTCACAATGGAAAGCTACGGGGGTAACAGCGAAAGGAAGAGAGCTTCCGGAAAAATATCTGAGCGGAACAGTCAAGGGAACGGAAAGCCAATTATCTCTTTATAACGGAGGGGACGGCACGTTCTATGGCGTTTTCTTTGCGCCGAAGGGAAGCAATCCCTGCGTTGTATACGACGACAGTTTGTGGTTTGCGCTGGCGGAGGAAGAGTAATGCCGCGCAAGTCATACAAGCGGCGGGCGGACGGGCGATACTGCATATATAGGGATGGGCTTGCGTTTTACTCGAGCGTGGGTGGCCCGGTGTCGGAAGCGCTGGAAAAAGTACGGCAATACGAAATCGACAAGGCGAACGGTCTGCGCGCTGAAATGGACGGCGTGAGCGTGCTCCAATATGCCGCGAAATGGCTGCCGATACACAGGCACGGCGCGAGCACTGCCGCGTATAATCAGTATGCGCAAATGCTCGAAAAGTTCTGCGACCACGTCGGCAATGAAAAGCGCATGCGCGACGTGTCGAAATCGGATATTATCGATTATTACAATAGCATTTCCGAACGCTCTAAATCGTATATCACGAAGGCGGCGGCGCTCATCCGTGCGATGTTCCTCGACGCGGTGGAAGACGGCATTATCGTCAAAAGCCCGTGCCGTTCGGCAAAGCGTCCGGAAGGTTCAAGCGGCACGCACAGACCGCTTGAAAACTGGGAGCGCGATATCGTGCACAAGCTGGCCGAAGAAGGACACAGCTTCGGTTTGGCCGCGATGCTGATGCTATATGCAGGGCTACGGCGCGGAGAGGTGCTGGCGCTGGACATTGACCGGGATGTCGATTTTAATGAAGGGCTGATTTATGTACGCGAAGCCGTGAGTTTCTCGGAAGGAATTGACGGACGTGTTAAAACGCCGAAGACAGACGCTGGCGTGCGTACAATTCCTCTGCTGCATCAACTTCGAGCCGCATTGGAAGGGAAGCACGGGAAGGCGTTTGCTCCTGCCGGTGGAAAAACCTCGCTTTCAGCTTTTCAGCGCGCATGGGAATCGTACATTTCAAAGGCCGAAGAACTCGCGAACGGCGGCCGGAACCGGCGCTGGTATGGGAAGACGAAAAAAGATCGCGAATATTTGCGCACGCATGACGCAATGCCGGAATGGAAGCGCTTCCCGGTTCGAACACACGATTTCCGGCACAGCTATTGCACAATGATCTGCGACGCGGGAGTAGACATTAAAACCGCCATGCGCTGGATGGGGCAATCTGACGCGACGATGATCCAAAAAATTTATGACCACGTAACAAAGCAAAGGGAACGGAAAGCGGCCCAAAAAACAGCCAAACAGGTCGAAAAAATGCTCAAAGAGAACGCCGAAACTGTCAAACGCGCTGTCATTTTGGATTTCAAGCGTCAAAACGCTTGATATATAATGCTTTTTATTATTGCGATTTCTTGAATGGGGTTCAAGAGGCCGGAGGTTCAAATCCTCTCACCCAGACTGAGAAAACCGTTGAAATCAAAGGATTTCAGCGGCTTTTCTTTTTTAAAACAACGGCTTCTGACGTCTTTTGACGGTGTCTGACAGTGGATGTGATACTGTCAAACGGACTGTCAGACTTCTCGCCGGATAATTTTCGCCCATGTCCGGCAGTCTTTGGCGCGTTCGCGTTCTTCCGGCGTATTGACGGCGACGGACGAAAGCGCCTGCTCCACTTGATCAATCGTCGGTACCTTGTCAAGATCAGCGCAGTAGTCGGATATGCGGACGGCAGGAGCGGAGGCCGCCGGTTTGGCTTCCTCCGCTTCCTGCTCGGCAAGGGCGCGCAGGTATCCGCGCACGGTGATCAATGCGGACAAATCGTAGATATTCTGCGGGGTGTTTCCCTCTTGCAGCGATTTTTCTATTTCATTCTCGATCCACGCGAGCGTTACCATACGCGCCCCTCCTTTCGTCAGCTCTGGCGGATTTCTTCCAGCGTGCGGCGGATGATCTCGCGGTGCTCTCCGTCCGCTCCGCGCATCATTTCTTCAAGCTCTTCCTCCATGTGTTTCTTGCTGTCGCGGCCATCACGGCTGTAATGTCCGCGCACGTAGTGAGCGCCGCGCCGCGCGTAGGAGTGGCCGTCATCGTAGATCGGGCGGCCAAACGTCCCGCGAGCTTCCCAGCCGCCGCCGCGGCTGTAGCCGTCATCTTCTTCGAGCACTATAATTTTATCGATGTTTTTGATGGTGTCCGTGAGCTTATGCACAGTTTCAAGGTCGCCTGCGGACAGGTCGGGCTTTTCGGCGATTTCGTCAAGCTCGCGGCAGAGTTTATCTTTCAGATCATAGAGCGCTTTCATGTTTTTCTCCTTTCTCAGCTTTCGCGGGTGACAATCAGGTTGGCGTTCTGTACGCTGATGTCAACGCCGCTGGTGTTTTCGATAGCAACTGTTACGCAACAGCCCGCCGGAACGTCGATAAATGTGTCGACGTGGACGTTAAAAAACTCAGCCACGGCGGCGGGCGTTACAATCGCGGTCGACGCGGGAAGCGGTTCACCAGCAATCGCCAGTGCGACGGAGATTGCGCCGGCGGTTCCGCCGGTAGGAACGGCGATATTCGCGCCAAAAGAAACGCGGAAGCGCGCGCGGCACTGGCAGTTGGTCAGCCCGCGCAGCGTCACAATGCCGGAACCTTCGCGGTGGACGATGCAGCGCGAAGCGCTGACGGGAGTTTCCGTAAAGATTACGTTCTGCCCGTTTGCAACGGTCTGCAGGGCAGCGTTCGTATATTCAGCCATATTTTTTCTCCTTTCAAAAGCGGCGGCGGAGCGTAATCGCCCCGCCGCCTATATCAATATCGGCAGGAGCCGATCATCCCGCAAGCGGGAAGTTGATGCATATGAAATTATCAGCCGTTGTACACCTGCTGGCCGCAGCAGTACGGGTTCGCGACGATGTACGCCGGGTTCGGACAGGGCCGGATAGCCTGCACGAGATACTGATTCTGCGCCGCCTGGCTGGCCGCAAGCTGCAGGCCAAAAATCTGCTGGTTCTGGGCCGCAATCTTTTCGTCCTTCGCTTCGATGCGCTGCGCGGTGAGCGCGTCGAGGATGGCGCGGGCGTTGCAGTTCTGGTTCTCGATGATGTCGCGCGTGCCGTTCTGGATAGCGTTGCGCGTCTCGCACGCCTGCGTGGCCATGTTATAGTTCACGCCCTGGATGGCGGTCTGCGTCTTGCAGCAGCAATCAGAGGCCTGCGCGGACATGGTATACAGCATCTGCATGAGCGCCGCCTGCTGGTTCGAGCGGGAGAGTTCAGCCTGCGCGAAACCGTTCGCCATCTGCATCTGCGTGCCGTTGATGAGCTGCGCCTGCGCATAAAAACCGTCGCAGAGGCCGTTGTTCACGCTGTCAATTTTGCGCTCGATGTTGGCAAAGTCGCTCGTCAGCACGTAGCCATCAATCGCGGTCCCCTGACCGCCACGCGCGCCGCCGTAGCCGCCCCAGTTGCCTCCCCAGCCGCAGAAAACGAAGAGGAACAGGATGATGATCCACCACGCACTGTTGCCTCCAAACATGCCGTCGTTGTTCCGGTTGTTCTGACCAGACAGCAACGCCACGTCGGAAGCGGAAAGTTCGGAAGTCATAGACATAAGATTTGCTCCTTTCGAGATTTGATATATGCTCAATCGTGGCCACGATAAAAGCCGTTATCCGCCGAGCAGGCCTTGAAACATCTGCGCCGCCTGCTGGAGCTGGTTAAGCTGCTCCTGCGTCATGCGCCCGGATTGCAGGAGCTTGCGAACCTCCTGTTCCGGGTCGCCCTGAAAGGTTGCTTTGAATTGCTGGAACTGCTGTACCATCTGCTGGAAATTTCCGAGCGGGCCGCCCATCTGCGGCGCGCCGCCGAGCTGTTTAAACAGAGGGTTCATCCGCCGCGGCCTCCTTTGCTTTGCTGCCCTTCGCGGGCTTTGCGGTCATTGCGTCGAGCCGCGCGGCAAGCGCGTTAAATTCGTCGCGTGTGACGTATTCGGCTGCGGGCTGCTGCGCAGGGGCCGGAACCGGCTGCGGCTTTTGCACGGCGCGCTCGTGATAGTCAAACACGCGCATAGACGGCATTCCGGAAGCGTCTGCGGACTTGAGATAAAACGTCTGACTTTCGCTGTCCATCAAAAGGACGCTGTTGCCGTTGGCAACCATATAGCTTTTTGCCCCGGCTTCGCCCTGTACCCAGATCAGGCCGCTTTGCTGCGGCGCGGCGGGCTGTGCAGACGGCTGCATGGGCTGCATCTGCGCAGGCTGCTGGCCGATGCGGAGCTGTTCAAGTTGGCCGGGCATGGGCTGTCCGGGCGCAAAGTAGTTCGGGTAGCCATATCCATACATGGTTTATTCCTCCTTTTGCCAGTAGTAGGCGGGCACTTCAGTGCCGCTGTCCCAGGTGTCGTGCCAGTCTCCGCCGGAAGCGCACACGGCGTGCGTACCGGTGGCGAGGACATACGTCCCGTCCGGGTGATCGCGGCAGAAGTCGGCGACGGTGTAGCAATCGGGGCATTCGTTTTCGAGCGCATGCCGGGTAAAGCCCTTGCGGCGCAGATATGCACCCCAGACATGATTTGCGCTGGGCATATCGTACTGCTGCAGCGCTTCAACACATAGGCCGCAAAGCGTCTGTTCCCAGGTCTGCCCGGTCGCACGGCTTATCGCACGCACGACGCAATCGCCCACGCGCGCGCCCGCCGGATTCGGGTTATACTGTCGGTACATATGCTTCACCGCCTTTCTGTGTATATTTTCGCAAAAAAAGGAGGGACGCAGAATCGCATAGAAACGCCAATTAAACGCCAGAAAAACGCCAAAAATAAAAAAATGCTTGCAAACGCAAGCGGGTTGGGAGACGAACAGAACGTAGATATTGTCGCCATTGTCGGCGCACTATATTTTGTAGCGCTGGCGCGCCATGCGCACCAAATCGCGCGTAGGATAGGCCGCCATAACGGACGCGAGCGCGCTGTCATAGATGGGGGCAGGCAGCGGATTCGCAAGCAGCCCCTGAATTTCGCGCCGAACAGCGCGGGAAAAATCGGTACCAAGGCCGATCAGACGTATATTGCGCAGCTCGCCAGTCCGGCTATCAAACAGCAGGATAGTCAGGGCGTAGCCTGCGCCATCATCAACCAAATCCAGCTCGACGGGCTCGCCAAGGGCGGGATTATAAGGCGCGTCCATCCATTCCATTGAGCCAAATTTTACGAGCCAGAAAAAAACGCCGCGCACGACGCAGTAACGCACCTCAAACGGCGCATCCTGCTGAAACTGCGCCTCCTCGCTGGCGGAGATGCCAGCGAGTGAGACGAGCAGCGTAATGCCGGATGCATCGACGGCGCAGCGGATGATATCCGCGCCGGACGCAAATTCGGGGTAGCGAGTGCCAACGGAAAACGTGTTCATGGGTGTCCTCCTTCTGCCCTCGTGTCCTCCGGGGCGGGGATCGGTCAGTTATCTTCTTTGCGCAGTGTTACGCAGTATGCCCAG
>ERZ1034873.830-NODE-830-length-13725-cov-4.053841_pt1 | contig 13725 bp, 20 predicted proteins | sample MGYA00520689_ERZ1034873 | MGnify/ENA primary metagenome ERZ1034873 (study PRJEB33766, sample SAMN09781722) | gut metagenome | biome: gut microbiome | host: Homo sapiens | place: Madagascar | study: EMG produced TPA metagenomics assembly of the PRJNA485056 data set...
GTATAGTATGTGGTGATGCATATCGTGATGATGTAAAGGATATGGTAGATCATGTATATCAGGAAACGGCAGTAGAACCGACTTGTACAACCGACGGATACACGATATTTACATGTAAATGGTGCGGTACAGAGTACACTGATAATGTAGTGAAAGCATTAGGTCATAAAGAAGGTGATTGGATTGTTGATAAGCAACCAACAACTTCGGAGACTGGTACAAGACATAAAGAATGTAGTACTTGTGGTGCAATTACGACTACAGAAGATATACCAAAGATTACAGGAGATTCAGTAAATACCACTAATACAACAGTAAATGAGGAGTTATTGGATAATGCATTAACTCCAGAAGAACGAGAAAGAATAAATAATGGTGAATCAGCTGATGTTTCAGTAGAGGTAACAACTGGCGAGGTTAGAGGTACATTACCTGATGGGTACACAGATGGGTATAATTTCGATATTACTATCGATAAGAAAATTGGTAATGATACCGGTACAAAAGTGGAATCCTTAATTAATCCTGTACAGATGACTACAGAGATACCAGCCTCATTGATTAATACTGATCCGGATGTTCAGCGTGAGTACAAGGTTATTTATGTTGATCTGAACGGTAATGAATCAGAGACGGCTGGGTATATTGATAATTCAGGGCAGTTAGTGTATGGGTGTAAAGGATCAGGGTCTTATAGAGTAGTGTACAAGGACACTATCTTGAATGCTAATAATATAAAGAACTTCACAGTCAAAGGCATAAAGTACAGTATAATTAATGGTAACAAAGTGAAAGTCATCGGTGCAAATAAGAAAACTATAAAAACTTTAAGTATCCCATCAACAGTTAAGTGCAATGGGAAGAAATATGCAGTTACACAGATTGACAAAAAAGCATTTAAAAATTACAAAAAGTTAACTAAAGTTACAATTGGCAATAAAGTTAACACAATAGGCAATGAGGCATTTTCAGGTTGTGTGAAGCTTAGCAGAGTAACAATAGGTACAGGCATTAAGAAAATAGGTACAAAAGCTTTTTACAAAGACAAAAAACTTAGCAGTATGACAATTAAGTCATCTAAGTTAAAATCTATTGGTAAGCAGGCTATCAAAGGTGTCAATAGTAAAGCAAAGATTAAGGTACCTAAAAAGAAATTAGCAACATACAAAAAACTTTTTAAGAGCAAGGTTGGTTACACTAAGACAATGAAGATTTCGAAGTAGTGTAGAGAGGTCGACTATCAGTTGGGTAGTCGACCTCTTTTTAGAAATTGCAGGAATATCAGATAAAATCCCAATAAATTAACAAAAACATTAGTTTTTGTTTTTATGAAGAAAATAACAAAACCAATACAGCAAATGAATGCATCTATAACAAAATGTTAAAAGAGTATGCAATGTCTTGATAAATGGTAGTGTAGTAGACAGTGTAATTTATAAACATTGAGTAGGTGTTGAAGTTAATTAGATTTGAATGAGGTATAGTTATGACTAAATCAGAATTATTAAAAGCTTTGGGTGGAGTGACAGATGAACAAGATATTTATATAATTGCAACAATTGATGGTGCTGGAACTCATATAGGCAGTATTAATAATGTAAACCTAGATGCTGACGGTGATGTTGTACTCGAAGCTAATGTTGAGAGTGTTTCTGAGACAGGAGATACGAGTTATAAGTATTGCGATAGTTGTATCTGTTCAAAATGTCAGAAGAATGATTACTTTAGCAACGGTACCTGTACAAACTGTCAGAGGTGTATTAGTAGTAAAACAATAGTAAATGAGTGCTCAACTTATGCTGAATAAGAAGTGAGCTTTGGACCATTAGCTCAGTTGGTTAGAGCAACCGGCTCATAACCGGTCGGTCGTAGGTTCGAGTCCTACATGGTCCATTCGGCGTTAGAGTACGGACGCCGAATTTGTTTGTTTTGGACATGTTAACGTGTGCAAGAAATAAGATGATGTCCTGAGTGCATGCGTTAGATAGTGTTTAGTTTCGCACTATCACCCCTCAAGTAGGGCAGAGGTAAAGTTTCTTAGCTTGAGGTTCTCCTTTGTAAAGCAAAGGGTTAAGGATAAGGTTAAGACAGTAGAAAATTGTGATAATACGAAGACTGTAAAAGTCTATTAGGATGTGTAGTAGTTACGCATCCTAATTTATTTATAGGAGGTGTGAAAGAATATGGGACAGATTTTGAATTTTTATAAAACTGATGAGAGATATAAAGATAAGGTAAATATGGATGTTATAGCATTTATTGACACCATTTCCAGTTTTCCTGATAGAGATGGAAAGATAAGTGATAACATAGATCATCTATTCTGTGCAGGATATTGTTATTATTTTGCCAATATGTTACAGCTTGCATTTGGTGGGACAGTGTGTTGGGCGCAAGATAGAGGTCATATTGTCTGGGTAGATTGTGACCATAATAGTACATTTGAAGATTTGCAACAATCCATAGCATACGACATAACCGGAGTTTTTGAGGATTACGAACGGCTGTTTCCTGTAGAATATCTTGGCAGTGCAATATCAGACTATAAGCACACAAGAGAAGTATTTCACGTGAATCAGGATTTTAAAGATTGGTGCGATTTTTATCGTGTGACAGAGCTATATGCAATTAATGTTATTTGGGGACTAATTCCTGAGGACGATATTTTGGTTAGTTATAAAGCAGATGCTAATTATGTTAGTACGGCTTACTGCTATTGGATATCACATGAGAGAGAACTTAGAATACTGTTTGAGTATATTAAGCGTGGTGCCACATTAAGTATATCAGCACCTCATAATGGCATTTTAAGTGAGCTAGAGTACATAGAATCAAAGGAGTGATCCATATGAGGAAAGTCTTAGTCATATTAGGCGTTTTAATTTTATTATCATTAGGTGTTTGCGAATGTGTAAGTAATTATTATGCAGATTTGCCAGATTATGTAGAACAGTCTACTGAGTATATGGATTTATATGATCCGCAGTATATTCAACCTAAATATTTCATCAAACCAGAGGAGTGACATGCTGGAGATGTTAAATCCAACAAGCAAAGGTTTATATGAGGAGGTTTGTTATGAGAATAAAAGTTGGTAATACATTAAGAGAAGTGCACGATATCCATATAGGTGTAAATGGACTTAGTGTTGGATATGAGATATTCATCACAAAAGATGCGACTGAAGCAATAGTTAAGCAACTTTTGGAGAAAGGTTATGCAGATCTGACGTCTTATGTAGGTGAGGAGGTATGCTAAATGTGTGCGGTAAGTATGGAGTATTTCTCGGAAGTAGATATCGCAGAGGACATTGATAACACTTTCCCTATTTGGCTTGAATGCAAACGATTGGAGACAGGCAGTAAAGAAGTTACTGGACAAGCTGGGTGCAAAGTACAGCAAGGACGACAAGTACAAGTTTGACAATACCGAAAAGGATTGGGAAATTCCAGTTGAGTACAATGATGCTGACACTGAAGCAATTTTAGACAGCTTGAACCTGTGTGACTACATAATGAGTGAACAGGCTTAAAACAAAAAACATAGTAAATAAGAAAATGCACTGTAAAAATACAGTGCATTTATTTTAGGAAGGGTAACTAAATATCATGGACAAACTGGATAGAGACATACTAAAGTATATGGATGAAGCAATAGTTAAGTATAATAGAAGTCCATCATTAAAGGAAATAGGAGAAGCATTAGGTGTAAGCGCACAAACAGTGCGGAATAGGCTGAATAAAATGGGTGTTAACAAGGCAAAATATAACAAAGCAGCGAACAAAGAAATAAAGTATAAAGAATTTGGGGATAGGCTTACACAATACATTGAGAGGTTTAAGGCAATAAATGGGAGAGAGCCTACAGCTAGGCAGATGATGAGTTTCTTAGAAATAAATTCAGTTGGTACTTTGTATAAAGTACTTGAAATGACTGGATATAAAACAGGTGGTGTGCAGGGAGGAAAAGGTGGCAGATGTCCATATGGGGATAAGGTATCTGATGTCATGACATGCATAAGACATTGTAAAGAAAAAGAGATTGGCATAGCAGACGTAGTAAATGAGCTAAAGGGCAAATATACAAAAGAGGATATAATTAAAGCAATCATATATCTAGAGGAAACCGAAGCAATAGATACTAAAATAAGTATAAGATAACAGAAATGGTGGGGGCATAAATATATGGGATACAGAGTGACAATATACACTGATGATATAGTAGGACTGGCAGAAATTGCAGAATATGCACATGTAACAACTCCTGCTGTAACAAATTGGATGAATAGGTACATAGATTTTCCAAAACCAATAAGGAAATTGAAATGCGGACCATTATTTAATATGCAGGAAGTGTTGATATGGTTATACGGTCATAGATAGATTAAAATATAATAATGGAAAACAAGAACATATGTAAAGAGTGCAAAGGCAGCATTTTAAGAAGAACAAGGCAACAATAAACAATACCCGTTGATTTTAACTCCTTTCAGGAATACAATACAAATGTATCTAGTATTTTCTGAAAGGAGTATTTGTTATATGGGTGCGATATTTTGTGTTGTCCTTTTGATACAAGTTGTGCTATTTATTGCTCAAAATAGTATTGGGACTGAATTGCATGAACTGCATCATGCGAAGGCGTTGCAAAGTTTTGGATTTGAAACATTGGTGCTTTTACCACAAAGTAAGAAGAAGCCTGTAAAGAATAAAAATGGTGTTAAAATAGTTTATACAGATAAGAAAGCATGTGACGCTTTCTATAGGAATGGCATTACTCTTGTGTCAGATGATTTCCAAACTTTGACAAATGATCAAATACAGAAAGCAGCAGGTGCAGGACTATATTCCTCAATACGATATTTGATTATACAGTTACTTAGTAGTATGACATCAATAATTTACACATGTGTGTATCTTGGCTGTGGTATAGCAACGTTTCTGTTTATAATGGTATCTGTGATTGTTATTATACTGACATTGCCAAGAGTCATTAAGTGCGCAAAATGTTGGAAGAATGCAAAGAATGATTACACAGATTTTAATGATGTTACAGCACTTCTATACCCAGAGCGATTTAAGTTGCATTACAAGGAATTGGAGAATAGTTTCAACGGAAGTGTATATGAGTATTACTACAACGAATTTGCAAGATAGTGTATAAGTGTGATAAAATGAGAAAGGAGGTACTTAGTATGAATTTAAGTGATTTACGTAAATCAGATGCTTTTAGTAACAGTGATGACTCGAAAGATGCTAGAAGATACACTGCATACAATGCTGTAATAAATATGATTTATTATGCAAGAGAATTGATACAGAACTACAATGAATACGAGAGTGCAGATAAGAATTCAAGGTATGCTCACATAGTCTTTTCAGCAATAAGAGATAATCTTAATAATTACGTTCAAACATTTATGGACTGTGCAATAGTACTCTGTGAAACACCATCGGGAACGCTCAGGGGATTAATTAGAGCATTTTTATCACAATATAGTTTGGATAACAATACAAGATCTTGGGTGGAGTTTTTAATCAGACGCAATGATTTAATACATGATTACTTGAGTTATGATTTTCTCAACGATGAGTTATACAGTGCTTTAGTTAATTATAATCAGTGCATACTTGAACTTGCGCAGTTCATTAATCAAGAATTACAAGAAAAGAATCTATTGGAGGTAAAAATACGCAAGTAATGAAGTTTTATACCTGGGAGCAGAGACTTGATTTTCTAGATGAATTAAAAGATGCTGTGACGAGAGAATTTCCGAATACAGATTCTTATAATATTTTCATTTTTGGGAGTTTTATAAGAGATGATTACGACCCTGAAAATTCTGATTTGGATTTAGCAATATACGCAAGTATAGCAGAGCAGACATTTGCTATTTGTGATTTCCTTGATCAGTTTCTAAAGAGTAGAAATGTGCCATGTAGTTTGTTAGAAATTTTTACAGATCAGTTGGATGCGTACGTTGTGATTAAACCGCTTGGGTTGAATATAGGGTTTACGGATTACTTTCCAGAAGATTTAAAGATATACTTTCGGACAGTTCAGAGAAGAGCAATTTTTTACGATGAAGAATCAAAGCATGTCGAGCGAGTGAGACTTGCAATGTTGCATGACGGGCAAATGAATAAGAGAGAAGGATAAGGTGCTATTAAGGCACCTTATTTTATTAGAAAGGAATGATAATATTGGTATTGTAATCTTTGTTGCTATAGTTGCATTCATTGTAGGGTTCGTAATAACAGCAGATAGTAATGGTGCAGCGGAAGCCGGTTTAGAATTTGGAATTATATTCGGAGTGATCGGAGCTTTTGTAGCATACACAGTACAGAATACAATTGGAGCTATTTAAAGATGAGAGTCCATCAATAGTGTAATTGCGAACCACAGTAAGCTGAATGTTTACATTTAAAAGTGGAAAGGGTATACTTAAAAATAGAATAACACGTAGTGTTTGATTATGTAGTTTTGGATACTTTATATACAGAAGCAGATTAAGATGTAAGGAGGTCATCAATGAACAAAATAACTGAGGTAAGGAAACATTCATTAGATTTATGTATCAAGAGTATGCTCGATTTAGAGCCTGATCTTGATATAGATTTAGCCGAGTCATTTGTAAAGTACTTGACTATGAATGATCAGTGTGTACAAGGATATAGAATAACTGAGATACTACTACGGAGTGGTAGCTGGACAAACTTATTACAGCAGTGGTTGCTTAATACTGATTTGCCAATTACTGCTAGTATTAAAGATGAGTTAGTAGATAGATACCATACAGCTAAGTTAACATATACTGTATACAGATTTGACAGTCCGTCTACTGATAGAAAGTATCAATCTTATGTATTAGATGCTTCTTCATATTTCAAATCATTTGTAGTAATAAACACACTTTGCAGTTCCGTCAAAGGCGAGGGATCTAAGCTACTTGACAGGTTGAATAAAGTATTTCCAGATTCCATAATCTTAGGTGAGGTTGGGTGCCTGTTAGCTTGTGATTATGATTTATTCAAGGAAGGATTGATATCTGATCCTGTGGATGCACTCATTAAGTATTATACCAGAAATGGTTTTGTCAGCATCAACGACAAGATCGGACATTATGAAGAGTCACACATAGTAGCAAAGTTTAATGGTCACTATGAGATGTATTCAAGGGCGCATGGATCAGTGCTATTACTATAAAAGTGGAAATAGTAAGAGTTATGTTGTACAGTTGTCTTGTTATTGATAGTGAGTATGTGCTTTGTTGATCACGTGCTCTTACAGGAATTTAATGAATTACAGAAAGCTTTATAGAATTTAGATTGTAAAAGCAGAACTAAGTTATGTATAAGGATGCAATGAGGCAGTGAGGAGTGTTTTATGGCAAGAAAACATAAAATTCACAAAGTAGGAAATGAATACGAAGTGATTGTACGGCATAATGGAAAAAATCTTGCAATAAAAGTGAAAGTTCCGGATAGTGTGAAAGATCAGTTTACACAGGATTTTATTGACATGTCTGTTCATCGACGTTTAGAGCAACGTAAACGTCAAGAAAAAATGAGAGAATTAGAGAATAAGATGTGGGGTGTTTAAATGTTATACTTTCTTATGCATAAAGATGATGCTGTCTGTCTGTTAGATATGTCATCTGATGGTATTATAGAAAATAGAAGTCATTACTATGTGAAAGAGTTATTACCATTGCCAGCACAAAAGGATGTTCATTTTTTACAGGATTGGATAACGTCAAGAGCAATTTCAAAAGTTCGTCATGGCATAAACAAAACGCTTGCCAAATTGAAATTACCAAGCACTAGTATCTTACTTTTGCAGAATTTGGGATTATCCTTGACTGACTGCTATTGGTTCAAGCCAGTAACGTTGGATGTAAATTGGTCTGATGTGAATATGTATGTCAATGACTTCAGCGATGCATTATACGATGTGACTGATGCGGATGCTAAACAGATTACACATACCAGATTTTCACCAAATTACTCCCTACAAGGTGAATTACAGAAAAAGTGGATAGTAGATTCCACCGGGACAAGAGTGCTTTTAAAGGGGAATTATGGTAACAACTGGCAACAAAGTTTAAATGAGAATTTTGCTTCTTTGGTAAACTCCAAACAATTAAGAAGGTTCCCATACGTTGAGTATAAGCTATTTCACACATCTTTTGATGGCAGTGATGCAATTATTTGCAAGTCCGACAATTTTATAGTGTCAGATGAGGAAGAGCTTATTCCTCTCGCTGATGTATATTGTAGTGTTAAAAATCCAGGATATGAGTCGTTATATCAAACTTGTGTAGACGCGTGTGTTAAGTATGGTTTGGATCGGAAGTATGTTGAACAGTTTTTGAGCTACCAGATTGAATTGGATTATGTTATCTCTAACACTGATCGACACCTTAATAATATCGGAATTATTCGTGATTCCGATACATTACAGTTTAAACGGTTTGCGCCAATATACGATTGCGGTAATTCATTGTTTTGGGATACACGGTTAATCCCATCAACTAAAAAAGAAATGTTGAATATTGAAGTAACATCATTTGTGAAAAAAGAATACCATCTATTAAAGTATGTGAAATACAATTTATTTGATTGTGAAGCATTACCAACTTTTGAAGAGTTTTACAATGTATATTGTCAAGATCCAGCAATGTCGGATGAGCGTATACAGCAGCTTTACAATACTATCAATATGAAAGCAGATATATTATTGAGTCGTCTTTCAAGTGAAGGATTGCAGAAACTGAATGCTTTTTAGTTCATAGCAGTAATTTATGGAGAATTATCATGACATACTTCCTTTTAGTCAGTGAACCAAATGGCTTTCTGGGTAATTGGTATCCTAGTGAGTTTGCACTGAAAGACATTGTATTTACATGCATAGAGCAATATGATGTGAAAGAAAGCTATCATTTTTGGTGACACTGAAAAAGCTTTAAAAATTATGCAGACTTCTGGTTCTGCTGGTGTAAAGCGTTTAGGACGGGAGGCAACAGGATTTATTGAATTTAAATGGTCTACAATTTAATACGAAGTGAGAAAGATTGTAGAAGGATTTACAAATAGAAAGGGAAGAGATTTGGCAAGAAAATATGGGTGGAACCAAAGACAGAACAGAAGACATAGATAGAATCAACAAACTAAATGTGTTGCCGATAAAAAATAACAGGCGCAATGATTTAGTTTATTTTATTCTCAATAAAGAGTTTGGATTATAAAACAATACAGAAAAGATGATGGATTGATTTCCATCATCTTTTTAGTTGAATCAGTGGACTCATTTTATGAGTTTTTATTAGAATTACAAAGGAAAATTCTGAATCCAGATTCTGAGCAATTACCTCCTATGGCAGAGGTGTTAGATGACATTCTATACGATCAACTTGCTGAAACATTGCAGAAGAAACTTAAAATCTCAAAAGCATTTTCAGATTATCTAAAATTATTGAGCGTCTTTAGTAAAACGAATGATACACCAGATTCACAAGTAAATCTGTATGATTTTTATGAGGATGAGGAATCAAATATTTTGTATGTGAGTGCTGTTGATAAGGATGGTAATGTTTTATTAAAAATGGTTAACGATAATATTACATTTCTTCGCACAGTGGATCAATTACAAACAATGAAATGTGTTCCAGAGATGAAACAGACAATGAAGGCACTACTGCATAAAACGATGTGCAGTTTAGGGAGTTTTTGGAATATGTCATAGTAGCTGGTAGGTTGTACTATGCGAGATACAGTTATGACGACTTAGAGCAGCTGGCGAGTATAAAAAGAAATTTATATGAATTCAGTGATGGTATGATCAGTGTTGATTATGATACACTGGGAGATTTTATGTATATTCAAATAAGATTTGTTTAAAACTTCAGTATGAGGGATGGGATCTGAACTTATCATTTTGTTTACAGAGTAAAGCTGTACCCTTATTACCAGCTGGTGTGCTATTTGAATATGTTAAACCTAATAAGTATTTTTGATTTTGTTTAGGCATTGACTGTTGGTATTTTAGAAAAATTTGCATCAGTATTGGTTGAAGATGAAAATATAATGGAATATCTTGAGAGGTTATTATATAGGTTATGAAAACGGATGATATTCGAGTTGACGAAGATTTGGAATGGAGAAAAACGCAAGCAGTAGAGACAAAAGAATCAACAATAATTAAGCAGAACAAGCAAGATATTTTAAGTAGAGCAGCATTTGAGGATTAAAGAAATATCACAAAAGAGGATTGTGCAAATAGTGCAATCCTCTTTTCTGTAGTGCAAAAGAACACAACATTAAACCACTTTACAACAGACTGTTTAAGTATAAACAATTAGAGGAGGTGAAGGAGTATTGCAGTATGATTTTACGTTTGAGGAAGCTTTAAAAGTACTATACAACAGCGAAGGCTGGGTGCAGGGAGAAAGGTTTAACAAGAATACTTTTCTATCATACGATGAAAAGCTGGACTGCTTTGTACTTAATGCAGTGGATCCTAATAGGGATAACGTGATGGATACTAATGGTGAGAACACATTGGCTACCTGGGATTCAGTGAGAACAGTAGCCACAGACAAATACCTAGCTGAGCAGAAGTACCGATTTATAGGTGTACTGTGTTCGGATGCTGTATTAGGGATTGGGTCATTTGAGAATGGTTGGCCAAAAGATCAGTACGAGAAAGTGTACAGAAAGTCAATTAAAATGAAGGCTTTCAAATAAAAAGAAAGTGGAGAAAATAAAATGAAAAATGATAACAAAATGAAAGTAACCTTAGAGAGTCAGTATGGGTACGAATTATTTAAATTTGAACATAAAAGTTCAGAGATAATTGAATATATTTACAGAAACAAAACAATTTCGATAGTGAAAGTTGTGCCAATTTCCGGTGAAGCGTTTTATATTCCAGTACTCAATTTAAGACAAGCACAGGCTGTAAAGGAAGCCTTAGAACAGAATGATGCAAAAGTGATATCTGGTAGATTGTATGCATATACAAAAGATTTCTTGGATTATAGTAATATTGGACTCCATTATTACTATAACAGTTGTCATTTAGCATTTAGCTTTAGCATTAGCTTTTACGATGGACAGCGCCAGGATAGAAAGGATATTCTCAAAGGGGCAACAGATTCATTTACAGTGAATGCTACATCAAAAGTAGAAAACTGTAACAATTACTCTACTATTGAATTAAAGAATGGTACTGAAACAAGAGAATTTGAAGGTAGAGACATCGAAGGTTCTTCTATGTGTGAGGATTTGATACATAAATTCTCTGGAAGAAGCAGATCATTTGAAACATCAGTTACAGATATTGTTCCTGTGTCAGACAATAAAGCGGAGTCACAGTATTGCTGCAAGTTATATTGTATTAAGACAGGATTCGGTAGTAATAAACGTATACTATTCATCGAGTTTGATGATACGACATGGGTGATTGATTGTAAGGGTCTTTTAGTTACAAATATTAATGAGTTTAGTGCAAATTCTGTATACTCCTGGATTAGCAGAGAACATGAGGCTTCAAGGAAACTAGAGACTCAGATAGAGGAGAAGAGGAATGCACGGAAAGCAGCAGCATTTTAAGCAGTAGAGTACTGATAGTAAAGATGGTAGTTTAAATTGAATGAAAATACAGGAGGAATAAGAAATGGAAAATAATAAAAGTATATGGAGTGAAGATCATAGGTTTCCATTCAGAGATGAAGTGGATACTGAAAGCAACAATACAGAAAATGGAAACGTTAGTGATGAAGACCAGAGGTCTTTATTCAAAAACAGTGAGATTAAGGATATTAAGGACAACAACACCGGGGACTGCAACACCGGGGACAGGAACACTGGGGACTACAACACCGGGAGCATGAACTCTGGGGACTACAATGCTGGTGATATGAACACTGGGGACTGCAACACCGGGGACTACAACACCGGTGACTGCAACGCTGGGAACATGAACACTGGTGACTGGAACACCGGGGACAACAACACTGGGAAAAACAACACTGGGAACATGAACACCGGTAACTGGAACACCGGTGACTGGAACACCGGGGACAACAACACCGGGAACAGGAACACTGGGGACTACAACACCGGGAACAACAACACCGGGGACTGGAACAAGTCATCTTTCAATGCTGGTTGTTTCAATACTGTTGAACAAAAAATCATGTTGTTCAATAAACCATCAGATATGACTTATCGTGAATGGATGGATTCGAATGCAAGATATTTACTGGAGCAGATGCCAAAGAGTGCTGTTAGGTGGATTTTTTCAGCAGATATGACGGATGAAGAAAAGGCAGAGCATCCGACACATGAAACAACAGGCGGTTACCTGAAAGTGCTTGATGAAGTGGAACACAGACAGAAGTGGTGGAATGATTTATTAGACAGCAATAAGGATATTATTAAATCGATACCAAACTTTGATTCAGATATTTTTGAAGAGTGTACTGGAATTAAGGTGGATTATGACTGTCCAGATAATAAAGATAGTAATGCCGGTTCTTTAAAAGGAATTTCGGCATTTTAAATAAAGAATAAATGAAAATCATAGCAGAGTTGAATTTTTGTTATGATTTTCATTTCTAATTTCATTACAACGGATTATAGTGATGCATAGAGGGATACTATGATGTTGTGGTTTGAGTTATGCAATGTGCTCTATTTACGTAATTGCTGCTGACAAGTTCACATGGAGTAAGCCAGATAGACACAATGTGTTATCAGGCAGATTATTAATTACTGATTATGTCACATTATTTTAATCTAATTATGAAAGCTTTAAAAGTCACATTAATTTATGGAAAAACATGACTTGGAATGTTTTAAATACAGTGAGTTATACTTGGAGAATGATACTAAATGTTCAGAAATACATGCATTCTAACCAATTGAATGTACTGCGAATAGAGTGTTTACATTATAAAAAGGGTGAGATTATCTCACCCTTTTTTGATTTTAGTAATACTTGAAAAACAGCATGATCTTAGCAATAACCTGTGGAATGAACAGGTTATTGCAACAGTGAAGAAAATATCATAACCATTACGAAGAAAAATACAACTACATAATTAAATGTTGTGAAGCAGTTAGTGATTAGCTTGATTTTTAGGTAGGAGATATCAAAGTGATGAGCGATGGACAGCTCAGTGTTAATGCAATCAGAATAGAAGGAAATGGTAAATGATTGAAAGAGGTATGGTGATTGAGTTAAGGAATGATGAATTTGGTGTTGTTAGTGATGTTCTTCCAGATTTTATGATGAATCTTTATACGGAAGTGTATAAGAAACCATATAAGTATAGGGTGGCTATTAATAATGATACAAAGGTCTTAGTGACATCATTAGATATTGTTAATATCTATGCAAGATTAGGCACTGGAGTATCCGTATATGATCTGTGTCCGGAATTGAAGAGTATGCATAAGGCGAATAATATCTCGATAAGAAATAAAGAACTGAATTGTATGATAGTAAAGTTCATTAATAATTTGGAGGCATTATTAGGTACAGGACCATAACTGGATTCGTTTTGATAATGAGCAATTAACATGGAAAGATATAGATGCCGGTAATTATACCAAGTGGGAAGGAAGATAATGTAATTAGATATATGTCATAATATAAGAGAGTTTGTCAGTAAGATGTATAATAAATTTAGTATCTATTGCATATTAGTTGTTAGGTATG
>ERZ1034873.833-NODE-833-length-13664-cov-6.414579_pt1 | contig 13664 bp, 11 predicted proteins | sample MGYA00520689_ERZ1034873 | MGnify/ENA primary metagenome ERZ1034873 (study PRJEB33766, sample SAMN09781722) | gut metagenome | biome: gut microbiome | host: Homo sapiens | place: Madagascar | study: EMG produced TPA metagenomics assembly of the PRJNA485056 data set...
GGAAAACAAGGAGGATTAATTATGGGAATTATCAGAGCAATTACTGAGGCGATCGGAGGAGGTCTTGCCGATCAGTGGTTAGAAGTTTACGAAGCAGATGATATGGGCGATAATACCGTCTTTACGAGCGGTGTGCTGATCCGCAAGGGGCAGAACCGGAAAGGAACGCCGGATACAGTCAGCAACGGTTCCATCATTCATGTGTATGACAATCAGTTTATGATGCTTGTTGATGGAGGAAAAATCGTCGATTATACGGCAGAGCCGGGATATTATAAGGTGGATAACTCGTCTATGCCATCCATGTTCAACGGTGAATTTGGTGAATCTTTAAAAGAGACGTTCAATCGTTTTAAGTTTGGCGGACAGACACCAACCATGCAGAAGGTATTTTTTATTAATCTGCAGGAGATTAAAGGAATTAAATTCGGTACCAGAAACCCGATCAATTATTTTGACAATTTTTATAATGCAGAATTGTTTCTGCGTGCACATGGAACTTATTCCATTAAAGTCACCAATCCGCTGCAGTTTTATGCGGAAGTCATTCCGAAAAATCAGGATCATGTAGAAATTTCTTCCATCAATGAACAGTATCTGTCCGAGTTTTTAGAGGCATTGCAGTCATCCATCAATCAGATGTCAGCCGACGGAACCAGAATTTCCTATGTGACCTCAAAAGCAAGAGAACTCGGAAAATATATGGCGAATACGCTTGATGAAGAGTGGAACCAGATGCGCGGTATGGAGATTCAGAGTGTCGGTATTGCGAGCGTATCTTATGATGAAGAGTCCCAGAAGCTCATCAATATGAGAAATGAAGGCGCAATGCTTGGCGGTGATTTCAATGTAATGCGTGGTATGGCAGTCAAAAATCTGACCGAAGGTGTGCGTGATGCAGGAAGCAATGCAGCAGGAGCCATGAATGGATTTATGGGTGTCGGTATGGGCATGAATGCGATGAATCAGACGTTGTCAGGACTTGGTGCACTGCAGACGCCGCAGGATCAGCAGGGACAGATGAATGGAAATGCAGCACAGGGACAGATGGCAGGTGCAATGAATCAGAGCCAGCCAAATCCGGCAGGCAGTGCAGCGGGAACATGGACCTGTGAGTGTGGTCACACCAACACGGGAAAATTCTGCAGTGAGTGTGGAAAACCGGCGCCGGCACCAAAGATGGAGTGGACCTGTGAATGTGGTCAGGTCAATACAGGAAAATTCTGCAGTGAGTGCGGAAAACCGGCACCGGCAGCAGAGTGGACCTGTGAATGTGGTCAGGTTAACAAAGGAAAATTCTGCAGTAACTGTGGAAAAGCGAGGAACTAAATATGGCAGTTATCAGTTTTAAATGTCCAAATTGTGATGGAGAACTGATTTTTGATCCTTCCACACAAAAGTATAAATGTGAATATTGTGCCAGCCTGTTTTCACAGGAAGAATTAGATGCCATGAAGCCGGCACAGACATCAGAACCTGAAAGCACAGATGCTGCCGGCATGGGAAAAACGACGGATGAACCGGAGTCTAAGGAACAGAATCGGCCGGAAAATAAAGCGGGCGGTGCCACAAAAGACCAGACGGAAAACGAATCAGCACAAGATAAAACAGCCGGAAATGAAGCGGATGCGGTGACATACACCTGCCCGAGCTGTGGGGCACAGATCGTAACAGATGCCACCACAGCGGCAACTTTCTGTTATTACTGCCACAACCCGGTCGTGCTCGGTGGACGGCTGGAAGGTAAATTCCTGCCGGATCAGGTGATCCCGTTTTCTGTGTCAAGGGAAGATGCGGAAAAAGGCTTCAAAGATTATGTCTGCAAGAAAAAATTTGTCCCGCGTGCTTTTTACAGCAAAAAACAGATCGAGAGCATCACAGGTGTGTATTTTCCATATTGGCATTACAATACCAGCCTGGAGGGAAAAATGCAGGGCGAGGCGAGAAATGTCCGTGTGTGGAGAACCGGAAACACAGAATATACGGAGACAAAGTATTATCAGGTATCAAGAGAAGGTGATGTGAAACTTGAAAACCTGACGGAAAATGCACTTGGAAAGGCAAACCAGGAGCTGATCTGTGGCGTAATGCCTTACGATTTTAAAGCAGTGAAAAAGTTCCAGCTTGGATTCCTTTCCGGATTCATGGCAGAAAAACGTGATATCGAAAAAAATCAGATAGAAAAGAAAGTGCAGCAGGAAGCGCGTGAAAATGCAGAAAAACTGATGCGGGAAAAAATAAGCGGATATAGTTCTGTGTCGGTAAAAAATACCGATTTCCAGACATTAAAAGAAAAATGGTCGTATACGCTTTTGCCGGTGTGGACAATTACATACAAAGCGAAAAATGGAAAAATCTATTATTTTTCCATGAACGGACAGACTGGAAAGGTGTACGGCGAACTCCCGATCGATTATAAAAAAATTGCACTCGTTAGTGGAATTGTCAGTCTGGTAACACTGGTTATTTTATTACTGGGAGGGCTAGCATGAGACAGAAAAGATTTTTATGTTTAAAGGGTATCTTATTTGCCTGGCTGTTTACAATTTTATTTGCAGCAGGCGGACAGCAGGTATGTTTTGCGGCAGAAGAAAATATTCCACAACAGACGGTATATGATGATGCTGCGCTTTTGACACCGGAAGAGATCGAGACACTTGAGGGTGAACTGGATGCTGCGGGAGAGAAGACCGGATGGAATATCCTGATGCTGACAACGGATGACACAAACGGAAAAACCACACAGGAATATGCGGATGATTTCTTTGACGCGATCGCAGAAAATGGCGATGGAGTTGCGCTTCTGATCGATATGCAGAACCGTGAGATCTATATTTCTACCGGGGGTATCGCGATCCAGTATCTTACGGATGCACGCATTGAAGATATTTTAAATGACGGATATGAACCAATCTCAGATGGAGAATATGAGCAGTGTCTGTCTGTAATGTTAAAAGATGTGATGAATTATTATGATAAAGGAATCCCATCAAACCAGTACGAATATGAGGAAAAAAATGATGATGTCACGCCGGTGGAATATGTCATTACATCCGTTGTTTTATCACTGATCCCTGGCGGTATTGTATTTCTGGTGATTGTTCTATTTTGTAAATTACGGACCGGCAGATACAAATATGATGCCAATGAGTCTGGAACGATCAATATAAAGAAACACAGTGATGTGCTTGTGAACACAGTTGTGACGCATCGCCATATTTCAGAAAATAATAATGGAAATGACAGTGGCAGGAGTACGGTACATACGAGCAGCAGCGGCGTAAAACATGGTGGAGGCGGCAAAAAATTTTAACAACATAATAAAAATGTCCCTGACATAGTAAAAAAGAGGTTGCGTCTGCAGCCTCTTTATGTTATTATCTTCCTCATGAGGACAAGTGTCAGCGTGCAACAAACACAATAGATGAATTTCTAAAGAGAGGGATAGAGTTACATGAAAGAAAAAGGTCAGTATTATGTACTGAAAGAAAAAGCAGTTCCGGAAGTCCTCTTAAAAGTAGTCGAGGCAAAGCGGCTGATTGAATCCGGTAAGATTGCATCTGTGCAGGAGGCAACCGAAAAAGTTGGTATCAGCCGGAGTTCTTTTTATAAATACAAAGATGATATTTTTCCATTTCATGATACAGCAAAAGGAAGAACAATCACTTTAGTCATCCAGCTGGATGATGAACCTGGATTGTTGTCCGTTGTATTAAAGACAGTGGCAGAGTTTCATGCCAATATTCTTACGATTCATCAGAGTATACCGATCAACGGTATCGCTTCTCTCACACTCAGTGTGGATGTTCTGCCACAGACAGGTGATGTGGCTGAGATGCTAGAGCATATTGAGGAACAGGAAGGCATTCATTATGTGAAGATTCTCGCAAGAGAATAAGATATGGCAGATGCAACATATGATAGTTCATAAATTGGAGGATAAAAAATGAAAGCAGCAGTAATGGGATATGGAACAATCGGTTCTGGTGTCGTGGAGGTACTTGACATCAACGGAAGCAGCATTGCAAAACGTGTCGGAGAGCCGGTCGAGATCAAATATGTACTGGATTTAAGGGATTTCCCGGGAGATCCGATCCAGGATAAGATTGTACATGATTATAAAACAATCGCAGAGGATCCGGAAGTAAAGATTGTAGTTGAGACCATGGGTGGGGTAGAGCCTGCCTATACTTTTGTAAAAACAATGTTAGAGGCTGGAAAACATGTTGCCACTTCAAACAAAGCCCTGGTAGCAGCAAAGGGAGCAGAATTGATCGCACTTGCTAAAGAGAAAAACGTCAATTTTATGTTTGAAGCGAGCGTTGGTGGTGGTATTCCGATCATCCGTCCGTTAAATTCCTGTCTGACTGCCGATGAGATTGAGGAGATCACCGGAATTGTCAATGGAACGACAAACTATATGATGACAGAGATGTCCGAAAAGGGTGCTGATTTTGACGAGGTGTTAAAGGATGCACAGGCAAAAGGATATGCGGAGAAAGACCCGACAGCAGATATTGAAGGATATGATGCCTGCAGAAAGATTGCGATTCTGACATCCCTTGTCTGTGGTCAGCAGGTGGATTTCGAAGATATCCATACAGAGGGAATTACACATATTTCTGCAACCGATATCAAATATGCAAAAGCTATGGGAAGAGCCATCAAGCTTCTTGCTACAAGCAAAAAGACAGACGGTGGATATGTGGCAATGGTTGCACCGTTCTTATTACCGAAAGAACATCCGTTATATAATGTAAACGGTGTGTTCAATGCAATTTTTGTTCATGGAAATGTACTTGGGGATGCAATGTTTTATGGAAGTGGTGCAGGAAAACTTCCTACCGCGAGTGCAGTGGTAGCAGATGTTGTGGAGATGGCAAAAAATGTTGACAAGAATATTCCGGTTGAGTGGAGTTCAAAGAAATTAGAACTGGTAGATTACCGCAGCGCGAAGAATCGTTTCTTTGTCAGAGTGTCAGGTACAGATAAGGCATCTGTGGAAAAAGTATTTGGAAATGTAGAGTATATTGATGTACAGGGTGTTACAGGAGAGCTTGGTTTTGTAACCGGGGTGATGACAGAAGAAGCTTTAGAGAGCAAAAAAGCAACATATGGGGAAGTGTTGAATGTCATTCGTGTAGCGTAAAAAGAAAAGCAGGTCGTGAATCACGTGAGGGCGGTTCAGGGGCTGCTTTTTTGTAATCTTATGAAATACCCGACTAATTGTGGTTTGTGGGTGACATGAGTTTCCCTGTGTAGGGTGGTTCCGGGGGTTTTAGATTGGCAAATTGCATCAAGCCGGGACTCGTTTTGTTCCGTTGTACGAAAATAAGAAAGTCTAAGTATGCCTGATTTATATTGTGGCGGAGTGACGTGTGCGTCTTAAATGTGCCATCCGGGCACATTAAGACTTGTGCTGCCGTCCGTGGCAGCACAACACTGTATTGTGAACAGGCATACAAAGACTTTCTAATTTTCTCCCAAAGTCACAAAGCGGATCCCGGCTTGATGCGATTTGCCAGCCACTAAGTTGTGAACCACCCTTCGCCGGGGAACTCATTTTACAACCTTGAGGGACGTAAATTTTTAGTGTTTTGTGTCTGAATCTGATTAAAAAAATATTTCCAAATAACTATATTCAATAGTTTATTATTTGTTTGATAACGTTGGAAAAAATTTCAATGTATCCCGTTATGCCCATGTTTATTGCTATACACATTTGAAAAAATATTCTGTGTTATTTGGTCTGGCAATTTGCCAAGTAATCCGTATTATGCAATGCAGCAGATAAAAATTCTAGCAATTCCTTAGGATGAATATTAATGATACAGCACATTAGCATTTTAAGCATATTTTCATTCAAGCGAATATCAAAAATTCGCACCTACGCCCCCGATTTTGAGATGAACCGCCCACCCAAATGGTGTTTCATAACCTGGAGGCTGGCATCTTGCGCAAAGCTGAAGTAATTTTGTGACTTTGGGAGAAAATTAGAAAATCTTAGTGTGTCTATAGGTACACAGTGATGTTCTGCCACGGATGGCAGAACAAGGCAGCATCGAGTCATGGATGACTCGTTGTTGCCGGTCACGTCACTCCGCGAAAATCTAACTCAGGCACACTTAGACTTTTCTTATTTTCGTACAACGGAACAAAAATTACTTCGGCTTTGCGCAAGAAGCCACTCACAGACCTACAACACACCATTTGGACGGGTGACTCATATCACCCACAAACCATCATTTGTTGGATAATGAACTAAAAAACTTAACGCGAAAGGGGAGCAAATATGACGCTGGAAGAATGTTACAAGGAGATGGGCGCAGATTTACAGGAGGTCTTACGGCGGCTCAAGACGGAGGAGAGGATCGGGAAATTTTTAAAACTGATTCTGACGGATACGAATTATGAGTCGCTGTGTAAGGCGCTGGAAGAAAAGAATTATGAGCAGGCGTTCACACATATACATAATTTAAAGGGGCTGGCAATGAATCTGGGACTAACACCGCTTTTGGTTCCGGCGCAGGAGTTGTGTGAGGAACTTAGGGATGGCGAACCGGAAAGGGATCTTAAACCGCTTTTAGCTGAGGTGGCGGCGGCTTATCAGAAAGTCATTGGCATTGTTGAAAGACTTGACTGAGATAACAGCAAAAAAATGAAAAGATGCATTTTTTGATCTCTGGCATATGATAGAACAGAAGGTTTTATGTCTGAGGTAAAAAAAGTGCAGGTAGTTCTTTTGATCATAGCAGTCAGTGTGGATGTTTTTGTGGCATGCGTGGCGTGCGGCAGTGAGCAGATAAGGATCGGATCTGCGGCAGCGTTGTGCATCAGTACCGTCTGCAGTGGAATTTTAGGGATATCACTTTATGCAGGAATGGCATTACAGGAAACCCTGCTAAAAAAGTATGCATTATATGTAAGTTTTTTCGGATTGCTTGCAGTGGGAATTTTTAAGCTGACGGAGTATGCGATAAAAAAATATATCGAGCGTCATACATTTCTCTGCAAGAAAGTCAGAATTTCATTTTCACAGCTTAGTTTTATTTTGAGTATTTACAATAATCCGGTGATGGCAGACCGTGACCATTCGTCGACCATGTCATGTATGGAGGCTGTTTTTTTTGCTCTTGCGATGTCGTTAGACGGGATGTTTGGAGGACTTGGCGCAGGATTTACCGGAAATTATATCTGGAGTACGGTAATCGGAAGTTTTATCATAAGTTTTTGTGCGGTAATTTGTGGGTGCACGATTGGCATGCAGGCATCTAAGCGGTGGAAAGCAGATATATCGTGGCTTGGAGGCGTGTTGTTTGTACTGCTGGCTTTTCAGAAAATTATTTAAAAAAGGAATTTGTATCGCCCTTTTTGCAGAAAAATCAGGATGTTTTGTTGATGACCATCTTATGCCGGATGTATGGCAACAAAGATTTTTCTGCATGTGGGCGGCGGATCTGGCCGCTTTAAATGAATTTGGAAAAAATGTATAAATATGCATGAATATGTATAAAATCTTAGTACTATTTGTTTTGGGAAAAAGGTTGAAAAAAGTCTTGTGATGTGATACACTTTTTACAATTTAGGAAAAAGACTATAGGTACTAATAAGGGGAAGTTCAGTCAGGGGACTGTCTGGATGGAAAAGAAAGAAAAACGGCGACGTTTTTTTTTTTGGAAAAAAAGTGAAAGGACAGGGAAACGAATGAAAGCTCATTTAATACTCGAAGATGGGAATGTATTTACCGGAACAAGTATAGGTTCTACTAGGGAAGTCATCAGTGAAATCGTATTTAATACGTCGATGACAGGTTATCTGGAGGTCCTGACAGACCCGTCATATGCGGGACAGGCTGTTGTCATGACTTATCCATTGATTGGAAATTACGGAATCACACCGGATATGGAGTCAGGCAGACCGTGGCCGGACGGATATATTGTAAGGGAGTTATCAAGAATGCCGAGTAACTTCCGTGAGGAGGGAACGATTCAGGATTTCCTCACAAAATATGATATTCCGGGTATTGCGGGAATTGACACCCGTGCACTGACAAAGATCCTTCGTGAGAAGGGAACCATGAATGGTATGATTACCACGAATGATAATTATAATATAGAAGTAATTATTCCCAGATTAAAAGCATACACGACAGGTAATGTTGTGGACAAAGTTACCTGCAGTGAAAAACGAGTATTAAAAGGAAACGGCAAGCGCGTTGCGTTGCTTGACCTTGGAGCAAAAAATAATATTGCCCAGTCTTTAAATAAACGAGGCTGTGAAGTGACGATCTATCCGGCACATACGACAGCAGAAGAGATTCTTGCATCCAATCCGGATGGAATCATGCTTAGCAACGGACCTGGAGATCCAAAGGAGTGTAAAGAGATCATTGCTGAGATCAAAAAATTATATGATTCTGATACGCCGATCTTTGCAATCTGCTTAGGACACCAGCTGATGGCACTTGCAACCGGAGCTGACACACATAAGATGAAATACGGACACCGCGGTGGAAATCATCCGGTGAAAGATTTAGAAACAGGCAGAGTATATATTTCCTCCCAGAATCACGGTTATGTGGTTGACACGGATACTCTTGATCCAAAGATCGCAAAACCGGCATTTGTGAATGTAAACGATGGAACCAATGAGGGACTTTCCTATGTTGGTAAAAACATTTTTACCGTACAGTTCCATCCGGAAGCATGTCCGGGACCGCAGGATTCTGCATACCTGTTTGACCGCTTTATTTCGATGATGTAAAAGAAAAATTCTTACGTTATTGTCTAACAAATTTTAGGAGGAAGAATTAATGCCAAGAAATCATGACATAAAAAAAGTTTTAGTAATTGGTTCAGGCCCAATCGTAATTGGACAGGCTGCAGAGTTTGACTATGCAGGTACACAGGCCTGCCGTTCATTGAAAGAAGAAGGCGTTGAGGTTGTACTGGTAAACTCAAACCCGGCGACGATCATGACAGATAAAGATATTGCAGATCAGGTTTATATTGAGCCGCTTACGGTATCGGTATTAGAGAAAATCATCGCAAAAGAAAAACCGGACAGTGTACTGCCGACGTTAGGTGGACAGGCTGGTTTGAACCTTGGTATGGAGTTAGAGGAAAAAGGCATCCTTGAAAAATACAATGTCAGACTGATCGGTACAACGGCAGAGACGATTTTCAAGGCAGAGGACCGTCAGGCATTCAAAGATACCATGGAAAAGATCGGTGAACCTTGTGCTGCATCCCAGGTCGTACACAACGTACAGGACGGTATCAAGTTCACCAACACCATCGGTTATCCGGTTGTGCTTCGTCCGGCATATACTCTTGGAGGAAGCGGCGGTGGTATCGCACATGACGAGAATGAATTAGTTGAGATTTTAACAAACGGTCTGCGTCTTTCCCGTGTCGGAGAAGTATTAGTAGAGCGCTGCATCGCAGGATGGAAAGAGATCGAGTACGAGGTAATGCGTGATGCGAACGGTAACTGTATCACGGTATGTAACATGGAAAATATTGATCCGGTCGGCGTGCATACCGGTGACTCCATCGTTGTGGCACCTTCCCAGACACTCGGCGATAAAGAGTATCAGATGCTCCGTACATCTGCATTAAACATTATTTCTGAGTTAAATATCACCGGAGGATGTAACGTACAGTACGCATTAAATCCGGACAGCTTCGAGTACTGTGTCATCGAGGTTAACCCGCGTGTATCCCGTTCTTCAGCACTTGCATCCAAGGCAACCGGATATCCGATCGCAAAAGTTGCTGCAAAGATCGCATTGGGCTACACCTTAGACGAGATCAAAAATGCAATCACTGGAAAAACTTATGCAAGTTTTGAGCCGATGCTTGACTACTGCGTTGTCAAGATCCCGAGACTGCCATTTGATAAATTCATCACAGCAAAGAGAACACTGACCACACAGATGAAGGCGACCGGAGAGGTTATGAGTATCTGTAATAACTTCGAGGGCGCATTGATGAAAGCAATCCGTTCCTTAGAGCAGCATGTGGACAGCTTAATGTCCTATGATTTTACCGGTCTTTCTGATAAAGAATTAAATGATCAGCTTCATGTGGTAGATGACCGCCGTATCTGGGTAATTGCAGAGGCACTGCGCAGAGGCGTAAGTTATGATGAAATCCATGAGATTACTAAGATCGACCGTTGGTTTATCGATAAACTTGCCATTTTAGTTGAGATGGAAAACAAGTTAAAGAATGAGCCTTTAACCGTAGAGTTGTTAAAAGAAGCAAAACGCATTGAGTTTCCGGACAGCGTCATTGCAAAACTGACCGGAAAGACCGAAAAAGAGATCCACGATATGCGTTATGAGAATGGTATCGTTGCAGCATTCAAGATGGTAGATACCTGTGCCGCAGAGTTTGAGGCATCCACGCCGTACTACTATTCCGTATTCGGAAGTGAGAACGAAGCCATTGAGACAAATCCGAAGAAAAAAGTACTGGTGCTTGGTTCCGGCCCAATCCGTATCGGACAGGGTATCGAGTTTGACTACTGTTCCGTACACTGTACCTGGGCATTTGCGAAAGAGGGATGGGAGACTGTCATTATCAACAATAACCCGGAGACAGTTTCTACTGACTTTGATATCGCAGATAAACTTTACTTTGAGCCTCTGACACCGGAAGATGTAGAGAGTATCGTAAAACTTGAAAAACCGGACGGAGCTGTTGTACAGTTTGGTGGACAGACTGCAATCAAATTAACTGAGAGCCTGATGAAGATGGGCGTTAAGATCCTCGGAACAAAGGCAGAGGATGTCGACGCTGCAGAGGATCGTGAGCTTTTCGATGAGATCCTGGAAAAAACACAGATTCCGAGAGCTGCAGGTGGAACGGTATTTACTGCTGAGGAAGCAAAAGAAGTTGCAAACCGTCTCGGCTATCCGGTACTGGTAAGACCTTCCTATGTACTTGGTGGACAGGGTATGAAGATTGCATTTAACGATGATGAGATCGAAGAATTTATCGGTATTATCAACCGTATTGCACAGGATCACCCGATCCTCGTAGATAAATATTTACAGGGAAAAGAGATTGAGGTCGATGCGGTATGCGACGGAACGGATATCCTGATTCCTGGTATCATGGAGCATATTGAGCGTACCGGCGTTCATTCCGGAGACAGTATTTCTGTTTACCCGGCACCGACGATCAGCGATCGTGTAAAAGAGACGATCGTTGAGTATACCAAACGACTTGCACAGGCACTGCATGTAATCGGACTGATCAATATTCAGTTTATTGCCATGGACGAGCAGGTATATGTCATCGAAGTAAACCCGCGTTCTTCAAGAACCGTGCCATACATCAGTAAAGTAACCGGTATTCCGATCGTTGATCTTGCAACCAAAGTAATCATCGGCGATACCATCCGCGGACTTGGCTATGAGCCGGGACTTGCACCGACTGCAGATTACATTGCAATCAAGATGCCGGTATTCTCTTTCGAGAAACTGCGTGGTGCTGAAATCTCCTTAGGACCGGAGATGAAATCAACCGGTGAGTGTCTTGGTATTGCAAAGACCTTCAACGAGGCTCTTTATAAAGCATTCCTTGGTGCAGGAGTGACCTTGCCGAAATATAAGCAGATGATCATGACTGTAAAAGATGCAGATAAGCCGGAGGCAGTCGGCGTTGCAAAACGTTTTGAGGCACTTGGCTATAAGATCTATGCAACCAGAAGCACCGCAAAATATTTACAGGAGCACGGTGTCAATGCACTTCGTGTCAATAAGATCTCCCAAGAGTCACCGAACGTTATGGACTTAATTTTGGGACATAAGATCGACCTTGTTATTGATACACCAACACAGGGAAATGGTGACAAGACCAGAGACGGATTCCTGATCCGGAGAAATGCAATCGAGACAGGTGTTTACTGTATCACAGCAATGGATACGGCAAATGCGTTAGCACGCAGCCTAGAGACGGCGACGGATGATCTGACACCGGTGGATATTGCGACCGTAAAGAATCTGTAATTTTCAGATGAACTGGTTTTGCAAAAGGTGACTCACACCCATATCATGTTCATACACACTGGAACAGAATTTTTATATGTGAACATTATCTTTTTATCAACATGTTTTGCGGTTTGTAACCGCAAAACATGTTGATTTTTTTTATAAAAGCGGAATAACATATAAATATGGGGGTGGTTGAGATGATAGATAGACCATTGTATGTAGACAAAATAATGGTTTACACAGATATGCCGTCCTTATTTTTTTGCCGTGTGTCCGGCAAAGCTGGGTCACACTTGCCGGTATCGTGCAGGGAAATGGATTTTGTTGTGCATGCATAAGTCTTTTATAAGTTTTTTTATGCTTCATATGGGCATATTCTTAAATGCTGAATAGTTTGACAATTCGCTCTGGGGGGTAAAATTGTAACTATAATTAACGAAGTAGTATTAAATACAAAGGAGGAACATGTTGGTTATGAAAAAGAAACTGTTAGTTACAATTCTTGCCATGACAGTGGCATTTACGAGTGTAAGCCCGTCCGCAGTGTCCGGAGCAGAAGTGCCGGAAGAGGATAGTGCGATGGAAACGGTGCAGGAGGAAGCTGTGAATGAAGTGCAGGCTGAGGAGAGCGTGCGCGGGGAAGATGACGAGGACGATACCGAAGATGATGCGGATAAGCCGGATGAGAATGGGTTTGTGATTAAGGATGGCGTGCTGGTTAGGTATGAAGGAAACGCAGAAAATGTTGTGGTGCCGGATGGGGTGACGAGTATAGGATCTGGTGCATTTGAGGAATGTAGTAGTTTAAGCAGTATAGAATTGCCGAGCAGTTTGACGAGTATAGGATCTAGAGCATTTTTTGAATGTAGTAGTTTAAGCAGTATAGAATTGCCGAGCGGAGTGACGAGTATAGGAGAAATTGCATTTATTCATTGTAGCAGTTTGGAGAATATAAACGTTAATGCTCAAAATAAGAAATATTGTTCAGTAGAAGGAATATTATACGATAAAGAAAAAACATGTGTTATTGAGTGTCCAGGTGGCAAAGAGGGAACTGTAACTGTGGAAAACGGAGTGACGAGTATAGGAGAAAATGCATTTTCTCATTGTATGAGTTTAAGTAGTATAGAATTGCCGAATAGTGTAACGAGTATAGGAAAATATGCATTTTGGGCATGTAGGAGTTTAAGCAGTATAGGATTGTCGAATAGTTTGACGAGTATAGGAGAAAATGCATTTGATTTGTGTACTAGTTTAAACAGTATAGAATTGCCGGATAGTTTGACGAGTATAGGATCTGGTGCATTTGAGGAATGTAGTAGTTTAAGCAGTATAGAATTGCCGAGCGGAGTGACGAGTATAGAAGATCATACATTTGATGGCTGTAGTAGTTTGAGCAGTATAGAATTGCCAGATAGTTTGACGAGTATAGGAAAAGGTGCATTTTATTGGTGTAGGAGTTTAAGCAGTATAGAATTGCCGGATAGTGTGACGAGTATAGAAGATGGTGCATTTGAGAAATGTAGTAGTTTAAGCAGTATAGAATTGCCGGATAGTGTGACGAGTATAGAAGATGGTGCATTTTATTGGTGTAGTAGTTTAAGTGTAATCGCTCCATAGCAAGTACTGAACCAGTCAAAAGCCGCTTTTACGGCTTGGC
>ERZ1034873.834-NODE-834-length-13661-cov-10.854917_pt1 | contig 13661 bp, 16 predicted proteins | sample MGYA00520689_ERZ1034873 | MGnify/ENA primary metagenome ERZ1034873 (study PRJEB33766, sample SAMN09781722) | gut metagenome | biome: gut microbiome | host: Homo sapiens | place: Madagascar | study: EMG produced TPA metagenomics assembly of the PRJNA485056 data...
CCAAAATTGCGGAATCTTCAGACATAGAAGACAAAGTTGCCTGAAGACCGAAATCTTCACGCATGATGGCATTGTTGTAATCTGTAAGAGAAGACAAAGCTTCATTAGACGATTTCTAAGCTTCTTTTAAAGATTTAGAATAATTATCAATATTTTCTTTCGCCTTAGAAATTTTTTCGGAAAGAGAATCTAACTGAGTTTGTTTAGCTTCATCAGTTAAATTACCCAAAAATCCTTCTGAGGTTAATTTATTATATTGTGATTCATAACCTTTTAATAATTTTTTTTCTTGCTCTAAAGACGCTTTAATATCTTCAACATTTGATTCTCCATAAGTTTTTTGAGCATCACTAAAAGCCTCTCCAAAGATTTCATCTCTTAACAATGATTTATCTGCCGCCTTTTGCGAGGCTTTTACCATTTCATCTACAGCGTCAGTTAATTTACTAACCTTTCCCGCTGTTCCTAAGAAAGAATTACCAGCATCATCAGTTCTTACCACCAATTCAGGAAATAATTCTGCCAATTCATTAGAGATAGACAAAAATTCGCTATATTCTTCATCAGTCAAGGAAACATTACGACCAAATTGGTCTACTCCTGCTATTAATTCATCATAACGACTCGTTTTAACAGAGCCAGAAAGTTGAGATTCATAAGTATCTTTCAAAGACTTAAATTCTTCTTGGGCTTTCTTTATCTCTTGCTCTTTTTTATAATCCAAAAATTTCTTTACTGCACCATGAACTAATGCTACCGCTGCAAGTCCCCATCCAACAACAGGAATTGCTGCCGCTGCTACCGAAGAAGCTCCAACTCCAGTAAAAATAGCCGAAAGCAATTTTGGTACATTTGATGCTAATCCAACAAAAGCCTTTTGCCCAATTGCCAAACCTAAAATCGAACCAATACTTTCGCCAGCAGTTTTAGCCTCTTCTCCAAATTTACTTTGAGCAACTTTTCCGCCTAAAAAGTTACCGCCAATACCACCAGCAATAGAACCAAGTATTGCAGACCGACCAATTAAAGCTTCTCCCCAACGACTACGACCGAAAGCATTTAAGCTTCCTCCTGTGGCATTGGTTAAAACTTGTGCATCTTTATCAGAATAATATTCTCTTCCTTCTGATTTTGCCATATCTTTTAGAAGAAGAGTTGCCGCTCTACGACGAGCCTCTGCTAAAGCTTTAGTATCATCTGATAATCCTTGTTCAGCATATTCCGCTTTTACAACCTGTAATTGTTGATTAACTAAAGATTGAGCAGTTTTTTCCGTAACAGTATTTAATAAAATTTGAGCCTAACCCTCATTAATACTGTTTTCCAAATATTGTAATGCTTCTGAAGCTCCTTGCATTTGTTTGCTTCCAGCACCCATACTGCTTGTAAGAATAGAAAGATTCTTTAAAAATGCCCCGTTTTCATTTGTCCTATCCATTCCAATCAAAGAACTTTGATACTCAGTAAAACGAGTAAAACGGTCATCAGCCATATTTCCCTTAAACTTACCAAGCCAGTCTCCCCAAAGCATTTGTTGTTGTCTTACAAAAGCATCTTTAGATTCTTGATTATACATTCCAACAGTAGCTTTTATGGTATCAAAAGGTGTGCTGGTTAAACCCAATTTACCTTCCAAACCCTTTGTACCTAAAATGAATCCCAATTTTGAGAATACTTTTGTTACAGTTGTAATTGCTTCTGGAAGATTATTTGCCGTAAGGGCTGCGATTGTAGCTAAAATAATCCAATGCAAATTCTCAATTGCCGTCGCCAAAGCATTAAATGCTGTTTCAAGCGCTCCACTTTCATTTACAACCAGCGCAAAGCCTTCCCATGCTGCTTGTACGCGCTTGCGAGCTGCTTCTACGCCTTGTGAATAAGCTTCCATCTTTTCTACCGCTGTCCCGTAGGCATTAGCAGAAATATCCTCGTACTTCTTTACAAGGTCCCAGTTCTGGAAAAGCGTAATAATATTTTCTCTTTGTCTGACACCAGCAAGTGAGGTTGCTATACCAGACTGTTGTACGGAAGAATATGTATCCCACTTAGACGCTATCTCTTCCATTACGTCGTCAAAATCTCTAAATGTGTCTACTGAGGAACGGATTTTGATGCCGAGTGCTTTTAGCGCTGTTTCGACATCGTTTCATTCTGTTACTTTTATGACCTATTTTTATTTTTTAATAGGCGAGAGGAGTTCTTCCATAAGTGTCTTTACACTTGACTCCTCTTCACAAGCTTCGTGTTAGATTATACTTGTGTTCAGACTTTCTCATCTGCTTCTTGGTTATAAAACTAAAAGCAGTCTTTTCAATAAGTCGTTTACAGTTCCCTTAAGGATTCTGCCTTGTTGTCCATCTCTGGATTTCCAAGTCAATTAGAAAAGATTTTTTAACTGTAGTTTATGTATTATGCTACAGTTGCCCAAACATTTAGGCCCGACCATTCCTCTTCATTATAATTCTCTGAATCTATATCGGATTGTGCGGCTGTGAACTTACCCGCCGCGATATTCTAATAACGTGAAAATCAATTCTGTTACTTTAATGACTATTATTAAAAACTTTAATATTAAATTTAAAATAATAGCGAGATAGGTTCTTCTTTAAAGTGTCTTTACACTTGACCCATCTTCTCGTATTTCTTTTTTTTAGATTATAGTACGAGTTCAGACTTTCGCATCTCCTTACAAAAGGAGTCTTTTCATTAAGTCGTTCAGGTTGATTATTTATTGTTCCATATATTGCTTTAAATTTGTTTTGCTTAACTCTCCATTCTCTAAGATATATGAACTTGAATGAAAATTTTCTAAAGTATCACTCATAAATTTATTTATTAATACAATGCAAAGTTCAGGATTTTTCTTTATATCTATTTCCCAAAGATAAAGGATTTTAATCCCATCAGCTTCAACAATATTCTATTTTCTTTTATCTTTTTCAATACACGAAAGCTGTCTTTGTTCCATATTTGAAAAATCAGGATAACGTCGAATATCTCCATGCCAATAAGAGCCCATAACTTCAATTGCTTTATTATCATTAATCTTTATATCCAAGCAATAATTGTTTTTGGGATATTCATTTTTATAATCTATTCCTAAAGAATCTAAAAATTCATCCACTTTCTAATGTGCTTGTGAAAAACGTGCGGTTATTTTTCTTGTCTTATAAAGATAAGAAATGCAACAAGAATGACTACAAAAACTATGATATTCTTTACCCGCTTTTTGATAAGAAACTTCAATGTATTCATTTTTTTCGTATTCTTTTCCGCAATTTTCACATATAGCTGTAACACGATGAACTTCTCTTGATACTTCACTTTTACATTTTATAGAGCAATATTTTGAATAAGAAAAACCTAAGAATGTTTTTCCACATCGTTCACACTTTTTAAACATTCTTTGATTATCTTTCCGTTCATGCTTACATTCTTTAGAACAATACAAAGAAATATCATCTGTAAAGAACTCTCTGCCACAAGTTAAACAAATCTTTGGTTTTTTCATTTTTGTATATTTATCTCTACATTTTCTACTACAACAAACATGACTTTTTCGAATTGATTCAAAAGGTTCTCCACATACAACACAATTTTGTATCATAATCTTCCTCCTTTCTTTTTGTTTAAAACAATAAATAATCTTACCCCTTGTTATCCATCTCTGGAACTCCAAGTCAATTAGAAAAGATTTTTTCATTATAGTTTATGTATTATACTATAATGCCGCATTCTTTTTACGGTTTTCATGCTCTCACCGACCGACGATTCGGACTTCTGCGTAACATCCATAATCGTAGTCAAATATCCGATATATCTATTCATCGAAACTCCTGCCATTTGCGCGGAGTTGTTTGCACGGCTCATTGCTTCTGCAATGCCACCCGCACTTGCCTGTTGTGTTACCTTATATTCTCATATAAGCACTGACTATATCTTCACCCATAATGGGGTACACTACTTCGATTTATTATCTACTTTTAGTCGATGAGGACGCTTCTCATTAAAAGCTTTCCTGCTGATTGACCAATCTTTATAATTTTTAAACCATCACATTCAGACTTGTTTCATTCTCTTGTTGTGGTTTATAAAGCTCTAAGGTGTTCTCAGCATTTCAATGTATTTTCCTTATATGTTACCATATTTGCGACCTATTTATTTTAAGCCGCCGCCATGTCTACTGCGTTATGTTTATGTATAGTCGGCTATTCTATACAAGATTGTTATTTCAATCCACTCCCTTTCAGGACGTGACCAGACTATTTCTTCACCCTTATATTAAGGGGCAAACTATTTCGGATAACTTTTAAGCCTTGTTATCCTATCTTTCTCTCAAAAGATAGTCGTTGAAAGCAATAGGTAAGTTATAATTATTGTATTTACCTATCCACTTGCATGAACATCCATTTTAACCAATTAGTCACGAATACTTAGGATTTAACCTTATATTCATCCTTACGTTTTTTCTACTTTCGTCCCATCACGCTTATCATTACTGATTACGTTGTGGTGTAAGGCTTTAGGATTTACCTGCTTTTAAGTTTGTGTCCTATGCCGATTACTCGACATACGCTGCATATTGTTACAGTTAATTTATCAACAACTTCCATGACTTCCTTGGCTTCGATTTTCCAACCCTTCAACACGCTAATCAAATAGCTCGTTGCTTGACTACTATCAATCATACCAAGTGTACTTAAGTGCATAGAAGCATTAGTTAATTCACTTGCTTCTTGTCCTTCATAACCCGCTCTTAACCAATCGTTAGCAGCGTTTGCAACCTCTAATGTGCTCTTACCTACGGTCTTAGCCAAATCATTAAAGTCAAGCATCATGCTTTTAATATTATTATAAGTCAATCCACTTGCGATTTGAAGGTCAACCATAGAAGCATTAAGTTGTTCAGCATAACTAATTAACTGGCTATAAGCCATTCTAATCTTACCAATGACCATATAGGCCAAAGAATAATCTGTCAGATTACGGAAAGAAGCTTTAAAGCCATTAGCAATTTGCTGAACTAAGCCAACACTTTGCTTTTGAAGTGCATTATTCTTCTCAAGTTGAATCCCATGATTCGAATCAAGTAAAGCAATCTATTTCTTCAGTCTAATTAATTCTTCTTCAGAAAGTTTTTGCCCATTAAGCTCTCCCTTTTCTAAATCCAAATTAGGAACTTCAGCTTGCAATTGACCAAGTAAACGTTTACGCATATTAACAACACTACGGATGTTATCTGCACGTTCGCCTTTCATGCCAGAACTTGCTAAACGCTTTTCATCAGCATCAATTTGTTCTTGAATCTTAAGAATTTGTTTATACTGTTTAAGATAATCATTAATGGACTTTGTATTATAACCACTTCCACCAGAAGTTCTTTCTGCGTTCCTCTTATTTATCATTTCCTAAACAACAGGAGGAACTTCGCTACTAAGTTTACTACCATTTACAGAAAACAAAGATGCCTTAATTGAATCTACTCCATACTTTTTAGCAATTTCATCCCAAGGAATAGCTTCGCCTTTGATACCTTTATCAAGAATTTCAGCAACTTCTTCCATGCTCATGGCCACATTTAGCCCAGACGTAACAATCTCAACAATTTGCTGACCATTTTGTTCAAAAGCTCTCGTATTAGCAAACTTGACATTGCCTTTACGAATGTGGTTTAATCTCTCGGTTAAATCATTTGCCCATTCAGCACTATCATTTCCCTCTAAACCAAACCATTTAGCATCTTCAGCAGTAATCTCCTTACCTTCTTCAAAAACTTGATTAGAAAGTTTTTCCAAAGCTTTCTCATACATCGTAAAATACACTTGCATTTGCAACATACGTTCGCCACGTTTTTGAATATCTTCAGGACCACCAGATTTAGAAAACTTCCAGTCATTTACAGCAAATCCAGTGTCTTTATTATATGTTAAAGCGTCCATTGTTCCAGCAAACATTTGCTGACCAAATAAACCTGCCATTGTTCTTTCAGTTATAGTGTTATCATTTACAATGCCAGCTTCTCGCGCTTTAGCAACAGCCAATTCAGCCAACTATCTTTGCTTCTAAGCTTTAGGGTCAGAAGAGGTCATATTAAGACCACCTTCGCTTACAGATTTACCTATAATTTCCTTAAGCTCATTATTTACAGAATCACTAAAGCTATCAACAGTAGTTTCACCTGTATTAACTAATTCCTGAGCAATTCTGTGAGCATAAGTCCCCATTACAGAAGATGCGTGTAATTTTTCCTAATCCCACGGTTTTAAAGGAGCTTCATGATTCAACGCTTCAGTAACAGAGAAAATATCATCTTTACCATAAAGTTTACCATTCATCTTTACGGTCATGGCATGAGTCTTCTGGTCTGGAGGAGTTACACCAGTCCAAGTCACATCAGGGGAAACATACCTGCCACTTTCATCACGCATTTCATGAATGATTTTTCCATTGTCGGTTTTAAGAGTTGAAGCAGTTCCTTGTTCAATCCCCTGTTTAGCAGCGTCAGCCATCTAAGCAACAATCTCATTAGTATTAACTGCTACATTACCTTGAGCATTGACAAGGACGTTGCCAGAAGTGTTTATTACAATATCGCCATTAGAATTAATAGACCCATTTGGTCCACTACCAAACGGAGGAACAAGATTACCATTTTTATCCACTTCTGTCCCACTAATATTGAATTTCTTCCATCTAAGATATTCTCTACCATTAAAATCACGACCAGCTACTTCAGCCATCTTTTTGTTCCATGTAGTAGCATCAGCTAAAGTAACGCCACCGTGGTTTTTAAAGAACTCTCCAACATGAGTAAAAGAATCTTCAATTTGCTGGTCAGTTAGATTTGCTTTTGCGTTATTAACATCAGCAAAATCAGCACCAATTTTCCTACGAAGAAAATCTCTTTGAGTATCTGTACTTAACCAACGAGCTCTTAAAGCTTGAATGGGCTGGTCTGCTTTTGTTTCATCCCAAATACCCATTTCTTTAGACAAATTAATATAACTGTGAACGTCACCGCCTCTAAGAGCTTCAATTAATTTAGCAACATCTGAAGCTACAGCTTCTTTACTATCGTCTTGATGTCTATCTTGTCTTACTTTTTGAAGACGAGCATAAATTTTCTTAGAAGAAATAGCATCTTGCTCAAGCTGTTGTAAGAAAGATTTAACAACATCTGCATTAAATTCTTTCTCCATGTCAGCATCAGTAGACATATTACCAGTAGTATAATTTAAAGCCTCCATTGCTTCACGCATTTTAGTTGCACTTTGAGAGAAAGAACCAATGGTTTGGAAGTTAGAGCCGCCAACTAAAGAAGCAAATTCATTATCGTCTTTAGTTACCCAGCCTTTAGCTATTTTGGCAATATCTGCTCTACGACTTTCGGCATCAGGAGCTTCGCTTAATTTCTCCATGCTTGCCCATTTGTTCATTAACCAAACTTGTTTGTCATAGAGCTCTTGCATAATTTGTTCCATGTTATAAGCATCTTTGCCATACTGTTCATCAAAGATGTTACTGACCATTCTGTAATAGTCACCATCGAAGTCACCATGCAAATATTTAGCCAAGCCTTGTCTAACTTGAACAACGTCGTCACCAACATCACCAATAGCAATGTGAGAGCTTATACCCTCGCCACCTTGGTTATAAGGATAACGACCCATTTTAGTCTTAAAGTTACTATTACCCTTTTTAATAGCGGTGATTATATCTTCTACTATCTGAGCTTCGGCTTCAGCTAATTGCTCTTTTGTAAAATTACCATCTTTAATATCTTTAGCAAATAAAGCATGATAATTATTATCATTGTCATAAAAACCATAATCAAATGCTTTGCCTGTTCTTAGTTTAAACTGATTCATTAAAGCCAACAAATTATCTGCAATTTGGTCTTTTGTTGAACCAGATTCAGACCTGAACATATTACGAACACGACCCTCTGACATAACTACTGTATTAGCAAGTCTTGCTTTTTCAGCACTATATTCAGAAGTCGCCGCATTTTCATCAAACGCGCCACCTTGGGCAATAGCCCAACCAGAGTGAGCGCGGCTCACATGGGTAGCTTTATATTTAATTTCAGAGTCTTTATTACTTATATATTCAAGAACAGTATTTGCATATTCTTTTTCAGCGAGTTCAAAAGCTGCTAATCTTTGTTTTTCATTTTCTTCTGTAGCATTTGCGAACTCTGCATAAGCTTGTAACAATCTTCCTTGCTGTCTTTCAAGGGGAGTAACATAATAATTATAATCATTATCATGTCCACCCTGAAGATTAGCAAGCATTACATTACCAAGCTCATTACCTCTTGCTCTTGTAAGGACAATGTTAGCATCTTTATAAGCATTTCCAAGTTCGTCTTTCTTCTTACGAGCAACTTCCATTGCAAATTTTTCATAATCGTCTTGAGAAACTTTACCGTTTTTAACAGCATCTTGGAAACTTGTAACAATATCTTCAATATAAATTTGATTCTCTTTTAATTCACTAAAGTCTTTTTTGGAAACAAATTCAATATCTTTTCCATTAGAGGTATAGCCACCTTTATCTAAAGATTTACGAGAGTCAATTAATTGTTGGAAATCTTTTTGAGCTTTTAATTCAGCAGGGGTAAAAGCCTTATTAAGCCTTTCATTCGCCGCAAGAATAGCATTTAAGCCTTTTTGAGCTCTTTCTTTTTCCTCGTCTGTCATACCGACCATCGCCGCAGAGCCAAAACGCTTAGTAGTATGACGTTCAGCATTAATGACTTTAAAATCATCTGCAATAGAAGGAGTATAAGCTCCACCACCACTTATTTTAGTAGCATAACGAGCAACATCTTGCTGTCCAATTGTAGTTGAAAGCAATCCTTTGTAATTGCTCCAATTTTGCCCTAACAAAACTTCTCCCAGGTCATCTAAACCAGATAAAAGTTTTTCGGCTTCTTCAGCCGTATTAAAAATTACATCTCCCGTTGTTCCATTAACATAGCGAGTATTTGCCATATCATAACTTACATTTTGAGACAGATTACCATTTTTATCTATTTCAAAAATACGAGAGAAAATACCATTTTCTTTACTTAAAAGATTTAATACATCTGTATCGTTTTGCGCGACGCCCTCAGCTTTTAAAGCATTAACAATAGTAGAAAGTCTACCAGCAAAATCAAGCAAAACATTACGCTCTTTTAGTGAAGTTCTTTCTTCAACAAAAGCATCCGCAGACATAATTGCTTCTTTTGAATACGGAGAATTTTGCCAATTGTTCGCAATCCATTTCTGGATATAAGCAAACATCTTAGCGGGGTCATTTCCACCACCCATAGACATACGCCCACCATATCCAAGTGTAAGCTTAGTACCCTGTTGAGTTTTAGAAAGAGAATCAGTTTGAAGCTTCCAACCATCTAAAGTTTTTACTAATCCTGTAAGTCTATCACCCACATTGAAAGAAAACTTTTTAGAAAAATTAAGATAATCTCCCTCTTTTACTTCATAGTTAGAAAGGTCGATTGTTTGCTCTTTTTCTAACATATCAGGAGTAATTCCATAAGCCGCAAGGAAACCAGCATCAATATCATTTACATCAGTATTTCTTGATGCTCTGTATTGATAGCTTTCAGTAGCTTCAATAACTTTAAGAGAAGGAATAATATTATCCATCAAACTCTGAATAGAATTTTCTAAATCCTCTCCTGTCATTCCAAGCTCTTCAAAATAAGCTCTTGCCGCCTGATAAAATACTTGCTCTGGGATTTGCATAACCTAAAACATCTTCTGCATAGGAGATTCATAATCCATTCCCATAGCAGTACCTTGTTTGGTTCTAAATGCTGGTCCACTTAATCCTTGACGCGCATCAGCAGCTCTTGATGTAAGACTCCTTGCATTTAAAGCCTGTGCTACATCACGTTGGGTCATATCATTTACAAAGTTCCAAGCTGTCAAATCTGTTTGAGACAAAGCACCATATTGAGCATTTTTGTAACTGCCTTCACTATAAGCGCTATTAGTAATTCCAGTTGATTGAATAAGATTCCATGCATCTTTAATATAATACTTCATTTCGTCACTTTCGAGAAGCATTTTTAGCAAAGAATCCTCTTTCGCTCCTGCTAACATTGCTTCTTTTCCGTAACGGCCGCCTCTAATAAAGATGTCCAACATTGTATTCATTACTTCTGCTCCAATATCATCAATATTAAATTGATAATATGGATTAGACTTCTTGTAATAATCTGAAATTACCTTTTGAATCTTAGAATTTCTTAAAGTCCGCATTAAGTATTCCTTAAAGGAAACTTTCATCGACTTAATTATTTCAGTAGGAGTCTTTTCGCCTTGATAAGTTTTAAGATATTCTCTTAATTCTTCATCCCCTGCAATTACAGGTAAAGAGCCATTAATAGCACGTCTACCAGCGCTACCAAAAATACGAGAATAATCATCATTTGTTCTGTCTCCGTTGCCAAATTTATCAGACTTGAGCATACCCAAAGCAACATCAAGCTGTTTAGCGGATGCCGTTTCAAGCATAGTTGTCGGAACTTTTCCTACCCATTCCTGAGCAACATGGGCAGTATCAATCTTATTCGCTATACGTCCATTTTCTGCAAGAGAAACATTCCATTGAATTTGATTTTCTGCATTTTCCCAGTCAATAGAATTTTCATCTATATAATCAGAAATAGGAGTTAAACGAATATCATAATTATCGCCATTTATCCTTAAACTGGTAACATACCCCTTTTCAGCGGCAGTTCTAATAAGGTCTCTTAATTTTCTTTCGTGGGTACCAAGACCTTTTCCTACACCAGTAATATTAGAAACATCTTTCCCTGCTTTAGCAAAACGACTGCGAAGTTCTTTTCCTTCAAAAGCTTCTTTTTGAGCTTTTGTCATTTCTGCTTTTAAAGCCTCAATTTGCGCATCAGCAGAAACAGTATTAGCCCCTTTAGAAAGTAATTCTTTTTCTAAATCAGGATTGTCTACAAAAATACCACTTAAGCTATCAAGAGTCTCAGTAATAAATTCTCTTGCTGCTGCCGTATATTCTCCATTAGAATCTTTTACAGCATTCCCGCTTGCTTCAAGGTCTTTCAAACCTTTTTCAATTACACTTCTAATTACTTGTTGTACATTTGTAACATTTTGCATTGCATAAGCCAGTAAGGTATCTTTAACGTCAGACCGAGCTTCGTGAGCGCCAGAACTTTCAGAACCACTAATAATCCTTGCCATTCTTTGAAGAGTGTTACCTCCTCTAACACCCTATATAAGAGAATCACCCTTTTTTACATTTCCGAAATCAGAACGAGATACTATTGTTTCAGAACTTTTGAGCATTGCATCTCTTTGTTTTGCAGATTTTATTCTAAATTCCGCAAAAACTTTTTCAGCCGCAATACGTTTTGCCTCACTTATATTTCCTAAGTATTGAGAAAAATTATTTTCTAAAATACGAAGGTCATATCCCTCACTATTCCAGCCTACCAAACCGCCATTATCAATGGCTTCCATCATCATTTTAGCCGCATCAACAGGAGTAATTAATTGCTTTTTAATTTCTCCCCAAACAGATTCTACTTCACTTTTTGATATTTTTTTATTAGTATCTGTAGAAAAACCTAACTGTTTTCTTAACTGTTTAGCAGACTCATCAGCCTTGTCATTTATTGCGGATAAAATATTTTTTATTGTTTCACTTTTTTTACCAGCATCTAAAAAATAACTTTTTTGATTACCATAATCACCAAAACCAAAAGTTACGCCTTTATCACTTACTAAATCTAAGCCTGTAGTTTCAAGGTCCCATGCTTTAGTTCCTTGTTCTTTAAGCCAATTTTCAGCCACTGTTAAAAAGTTACTATAAGCTCCTTTTTGTCCATTTACTTTTACCTTATCTCGAACACTTGTACGAGTCTTCAAAGTTGTACCTTTATACATTTTGGGGGTAATAACTTTAGAAGCCTGTGCCTTTGTCTGAGAAGTCTTAGGAGTGGGATTAGATGCTCTTCTTACCGCTTTTTCTACAATTGCGGGAAAACGTTCTCCAATTAAAGTAGAAAGCGCGGCTTGCTCTCTTAAATAAGCTCTATCATCCAATGCTCCCCCAACCTTATTATCTGAAAAGAAAGCAGAACTAATTTGATTATCCAAAACATCCAAACGCTTTTCAATTCTTGTCCTGTAATCTTTTAATTCTGCTATTTGGTCAGCTTGTTCAGACTTTACTGCCGCCTCTAATCTGGTTGCATATTGTGCTTGTTTTTCAGTTTTTGCAGCAAGAGCTTCAATTAAATCATAGGTTTTCTAATAAATTCCGCCCAAATCCGACATTCCATTTCGATTTGAAGGCAAAGCCAATTTTAAATCAGCTTTTGCTCGCGTAATTTGGTCTGAATCTAAATACTCTCCTCTATCCAACATAGCTTGGTAATAAGTATTTAAATTCTAAAGTTTATTAAACCCTCTATCTTTTGTGCGACTTGATGTTAACCCATACTTACTTTCAATTCCAGCAATTTCGCTTTTAATTTGGGCATCAAGTTCTTTCTTAATTTGTATAACCCAAGAAGATACACTGTTAAGTATATTATTATCAGCCATGTTAGCCTCCTTATATCTTTATCCCATATTTTTTAAAAATACGAGCCTTAATCTATGCATTATATATTCTTAAAAATTCTTGTTCAGCCCTCACTTTGGCTGTCTAATAAGTCCCCGAAACAGGAGTGATTGCTTCAAAAACGCTCTAATTGTTTTCCTTTTTTAAATTATAAGCCTGAATAGATACATTTTCCATATCATACTCTATATCACTTGCTGTTCTATTATCCTGTTCGAAACTTGAAACAACATCATCTACTCCATCAAACCAACCATACTCATCGTCTACAGAATTACCATCATCATTGGAAAAGAAATTTTTTATCTTTCCCGTTAAATCTACTTCTTCTGAACGTCTTCTCATTGAACGATATGGTGTATATCCGCTTTCTTCATTCGTATTAAATGATTTAGCTAATCGCATATATTTGGGAGCAAAATGAAATTTAGATTCATCTATAGTAAAATGAGGAAGTAATCCCATTCCATAAGAAAAATTTATAGATTCTATCATAGACTCTTCATCATAATTAATTCCATATTCATTATCAAATACACTTTTAAAAACACTTTTAATTATTGTGCAATAATCAGTAAAGATTTCATTTTTAATCATCATCATTTTCTAAGGCATTTGTTTCATGATTTGGATTTTTAATTTTTCCACTTCTTTATCAAGTGTGTTTGAAACTATACTTGATATTTGCTGTTCATAATTAATATTATTATTCATACTTTCCTCCTTTTTTTCAATGATAAAATTATTGTAAAAGCTACCCTTTTAAGAGTAGCTTTTACAAATTATATTTACTCTTTTGCCTTCTTAGGTCTACCAGCCTTCTTCTTTGGCTTAACTTCCTCTACTGACTCTACAAATTTTTCTTCTTTTTCGCCAGCCATCTTTTTACCAGCTTCGATAACAGCCTCATTCTTTGCATAATCTACAACCTTACGCGCATTATCGTCTGTAGCTACAAAGAGTTCTTTAAGCTTTTCAAGAGCTTCTTTTTCTTGATAGAACTTTTTAAGAAGAGCTTCATTCTCCTGAGTAACTTTCTT
>ERZ1034873.835-NODE-835-length-13658-cov-5.829082_pt1 | contig 13658 bp, 20 predicted proteins | sample MGYA00520689_ERZ1034873 | MGnify/ENA primary metagenome ERZ1034873 (study PRJEB33766, sample SAMN09781722) | gut metagenome | biome: gut microbiome | host: Homo sapiens | place: Madagascar | study: EMG produced TPA metagenomics assembly of the PRJNA485056 data set...
ATTAAAAGTATTACTTTCGGTCTTGCTCCAAGCGATAATGAAACTATTTCTATGATGGTTTATTATCCAGAGAACGCCGAACTGAATAAATTGTAAAGGAGTGAGAGCTTATGAGTGCGACCTACCCTGACCTTTCATCTACGGTCTTTCCTGATGGTGGAATTGACACATTTATAACATGGCTCGATGTAACCACTCAAGATGGTCCAATTATTAACCAATATCTTTCAGCGATGAATAGTGGAGATTATACTCTCGCTCAACAGATTTTACAGACTATTCCAAGCTATACCCAAAAGATTATTAAGGCAACTGACTTAAACAAGTTGACACAAGCAATGTTGGCTCTTGAACGTTTTTATAAAAATGATGTCGCTGGTTACGTTGAAAATAAACAAACAGAATGGGAAGCTACTATCAATCATTTTACTTACAAAAAGGCTTATGCTTCTGGTACAACCTATCAGAAGAATAATATGGTTGATTATACTGTTTCTGGCACTAAGAACTTGTATATTGCCATTGATGATGTTCCCGTGGGTATTAACCCTACTAACACCGAATATTGGCGTGTGGTCACTGTAAAAGGTGCACAAGGTGAATCTGGCGTTGGTACAAGCTTTGAAATGGAATGGAACGCCGCAACTCAATATTCCAACAATTCTGTTGTTTATCATAACAATGCCATTTGGATTAGCAAACAATCTAACCAAAACCAAGAACCTTATGAGGGTTCTGCATTTTGGGAGATTATGCTAAAGTCTGGAACTGCCACTTATCCTATTCAAGCTACTGAACCAGTAGGCTTAGAGGTTAACGGCTTGTGGTTTGATACATCTCCTAATCCAACACAGTATTATTATCTTGCGCCTCTTACGAATCCTGCAAAAGCAAGTGATATTGCAAGGGGCAAACAAGCATACGATGCTCAAGGTAATTTAATTACTGGTACGAAGTAAGGAAAGGAGGGAGAATCCAATGGCAAATCCTAATACAATTCCGTATCTGCATTATCAAGACTTACAGATTAGCGATGAATCTTTAAGAACACAGTTTATGGCGTTTCTATCTAATGAACAGTATAGTAAAGCAGCTCAATTACTGGTTGATAATGCCGATACTCTTTCTGGCAAGGCTTTTGTAGCTGAAAGTATTAACATTATCACAAGGGGCGTTTTGACTCTTGAGAATATGTTCAATGATGATGTTATTGTTTATTTAACGAATCTTGCCGACAAAATGCAAGCTACTGTTGATAGTTTGCGAAATATGAATGAATGGCATAACAACATCAAATACACGCCTTTTAACTTTGTATCATATAATAACAAGGTTTATATGAGTATCAAGGATTCTACTGGGATTCTTCCTACGAATAAAACTTATTGGGTTGAATATGATATTCAAGGTATCAAAGGTGCGCCCGGTGTTAATGTAGAATATATTGGAAAATGGAGCAATGCTGTTGATTACAAGGCTTTTGATTTAGTAATTTATCAAGATTCTATGTATGTCGCAAAGCAATCAAGCAAAAGTATTGCGCCTACAAATGCCGATTATTGGCAAATCTTTCTAACAACTGATAAAGCTGAAATTACTATCGGGCATACTGCGCCAACTAAATATAAGCAAGACACCGTATGGATTTACACAGATGAAGATTTAGCTGCAGCAACAAAAAGTAGTGTAACGGCTGAATATAGACGATATAACGCTACTACTAATTCTTGGGAATCAATGTACCCTGGTGTTTTATATAGAGAGATTCAGAACTATGAGCAACTTGTAGTGCGAAATCATAGCGTTACTGTTGACGTGACCTTTAATGGTGGAGAAACAATCACTACTGATATTCTCTTTAGTGGTCTTGGCTTTACTGTTCCTGCAAACTATAACTGCTTAATTATGCCTTACAGTTTAAGTGGCGATGCCGCTGTTGGAATCAGTATTTATAGCCAAATGACAGCAGAATTTAAGGCTGACAGAATCACGTTAAGTCTGCCTAACAATATGATTAAATCTGGTAGTCAGTTTAATGGAAAAATGAAATTGGACTTTACTTGGACGGAAGGGATAGCATAATATGGTAGATTTCAGATTAAAGAAATGGAGCGGAACTGGTTTTGATTCACTGTTCCCACAAACAACAAGGGAATCTGTTTTAGATGGCAAAGTTCTGGCTGTGAAATCTATTGATATTACTATTCCTGCCAATGCTGATGCCAATTATACTGTTGCTCTTGGTAGCGAGCATAGTGGTGCTAATGATAGTCCATTATATATGACTCCTGCTGATGGAAACAGAACGGTAAATCAGATTTATAGCTATGATAGAATCACACAGTATTCTATTGAAAATAATACTTTAACTATCACGTTTCTACACGGAACGCCAGTTGAAGATACACGAGTTACAATTTATTACTTTGAGGAAAAGGTTGGTGTATGATGAGTATTCAACCTATTTCTGTTACAATGAAAACGAAAAAGAGCGACGGTTCTTATGTCACTCTTAACCCTAAAACAAGAGTAAATCAAATTCTTGGTATTCCAGATAAAACGATTGTCGAGCCTTTTGAAGTGGCTTTAAGCAAAGATAATTGGGTAAAAAGCGGGGAGCATTTTACCCAAACCATCTCTAATACTGAAATCAGTGAAGAGTCACAAATTTCTGTAACAAATACGCTCTTTGGCTCTGCCGATGAAATGAAACGGCAAGAAATGGAATATCGTAAACTACAAGCTATCAATGGCGTAATTACGGCTGATAATGCCATTGTTTTTACGGCTTGGAGCAAACCAGAAGTTGATTTGAAAGTGACTATTTGGTGGGTATTATGAGTTACAAAATTACACAAACGCCTTGTACGGCGAACAAAAGATACAAAACAAACTATACGAAAACTGGCTATATGCAACATAGCACTGGTGCGCCCGGTGGAACTGCTAAAGCCATTATCAGTACTTGGAACAGGCCCTCTTGTGCTGCGGAAGCCGCATTTATCATTGATGATACTGGCATTTACCAGTGCTTTCCAGAGAATGCTTCTTTGTGGCACTGTGGTGGTACGGCTAACAAACCTTATATTTCTTGTGAGATTTGTGAACCCTCTGAAGCACGGCTCTTAGACCCAAACTGGCTAAACTTGCAAATTAACGGTAAATATAACACCACTTGGGCTGTTAAACGGCTACAACAAGAACTTTTAGCTTTAGGTTATGAGATTGGTACTGCTGATGGTATCTTTGGTTCTAAAACGTCTGAGGCGGTAAAATTATTTCAAAAAGCCAATGGACTTTCTGCTGATGGAATTGTGGGTAAAGACACACTACACGCTTTCCAAAAGAGAAAAGGCTCATTGCTTAAATACAATCCAGATAATGTAAAGGACTATTTTCAAGATGTTTATTCTAAGGCTGTTTGGCTTTGTGGGGAAATCTGCGGAGAAAAAGGTTTTTCTGTTAATTCCACCAATGTTTTAAGCCATAGTGAGGGTCATAAGAAAGGTATCGCTTCTAATCACGCAGATTGTGACCATTTCTTTGCACCCCACGGCAAGTCTATGAACGACTTTCGTGCTGATGTTATGAATTATATTAGCACCAAAGTATTGCCTTTTGAAAAGAAACCAACGGTTACAACTGATAAAGTTAATACAAAAGAGGAAAAAATCACTCATACTGGCAATATCGAGATTGTCACACAAGGCAATAAGATTACGAAAGTAACTGTAAAAATGAATTAAGGGTGGTTATATGGATTTACTGAATATTGTTTTAACAAACCTTGAGCAGGTCGGAATCGGCGTAGCTCTGTTTCTCGGTGCTTACCTATCTAATATGGGTTTAGGTGCTTGGAGAAGTGTAAAGGTTAATGGATATGATTTTGAGTGGAAGTTGATTGTAGAAAGCGTTGTGAAATTCCTTGTTCTGGGCGTTTCCATTGCTCTGCTGTCTGTTGTTGTTACAACTATTCCATTGTACGCAACCTATATTGGCATTGACTTAAGTGAAGAAACCGTGTCAACTATTGACTCTGTTGTGATTGTAGGCTCTTTTATGACCGCAACTGTGAGATATATCACTGATTCTTTGACTAAGTTCAAAGATATTCTTGGTGTGAATCAATGATTACACTATATAGAGCGGCTTATAGCGATGCAATTAGAACTACACAATATGAAGGCTTGTCAACCGATGATAAGCCTTTAGATTGTGAAAATGGCGCTGAATTTAAGGAAATTAACACTGGAAAATCTTTTATGTTTGACGCTGAACATAAAGTTTGGTACGAAAGGGGCTGAACGAGATGATTAAGGTTACACGCCCTGCTTATTTTGTAGGAAAAAGAAATGCCGAATATTGTGGATTGTCTACTGACGATAAAAGTGTAATTATTGCCGAAAACGGTGATGAATTTTACGCAATCGACACTGGCACAACCTATAAATACGATTCTGACACAAGGACTTGGATTACGCAGCCTAAAGACGGTTTTGGTGGCGGCGATACTCCTACTATGGAAACTGACCTAAGAATGAATGGTCACGCTATCTATGGTGTTAATAGTATCTCTGGTGAAAACGGCGTTGCTATTGAGTCTGAATTAAGCCTTAACAACCATAAAATCACTGATATTGCTGAGCCAGTAAATGATAATGATGCCGCAAGAAAGATTGACGTTGATAATGTCCATAAGTTAGCTAAGACTAACGAGGATAATATTCAAATGCTCGATGATGAATATACGGCATTAAAGACTTCACATGAAAGTGTTGCAACAAGAACCACGGCTGTTGAAGATGCTCTGCCTACAAAGCTAACATTAACTGGCGGCACTATGGAAGGCAACATTGATATGAACAGCTATGCTTTGAAAAATGTGCAAGAAGTTCACGTCAATGGTTCTGCCAATGTCTTTATTGGTTCTACAATCAAAGAGAAAGATACTCAAGGTGTAAGAATCACTGGTACAACAGCGGGTGAAGTTGCTTTTGTTAAACCAGATACACAAAATGAATACGTTCCTGCTTTTGTCGGTGAACCTACTGACTTAAAACATGCAGGAACTAAGAAATATATTGATGATGCTATTAAGAAAGCAATCGAAAGTGTTCTGCCCACGTATACCTCTGCTGATGACGGTAAAGCTCTTGTTGTTAAGGGCGATAAGTTAGCTTGGGGAACGGCGCAGGACATCAATTTTGGCTAATAAGAAAGGGGTGGGAATGTGGCTAAATTTTGTGGCGGTATCAAATATGACGATACCTTGAAGATGATTAACAGTATTCTTTGTGACCCAGATGTTGAATCTGTTGACGAATCCAAAGCTGTAACAAGCTGTGGTCAATTATGGGACGGTACGTTATTCAAAAGAATTTTTGTTAAAGGCGTTCCTATTATCACCCTACACGAAACCGATGATTCCGAAAGTGAGCCTATTTTGCTACACGGTAATTGTGGTGTAGGTCTTGACGGACGGTTCTTCCATATCAATAAAGGGATTGTAAGCCTTCGTGATGGCTTTTTACTAACGGTGAACACAGTACCTACTGAATGTGTAATCTCCGTTTCTGATGCAAATGGCGAGGTTGTGACACCATATAAGGACAACAAATACTTGCTGAGCGGCATTGACGATAATTACACTGTAACCGTAAGTAAAGAGGGCTATAAGACGAAGACTCTAACAATCCGAAATAGCAGCGACCAAGCAATTACTGTGGAACTGGTTGCTGAATAAGGAAGGAGTGAGTGAATGGCTGACAAGATTATTCCTTGTGGTGGGTTCTACATTGATACTGGTTCTTTGGCGTTCGTTCAGCACGAGGATAGAAAAGTCTTAACTGTCATTGGTGGCGGTGGTACACAAACTGACCTAAAAGGCGATGGTAAGGTTATTGAAGTAAATGGCAATACCATTACTATTCCGGGCGCAGATAACGCCCAAGCAGGTCAAGTGTTTGTTATCGGTGCTGACGGTAAGAGTGTTGAATGGGTTTTCCCTATTACCCAAGAGGCACTAACAAAAGCACTTGAAAATTATGTTACTGTATCTGATTTGGAAACTGGTAAAGTCAGTTTGCCAACGGCTACTGAAACAACTGTTGGTGGAATTAAGAGTTCTGCCGAAAAGAATAATATTGCAGTTAATGCTGATGGAACGGCTACTGTTAATTCTTTATCAACTGCAAAGCTGATGAATGACGATAGTGTTAAATTAGTTCTATACGGCGGTTCTGCGACTGTTGGAGTGTGATTAAATGCCCAGTAATATTCTGAATGTTGTAATCAAACTCCGCAGAGATAATGATTACAACTACGAGAAAATCAAGGAAACTTATATCCCCGAAAGTGGTGAAGTTTGCCTTGTTGATACTTCCAAAAGAGGTCTATGTGCCATCGTTGGTGATGGCGTTCGCTCTTATGGAAAGATTTTAGATGAAGATGGCTACACAAACGAAGTAGTTACTTATGTCTATGTTGGTGTAAGTGGTAAACTATATAAAGATAGTACATTGCTAAACGAAGTAGTTGGCAATATGAACAAGCTATACATTGATAGACTTCACCCAAGAGATATGTATTATTTCAATGGCGAAGAGTTTGTAATGATTGGCGGCGAAGTTCCTACTGCTACTGCCGAGCGAGCAGGTATTATGAAACTTTATGATACCACTGGCGCAAACACTGATGGTTCTATGACACAAAAATCTGTAACAGAGAACCTAAATAAAAAGGTATCTGCATCTATTGATACCGACACAGAAACTATTACATTTAGTTTCATCTAACATTGATTTAGTGGGCAATCGCCTATTAAATATATTATGGGGTTAACCCCCAAATAAGAATTTTAAGGAGAATATATTCTTATGGCTACTATTTCTAAAGTACAACTCGACCAACTGTATGAAATTAAGGACGCTTTTGCTCGTACGGAACTGGGTAAACTGGGTACTGTCGCAACTCACGATATTGCCGCTACTATTTCTGACGTTGACGGCAAAGTTGCTGATGCCGCTACTGTAAAAGCATACGTTGACGCTCAGGTTGGCTCTATCCACAAGTTTGACGTAAAGATTTATGATGAACTGCCTGTAGCAAGCGCAGATACCAAGTTCATTCTGGCTCTGGTTGCTGCTGAGGGAGCTGTTGATGGCTCTTACGTTGAGTACATTACCGTTGAGAATCCCGAAGGCACTTTCAAATGGGAGCAGATTGGTACTACCAAAACTGACCTTGGCGACTACGTTCTGAAGACCGTTCAGATTGCAGGTGTTGCTATTGGTGAAGGCATTTCTGCTGAAGACCTAAAGACCGCTCTGGGTCTAAAAGCTCTGGCTTACAAGGATAGTGCTAAAGGCACTGTTGCAGGTCAGACTATTTCTGGCGTAAAAGCAACTGGTAGCATTACTGGTTCTATTGACGTTGCTCTGACTCAGACCGCTACTGATGCCACTGTAACTAAGAAAGACTACACCCCTGCTGGTACTGTCACTGGTTCTGTTACCGCTACTGGTACTGTTGCTACTGAAATCAGCACTGAATCTGCTGCTGCTACTCTGACTCGTGGCGACTATACTCCCGCAGGTAGCGTTACTGTAACTCCCACTACTGGCTCTATTGACGTAATTGATAGCGTTGGTACTGCCGCATCTAAAGCTGCTGACACTTTTGACGAGGGTACTGCATCTACTTATAAGCAAGGTGCAAAAGCTGCATGGTCTGCAAGTGTTGCTGATGAAGTTCTAAGCTTTAGCTTTACTGCTAACGGCGATGACACCTTTACCGCAGGTAAACTGCCCTCTTACACCGAAGGTAAGTTCACTCCCAACACTCTGCCCACCAAGAAAGCTGCTGCTGTTGTTACTGGTATTACTGGTGCTGAATTTACTGGCACTAAGGAAACTGGTCTGAAAGTCACTGGCGCAAACTACGATAAGGCAACTGGTGCTACTTCCGCCTTTACTGGTACTGCCGCTGACATTGCTGCTGAATTTGCAGGTACTACCGCACAGAACGCTCTTGTCGATACCGTTAAGTACAACGCTGCATCTGTCAACGCTGAGGGTACTACCTTTACTGCCGATGCCGTTGAACTGGCTGTTGGTGACATTGCTGTTGCCGCTAAGGAAGTTACTGTTTCCTAATAGTAACCTAAAATGGACGAGAAATATGCGGGTTCAATCGCCTTTATTAGCATAGAAACTAATGAGGGCGAGCAAGAATACGAGATGAAAGACGAATACGTTCGTTATATTCTAAGTGGAATTGCAGAATCCGATAAATAAATATAAGGGGTTGAAATACACCCCTTATATATTATTATTAAGAAAGGAGGTTGAGAAGTGGCTGACTATATTAAGCAAGTAAAGATTGACGAAGTTGTCAATGGAGTTTCTACTCCCAAGACCTATGATATTTACGATAAATCCGCTTTGCACTCTCTGCCCGGTAATGTTGTTACTACTGATGGCGCACAAACTATCAGCGGTGCTAAAACTTTTAGTTCTGACGTTAAAGTTGGTTCTTCCAGTATTGGCAAAAATGGCTACATTGAGGGCACTTGGCTAAAGACTACTGCCGCAACTGATTCTAAAGGCAACTTTGCTACTCTGAGCAATGGTTGGATTTATTATCGTACACCTGCCGAAGTTCTTGGTGATATTGGCGGTGCAAGTACGGCTCAAGTTCAAGCTGCTCAAAGTGCCGCTGATGCTGCCGCACAAGATGCCGCTGATGCAATGACAGAAGCAGGAACAAAGCAAAACAAGCTAACTGGTACTGCGGGTCAAGTTGTAGGCTTTGATGCAAGTGGTAACGCCGTAGCACAAGATTTGTCTGCTCCAACGCCTTATACGGTTGCGACCGCTACTCTAAATAAATCCTCCAATGTAACTACAACTTCCATCTCTGGTTACGCTAATGATTGGTATGTTGCGGTTTCTGGATTGACTACAAGTTCCACTTTTGAAGTTCTGGTTAACTCCACTTCCGCAGACGTTATCAATCAATTCAAACAATTAGGCTTTGCTCGTTGCTCTACAAACGGCAGACTAACTTTTGCTTGTAGACTTAAACCAACGGTCAATGTTCCTATTGTTGTGAGGATTTACTCTTAAAAAGTAGATTTATATAGAAATAAGGATAAGGTTGAAAAACCCTATCCTTATTTTTTTACTTTTTAATTTTATAATTTAATTTTCGTTTCCAAAGGTATTCTTGTAGAATCCATCTTCGTTCAGCCACAATCCATCGTTGTAGTCCTCAAGAATCTCCCAATCATCTTCTTCTGTCATATCCCAATAGTCAAGTCTAACACCACATTCACCACAGAAAATGTTAGAGCCTTTCTTAGCTTGAACTGTCAGACCACACATAGGACACATGAAACGCTTTTTAGGAGTCTTTTTGGGTGGAGCAAATGTAGTATTTCGGAACAAGTCAAAAACGGCTGTATCGACCTCTGGTTCAATCACATCGTATACATATTCGTCAAATGCTTTTGAAGGAGTGGTGATTGCCCAACCAATAACCTTTTCTTTTTCAACAACTAATTCACGCATTTCACATTCATGCTTGAATTTTGCATTGTGATATGTGCCGTTGTTTGACGTATCTTCAATGCCGTTCTGAGCGCACCACTGATGAATCATCTCATGTAGTAAAGTACAACAGATAGAATTGAAAGGTCTGGTTAGATATTCCGCAGACATAACAATCTCGTCTTGTCCTACGTCAATGTCTTTTAATTCAATATTACCGTTTTCATCTTCGGAAATATCTTCTTTCTTGTACCATACTTTTTGTTCAAACTTGCCATAATAGGACTTAGTACGCTGTTTGCCACACATAACGGTGATAATGGCAGGTTTCAGTTTATGGTCAAAGTATTTCTCATTTAGCATATCATAAATCTTATTTAATTCAATGATAGTATCAGATACATTTATTTTTGTGTTCATTCTGAACCCTCAATTCCTAAATCAAAATCGTACATGCAATCCGCATATCCCTCCTCATAACCTTGGTGAAATTGGTCGTTAAAGGCTGTGAGTAATGTCATAAAGGTGTCCATAGCTTCTGGAATATCATTTAACCCCATTATCAGAAAAGCACCTTCTGGGTTTTCTGAATCAGCAAAAGTTGTGTCTCTGAATTCAACATCAGCATAGCCGTTACTCTCATCAATGTAAATTACTGGATAAATCACAATATCACTTACTTTCCAGTGCTGCCGAACGCTCCACTATTTCTTGCGGATTCTGTTAGAGTCTGTGTTTCAACAAAGTTAGTTCTATGAATCGGCATAAACATTACTTGACCGATTCTGTCTCCGTGCTTTACGATTCTGGGTTCGTGGGAATCGTTGTGCATTGCAATGATATATTCGCCTTTATAGTCGGAGTCACACACGCCAACGGCATTAGCAGGTCTTAGACCCTCTTTAGTAGCCAAGCCAGAACGAGCGTAAATCAAACCAACAAATCTATCGGGCAAATCAAAAGCCAAGCCAGTTCCAATCTTTACGGTCTGGTGGGGGTAGATAGTTACTTCATCCTCTGGGATATATGCGTACAAGTCAGCACAAGCTGCTCCATCAGTACCATAAGTGGGAACTTTAGCATCATCGTGTAGTTTCTTGTATTTAATGTTTACATCTGCTACTGAAAGCTGTTCAAAGACTTGTGCGGCGATGTTTGCAATTACCTGACCCATATCAATTTGCTGCATAGGCATACCGTTAGGACTCATTGCACCGCCCATAGCAATAGAATCATTCTGATTAGGTAGAATCAAACCCATAATAATTACCTCCGTTTATTTGTTATGAAAGAAATTCCCTTTCTGCAATAAGGGTATCACAGAAAGGGAACGTTGTCAAGTATTAAATTTAATTTTCAAGTTTTTCTTTTAGTTCTTTGCGAGTGGGGTATCTGCCACAAGACTTTTTACCCTCTGGACACCATAGATTCCATTCACAAGCAGGAACAAGGCGAGGTTTCAGTTCGGGCAGAACTTTTAGAGTTTCGTCACGCATTAGACCTGCAAGCTCACGAATCATATCTTCCGCACGAACACATAGTCTTAGGTTGCAGAAATGTTGTAGTGCTTCAACAGTAAAGCCAATTACAAAAGATGTATGAGTTGCCATAGGCAGTACGTATCTGGCTTGTTCACACGCTCTTTCTCTGGTTTTACCTTTAGACAGAACATAGTCCCTAATCTCTGTGTAAAGTTCGATTGTAGTTGCCATATGCTCATCATATTTCTTGACTAGTTCAGCATTATCTTTGATTTCAGCAGGAATCTCGTAAGCAAAAATGCCTTTATCTACATATCGGAAACTCTGGCAGTTCTTGAAAACGCCCTGCTCATGACGGAGTGCTTCGTCCGCTGTGAATCTGGGTACTTCTGTTACAAGAAACTTGATATAATCGCCACGAGAACCACTATAATGACCAGAGTACATACAACCCTTACCGATTTTCTCTGGCTCGTCTGTTTCTGTTGCATAACAGATTTTAGAGGTGTTGCCCCAATTTACAAACAGATTTTTGACTTCTTCGGGGTTCAGCAGTTCTACTTTCATTCGCAATCTCCCCACTCAAAAGGCAAAAATTCAACCTTAACGTCAATCATTAGGGTATCTTTGTTTTTGCCAACTGGTTCGCCATAGCAATAAGATACCTGCTTTACGCTCCAATCACCGTCATCATGTGTACCACCATAAATGATTTCACCACGGCGAGGAATGGGTACGATACAATCATACTCAAACTCTCTAAAGCAACGTTCTTCTCCAACTTCAAATAGTCTAATTAGTGTTTTCATAAAATCTCCCTTTTTAATCAAATAGAACCACTTTATTTTCTTCAAGTGATTTTCTTACATCAATAACACGCTGATTGCTTGAACCTTTCCATTTTAGGGTTAGGTCTTTCTTGTCTTTTTCAAATCTACCGTCAACAAATACATCGGCTTTTGCAATAAGATACTGTCTGTAAAGAGTAGTTTCGGAAATTTCGTCTAAAGAAACTTTTGGGAAAATCTGCTCCCAAGTAAATCCAGACCAAATCCAAATATCTTTGCCAAGATTGTGAACGTCCTCACACAATTCAATTAGTTGACACAGACCATCGTTATCTTGCCATAATGCATCCCCACCCAAAATACTCAAACCTTTAATATAAAGGCGTGAGATTAGTTCTAACAGCTTTTCTTTTGTTTCTGGTGTGTATTTATGCCCATAGTTAAAGTCTTGTTGTGGAGCATTTTGGCAATCGGAGCAATTAAACCGACACCCCGATACAAATAGAGAAACACGGCAACCAAGTCCGTTTACAACGTCACAAGAATAAATACCAGAATAGTTCATAGAATTTCACCTCTATGCTTTGTTCTCATTTCTACTTCTTGCTGCTTTCCTTTATTAAAAGCTGTTTTATAGTTGCCAGTTAGATACCCCGTTACTCGTCTAAGCTGCTGAATATTTTCACTTCCGCAAACTGGGCATCTGTCATTAAATTCATCTGTTGTTCCGCAATCAAGACAAGTATCATTAGGAACATTGATTGCAAAATACGGAATATCTCTGTCCATTGCATAGTTCACAATGGTTTCAAGTGCCTCGATATTATGTTTTACTCCACCGTCTAATTCTACATAGGTAATGCACCCGGCGCTTGAATATCCAGTTAGCTGAGATTCAATATCAATTTTTTCAAATGGTGTAACTTTCTGCCATACTGGAACGTGAATAGAATTTGTAAAATATTCTTTGTCAGATACGTTTGGAATAATACCATATTCGTCTTTGAATTTTCGCATCGAAGTATAGCATAAATTTTCTGATGGACTGAAGTAAACACCAAAATTAAGTTTATATTCTTGTTTGAACTCACTACATCTATCTTTGAATAACTGTTCAATTTTTTTTGCGAGTTCCATGCCTTCCGCATCTGTTTGGTCACAGCCGATAAGAATTTGCAACGTTTCAGCCAGACCAATTTGACCGATAGCAAGCGTTCCATGCTTCAAGGCACTACGAATACCCTCTTCTGGAATATAACCCGCCATAACATTGTTTTCGTACATAAATTTAGCTGATTCTGGACTCTGAGAGCAAATCCAATCAAATCTCTCAATCAGCATATCTTTTGCCTCATGGATTTTCTGGTCAAGAATATCCATAAAAGCCATAATATAATGTTCATTTGTAATTCCGAATGGGTTATATGCTAAATCATCTTTATATTCTGTTTCTACCTTTTCTTTTGCTTCCATAGCTAAAGTAGGCATAATAATAGTTACTGGACAGATATTGCCACGTCCGTCTTTTAGCTGACCAAAGCCGTTAATATCATATCCATTTGCTGTCCTACAACCCCAATATGTTCATATTACATCGTTAGTGTAATACCGCTTTCGCAGCTATATGTTACCATATAGTTCAGACTATATCACAAACCAATATTGTTTTATCCTTTATTGGTTTCCTATCTTTTCCATTCACTTGAATGTACTCTACTCGGTTATTCAATAAAGTTTTTCTCTTTATTTATCCTTTCGATAGTCGTTTAGTTTTTATTTAACACAAGATTGTCCTTTTCCAAGGATTTTCCTTGTTTAGATAGGTTTTCATAATACATTAC
>ERZ1034873.838-NODE-838-length-13582-cov-4.511422_pt1 | contig 13582 bp, 10 predicted proteins | sample MGYA00520689_ERZ1034873 | MGnify/ENA primary metagenome ERZ1034873 (study PRJEB33766, sample SAMN09781722) | gut metagenome | biome: gut microbiome | host: Homo sapiens | place: Madagascar | study: EMG produced TPA metagenomics assembly of the PRJNA485056 data set...
ATCTTCAACCACGAGTATACCTGGCATAGCATATGCACCTCTCTTTGTTAACTATTTATCTTAAAATGCTTCAATGTCTCCACAATTGCACTCTCTTTATCTTTTTGGACACTGTGGCTGCCTGCTATCTTCATTTTTAGGTAAATTATAATTCTTTCCAACCTCAATTCCGCATTTTCTCTTTACCTGTAATATATACAGATCGGAAACCTTCCTACCGGCATTATGTTCAGCCACATACTTCTTTATCTCATCATATGTTGCCTAAGTCTTTGCAGATGTTATATCTACATCATCAAGTTCAATCATGACGTTAATGTAATCATCCGGCTTTTGTTTCGGTTGGGACAAAAGAACAGACGTCTCGACATCTTATGCTTGAAGCAGTTAGTTTTTAGAAAAAATTACTTGCTCAACAAACAGACAGTCTCACAAGAAGTAGTAAATGGGAACATGTCAACAGGATAGATATCACTGAAATTATAGTATTCCTTAAATAGATTTAAATCTCTTGCTTGAGTAGCAGGATTACATGAAATATAGATAATCTTCTCAATATTTGTTTTGATAATTGAATCGATTAATTCCTTACTTAAACCCTTTCTTGGAGGATCGACAATAAGAACATTCTTATCCTTTAAATACTTACTTAAATCACATCTTGCATCATCTAAATAGAAAGTCGCATTAGTAATATTATTTAGTTTCGCATTATCCTTAGCATTTTCAACAGCAGCCTTAACAATCTCAACACCAGTTACTTCCTTACAATACTTAGCCATAAACAATGAAATAGTACCAATGCCAGAGAATAAGTCTAATAGTCTTGTATCCTTATTCACATTAGCCAAATCTCTTGCGGTTGCATATAGCTTTTGCATCTGATGATAATTAATTTGATAGAAAGACTTTAATGAAATCTTAAACTTTAAACCATCAAATTCATCCACGATATATTCTCTACCAAACAAAATCTTTTCTTCATCGCCCAAGATAACATTATCATTACGAGTATTTAAATTTAAAATAACCGACTTTATTTGACTATATTTTGTAGTAAGTTCATCTGTGACTTCATCAATCTTAGGAATATTAAAGTCCTTAACAATAAAGCCAACCATCACCTCATCAGTTCCTCTAGCATGCTTAATTAAAATATGTCTGAAGTATTGATCAATCTTATTAATTAATAAGCTATTTTTAATATCATCAAAGATGATATTAGATAATTCAGTTTGAACATAACACTTATCAAATTCAACAATTTCATTTGAGAATTTACGATAGAAACCAAACTTATGATCCCTAACTGGAACCTGCACCTTATTACGATAGAAGAAAGGATCATCACTTCCTAAAACATCATGAATCTTTACATCTAAATCAGCATTCTTATAAGTCGAAACTAGTATTTGTTTCTTAAGTTCTAATTGATAATCATAAGAGATATAACGATAATCGCAACCACCACACTTATGGCTAATTGGGCAATCTGGTTTGATACGATGTTGGCTTGCTACTAAAAGCTTGTCAATAATACCAAAGGCTAATGTCTTCTTATTGGCGATAATCTTAACATCAGCTACTTCACCTGGAATCATTTCCTTGACAAAAACGACCAATCCATCTTTTTTACAAACGCCTTGGCCATCTACTGTTATATCAACACATTCAAGTCTTATAATTTCATTCTTCATGAGAAAAAAGCCTCATATAACTATGAGGCATCATCATCCTTTTCTGTAGGCTCTTCAATATCATTCTCGCCTCTTAAATCAGAAGCAAGTTCTTCATCAACAGCACTAGATACACATTGAACTGAATAAGTATCCATCTTAGAATTCTTAGTCAAAATGTAATAGATATTATCATCATCAATCTTGTTGTAGACATTAACAGCTAAATCATACATCTTCTCAGAACTTGAAGCTGTAAAATAAGTAGCCATAGGCAGTTCCTTATTAACGATATTGTAAATATCAACACATAAGTCTTCGATTTGCTTATCAGTTAAAGTATCAACTGTATCTACATTCACACGATATTGAGCAGAAGTAAGCTCGATATCACACTTTTCAACACCACTTAGGGCCTCAATGCTATTTTTAATACTGCTTGTATTAGAACTTGTGATAGCTGGATTTAAATCGCCCTTAAAACGATTACCATCAACTGGTTTACCACTTTCTAAGGCGGCAGAAATTAAAATACCACCAAAAATTAAACAAGGAATCAAAATAATAATTAATGAAATAATTAATACCAAAGCACCCTTAGATAATTTCTTTTTACCCTTAACTTGTTTTTCTTTCTTATTAACCTTTTCCATAAGCTATATTTTATCTTTTAGATAACTCCTTAGTCAACAAATCACTCGCAAGCTTTGGATTAGCCTGACCCTTAGACTTCTTCATAACCTGGCCAACCATAAAACCTAAAGCTCTATCCTTACCATTCTTAAAGTCAACAATTGATTGAGGATTCTCACCCAATACTTCAGTAACAATCTTCAAGATTTCGTCTTCATTAGAAACTTGCTTCATACCCTTTTCCTCAATAATCTCTTTAGGAGACTTAGAAGTATTAAACATTTCCTCAAGCACCACCTTACCCTGCTTAGAAGAAATCTCACCCTTATCTAAGATATTAGACAACATCGCTAGATTATCATAAGAAACAGGAGAAGCAGTAATATCCAAACTATTCTTAGCCAATAAACCAGCTAATTCACTAGTCAATAAATTACATAAACTCTTTGGATTAGTGGCAGTATTCATAGCCTTATCAAAGTAATTAGCCAATTCCTTATTAGCCAAAATGATAGAAGCGTCATATTCGTTTAACTTATATTCATCTAAATATCTCTTCAACTTAGTATCAGGAAGCTCAGGCATATTAGCTAAAACTTCATCAATCATAGATTGAGGAATACGAACAGGCGGGATATTTGGCTCAGGGAAGTACTTATAGTCAACACTGCCCTCTTTCTTACGCATACTTACAGTGGACATTGTCTTTTCATCAAAACGTCTAGTTTCTTGAACAACAGCCTCGCCACTCTTTAATACTTCAGCCTGTCTTTTAACTTCATAATCGATAGCTTCCTTAACATTGGCAATACTATTCAAGTTCTTAATCTCTACCTTAGTACCAAAGACCTTAGAACCCTTAGGCATAATAGATACATTGACATCACAACGCATCTCACCCTCTTCCATCTTCGCATCAGAAATACCAAGATACTCAAAAGTTTGTCTTAATTTTTCAACATACAATTGAGCCTCAATACCACTTGTAATATCTGGCTCAGAAACAATCTCACACAAAGGAACACCACTTCTGTTGTAGTCAATCAAAGTAAAATCATTTAAATGGAACTGTTTCGCAGTATCCTCTTCCATATGACAACGATTAATTCTAATACGCTTATATTCATTATTTAAATAAATATCTATATAACCATTAGAACCAATTGGATGAAACTGTTGTGTAATTTGAAAACCCTTAGGCAAGTCACTATAGTAATAATTCTTACGATCAAACTTAACTAAAGTATCAATATCCATATGTAGTGCACTACATAAGGCAATAGCCTTCTTTACAGCACCCTTATTTAAACAAGGCAAAGTACCAGGCATACCCAAGTCTACCTCATTAGTACAAGTATTAGCCTCTTGTTTAAACTTATAAGGAGCACCAGAGAACATCTTAGTAAGCGTATTTAACTCAAGGTGAATTTCAATACCAACGACTACATCATATTCCATATTAAAAATCCTCCTTTGTCATACCCATAAGACCAGTTCTATTTTCAATCGCCTTAGATAAATCAAACATTGTCTGCTCATCAAAAGGATTAGCAGTAACATTAACACCAACCGGTAAACCGCCAACTAAGCCCATAGGCAAAGTTAAAGAAGGTAAACCACCAAAATTACCAATAACCATATGATTATCAGCTATCAAATATTCTAAAGATAATTCATCAGTACTTGTACCATCAATTAATGGCGCAACACTAGGTGCAGCAGGCGCAATTAACACATCAGCCTCTTTTAATTCTCTCATTATTTCATCAACGATTAATCTTCTAATCTTATGAGCCTTCTTTAAGATTCTCTCTTGATTCTCTTCAAATAGCGCGTAAGAACCAAAGACAAATCTCTTCTTAATCCAAGGACCAAAACCTTCACTACGAGAATTAATCATAATCTCTTCCATGGTCTTACCATCAGCTCTTCTACCAAAATTGATACCATCTAAATTAGAATGATTAGCAGTAGCCTCAGCATTGGCAATAATATAGTAAGTAGGAAGAATAGCCTTCATTAGCTTTTCATCAAAAGTAACTTCCTTAACAATAGCACCATCAGCCTTTAAACCTTCAACCACCTTATTAAATAAGTCCTTTATTTCATTATTAGAAATAGCATCAATGACATTCTTAAATACTAAAACTTTCTTACCTTTAACATCAGCATTCAAGTTCTTAGAATAAGGTAAAACTTCCTTATAACTAGAAGTCATATCCCTGTCATCTCTACCCGCCAATACTTCAAGCATCTTACATGCATCATCGATACAAGTTGTAAAATAACCCACATGATCTAAAGAAGATGCATAAGGGATAATGCCATATCTAGAAATACGACCATAAGTTGGCTTAACACCAACAACACCACAATATGAAGCTGGTTTTCTAATGGAGTCACCTGTATCACTACCAATAGCACAACTTAAAGCACCAGAAGCAACAAGAACCGCACTACCACCAGAAGAACCACCAGAAATTCTATTTAAATCATATGGGTTTCTAACAGGACCTGTAACAGCTGTTAAGTTAGTACCACCCATTGCAAGTTCATCCATAGAAGCCTTACAAACAGGCACAAAACCATTAGACTCTAACTTGTCCATAATAGTCGCATTATAAACAGGAACATAATTTTCAAGAATCTTACATGAAGCAGTAGTTAAAACACCCTTAGTACATACGTTATCCTTAATACCAATCGCAATACCCTCTTTATTAGGCTCAATAGGAGTAACTACACAGTTTAGCTTTTCATTAACGGCTAAAACCTTATCATAAGCTTCTTTTGTACTACATACATTTTCAAATCTCATTATTTAAGTACCCTAGGAACTATAACATGCCCTGAAATTTGTTTTGGCGCATTAGCCAAAGCATCCTTTTGGCTTAGGACATTAGTTACCTCATCCTCTCTAAAATAAGCAGTTTCATCATCAAAAGGATAAATCATTTCTTCAACACCGCTAGTATCAATCTCATCAAAAAAACTTAGCATTTTCTCCAACATGCCAAAATCATTAGCGATATCTTCAGCTTCTTTATCACTTACATCAAACATCAATTTGTTAGCTAAAATTTTAATCTCTTCTTTTTCCATACCCATCAATTATAGCATGTTTACAAATTCTTCTTCGCTTATTGTGCTAACACCTAATTCTTTAGCCTTTGTAAGCTTAGAACCAGCACTCTCTCCATATATTACGTAGTCGGTATTCTTAGAAACACTACTTGCACAATGTGCCCCTAGATTCTCCAACATCTCACTAGCCTGTTTACGAGTATAGATTGTTAAAGTACCCGTTAAAACAACTGTCTTATCTTTAAATGGGCTATTAGATTCAACTGAATTATCAATATAATTCATATTCAAACCAAACAACTTGAGCTGTTCAATCATTTTCGCATTATTCTCATCACTAAAATAATCAACAATACCCTCAGCAGTTATCGGGCCAATATCCTTGATATTACTCAAATCATCGACTGTAGCCTTCATTAGATTATCCATATTCTTAAAATTAGAAGCTAAAATCTTAGCAGCCTTCTCACCAACTTGTCTAATACCTAAGCCAAATAATAACTTTTCTAAAGAATTCTTCTTAGAATTTTCAATAGCTGTCACTAAGTTTTCATAAGACTTTAGACCAAACTTATCAATATTTAAAATAATATCTTTCTTATTAAATAATTTATAAATATCCTCAAAACTACTTAAAATACCATGATTATAGAAAGTCTCAACCTTCTTTTCACCTAGTCCATCAATATTCATCGCATCTCTGCTGGCAAAATGAGCTATGCCAAAGACAAGCCTTGCAGGACAATCACTATTGATACAGAAATGAGCAGCCTCATCTTCAAAACGATATAACTTGCCACCACATACAGGACATGTATCTGGGAAAATATAAGGTACTTGACTACCATCTCTATTATCTTTAACACTTCTTACTACCTCAGGAATAATATCTCCAGCCTTACGTACAATAATCGTATCATTTACTCTGATATCCTTTTCTTTAATATAGTCTTCATTATGAAGTGTCGCATAGCCAATAGTAGTACCAGCACACTTAACAGGAGAAAACTTTGCGTTAGGAGTACACTTACCAGTTCTACCAACTGTAATAAAGATATCTTCTACCTTAGTTCTCACCTCTTCTGCTGGGAACTTATAAGCAATTGCCCACTTAGGAATACGCGATGTAAAACCTAATTCCTTTTGCATAGCATAACTATTAACCTTAATTACCATGCCATCTATCTCATAAGGTAATTCATCACGAATCTTAGCTGTATCATCAATCACCTTAATAACATCCTCAATATTATCACAAAGGCGCATCGTATCATTTACTCTAAAGCCAAGTCTTTTCGCATACATCAATGAATCATAATGAGTAGAAGCATTTATATCATCTGGTACATGATACCAGAAGCCATTTAAACCTCTAGATGCCGCAATACTTGAATCCAATTGTCTAATAGAACCAGCAGCTGCATTTCTAGGATTGGCAAACTCATCTTCACCATTATCACGTCTTTTTGCGTTTAAACTATAGAAAGCAGCCTTAGGCATATATACTTCACCCCTAATATCATAACGTTGCTTATAGTTAATCTTCAAAGGAATAGACTTAATAGTCTTAACATTATTAGTTACATCCTCGCCTACTAAACCATCGCCTCTTGTAACAGCTTGTTTTAAAAGACCATCTTCATAAATCAAAGACATTGCCAAACCATCAATCTTATATTCGACACAATATTCAACACTTGGATAAATATCAGTAATCTTTTTAGACCATTGTCTTAGTTCATCATAAGAAAAGACATCACCCAAAGACAACATTGGCTTAGTATGGGTAACCTTATTAAAAGAATCAATAATAGAATAGCCAACCTTATTAGTAGGACTAGCAGGATCATAAAGTTCAGGATGCTTAGCCTCTAATTCCTCAAGCTCTCTAAATAACATATCATATTCACTATCAAGCATCGTTGGCTTATCTAAAACATGATATTCATAATTACACTTGGTAATTAAATCTCTTAATTCCTTTATTCTTAATTCATCATTCATCTAAATAACCTTCCTTATCGCATCAAACAACTTTTCAGCATTAATTGGCTTAGAAACATGATCATTCATACCACATTTCAAACATCTTGCCACATCATCCGCAAAGGCATCAGCACTCATCGCAATAATCGGTGTTATCACGCCCTTTTCTCTTAATGCCTCACAAGCCTTGTAGCCATTCATTACTGGCATTTGAATATCCATCAAAATAACATCATAATCACCATTATATTCATCGACACATTCCTTGCCATTAATACAACGTTTAGTAATGCATCCTTGTTCATTTAATAAGGCATCAACAATTTCAAAGTTTAAGTCATTGTCTTCAACAACCATTACTTTAATCCCTTTAATTGATTTATCATCATTATCTTTAACATCAGTTATCACATTAGTCAAAGGCATCTTGAAAGTTACCCTAAAAGTTGTACCCTCATTAAGTTTACTTACACATTCGATATCTCCTTCTAATAAGTCAACTATACGCTTAGTAATTGTTAAACCAAGTCCTGTACCACTGGTCTTAGAATTAGTTCTTGAATCAATAGCCCTTGTAAATGAGTTATACATAGTCTTTTGAAACTCTTCACTCATGCCTATTCCTTCATCCTTTACGACAAAAACTAATTTACAAAGTTCATTCTCTTTAATAGCACTTAGTGAATAAAAAACCTTTTTACCCTTTGGGGTATACTTTATCGCATTAGATAACAAGTTGACACATACCTGGTTAAGTCTTGTTTCATCACCAATCACATAAGTATCATCTAAATTATCATATTCATAAGATAATTCAATATCCTTTTCCTTAGCATAAGGTAACATCAAATCCTTTAATTGATTACCGAAGTCCTTAAGACCAATCGCATTAGAATTAATATATAATTTACCAGATTCAATCTTAGAAATATCCAAGATATCATTGATTAAAGTCAATAATTGTTTACCAGCCACCATAGACTTCTTTAAATAATCCTTAACATCATTAGAATCACTATTCTTATAAGCTAAAGAAGTCATACCCATGGCAATATTCATCGGTGTCCTAATATCATGTGACATAGCAGACAAGAAGTCAGTCTTAGCCTTGTTAGCCTTATTAGCTTCATATAAGGCAGTCTCTAATTTCTTGTTAATGCTGCGGACAAAGAAACCATCACATATAATTAAGATAATTAATAACAAAATGGTCACAAAAGCTCCGTAAACAATAATGTCATTACTTTTTAAACTAGCTAATGATACACCGCCTAAAATATAAAGGTCTGGATTATCCGCAAAGGCTGAATAATACCAAAGATACTCTCTACCCTTTAGATCTTTATATTCAAATGTTCCTTTTAAACCTCTTAATTCCAACTCTTCTATAGGATTATTTTTAATGATATCCGCAATAAAAGAATCACCATCAGTTGAAATAGGCTTAATAACATAGTCACCATCCTTATTCATCAAACCCATGACTCCATCGGGATAATCAGAAGAAAGAGTCCAGAAATTACTTATTTCATTACTTGGAAGTACCCTTAATAATAGATAATTCTTATCTTTTAACTTAATCTTATGTCCTAGAGCGATACCATCAGATAACTTTTCTTGTAAAAGATATTTACCTAAAACAACCAAAGTATCATCACCATATTCTCTTCTCATCATCTTATCAAGCGTTTCTTCAAACAAGTCACTTGTATGTTTTGACGCTAACTGTTTATAAGTTGCGATTGAATAGATATCATCATAATAAGTTGTATATGCTTCAAAAGTATCCACATCAACAATATGAGCCATACGCTTTTCATTAGTATTAATACTCTTTAAAAAACTCCAAGCTTCATCTAGTGTCATATCATTGCTAGAAATATAATAAGCCCAGTTATCAACATAACCCTGTTCACTAATAAGATAATTCTTGGCAATTTTCTTCATTGACTCTACATTTGTCATGAAATTATAGCGATTATCCTCTTCCTCTTGTTGTAAAACTCGCTTAGAAAAGAAAGATATTGAAATCATAATAATCGCAATAATGATAATATTAAAAACCAAGAGCTTTCTTCTAGTATTAATTTTCATATTAAACTAATTATACGACAAATCGATAGCTACTTTAATAACACCATCTTTTTTATTCTCAAACAAGTCATAAGCCTCATCTATCTTACTTAATGGATAGATATGAGTGATAAGCGGTGTTGTATCAATCTTTCCCTCTTTAATTAAATTCAAGATTTCTTCACAATCACAACCATCAACCCCGCCTATCTTAAAAGTTAGATTCTTGCCATACATATTAGGCAAAGGCAAAACCTGTGGCTTATCATATAAAGCTACAATTGTTACTATCGCATTAGGTCTAGCACACTTCCATGCAAGTTCAAAAGTGCTATCAACACCAGCTACCTCTAATACCACATCGGCACCATTATGATCTGAATGACTCAATACATATTCCTCACACTCATCAGGTCTAACTACATTTACATCAGGATAATGTTTATTAATAAATTTGATTCTATCTTCATCCTTTTCACACAAGATAATTCTCTTAGGCTTTTTAAGCATTACACAAAGTAGAGTGCAAATACCTGTTGGACCACCACCTATAATCAAAACAGTATCATCAGTTGTAATATCTGATATCTTAGTAGCCCAATAGCCTGTTGCCAAAACATCACCTACAAACAAAGCTTGTCGATCACTTACGTTATCAGGAATCTTATTTAAGCCTTGATTTGCGTAAGGAACACGTACATATTCAGCCTGACCACCATCAATTCTACATCCTAGTGCCCAACCACCGTTGATATCAATACAGTTATTAACATAGCCCTTCTTACAAAAGAAACATTCACCACAATAGGTTTCTACATTAACGGTAACCCTATCACCTACTTTAACATTCGTTACTTCTTTTCCTACTTCTTCTACAATACCAACCATTTCATGTCCAATAGTTATACCCTCAACAGCTCTTGGTACACTACCATGTTTAATATGTAAATCACTTGAACAAATACTTGCAAGTGTTACCTTAACTATCGCATCCTTTTCATCTTTTAATACTGGTTTTTCTTTTTCTAATAATTGAAAGTTTCCCTTAGAAACATATGTATAAGCCTTCATTGATTTTCCTCATTTCTCTAAACCATTATATTAAAAAACGGCGTTTATCAACAAACACCGTCAATTAATAATTCAATAATAGCCAAATCTTATTCAAGGCCCATTAAGTAGTAATATACAGGAACATCGCCCTTGATTACATCAACTTCAATATCAGAATTGTTTTCTACATATTCAACAATTCTTTCAGTGATTTCTTCATCAGCATCTTCACCTGTAATTAAAGTTAATAATTCACTATCTTCATCTAAGAACTTTTCTAACATCAAACGACATACCTCACTTAAGTCAGTGCCATTAGTTACAATTGACTTACCAATCATAGCCATATAGTCACCTTCCTTAAGTTCAATACCATCAATAGAAGAATCCTTAACTGCATAAGTAACACTAGCAGTCTTGATACTAGGACATAGTTCATTGAACTCAGTAACCAATTCATTGAAATCACTTTCAGGACTAAAACGAGCTAAAGCACTTAGACATGCTTGGATTGACTTACATTCGATTACTTCAACTTCCTTATAATCAACTAAGTCCTTAGCTTGTTTAGCAGCTAACATGATATTTGAATTATTAGGGAAGATCATAATCTTCTCACAGTGGTCTAATTCCTTAATCTTTTCAATGAAATCACTAGTAGAAGGATTCATTGTTTGACCACCCGAAATAACGCAATCAACACCTAGTTCATACATTAAATTAGTAACACCCTCACCAGCTGCAACAGCGATTACACCAATTGCCTTCTTTTCCTTAGGCTTTACTTCATCTTCTTTAACAAGCTCAGAATGTTGTTCTTGCATGTTTTCTACTTTAATTTTTACAAATTCACCATATCTTTGAGCAAGATTTAAAGCATCACCTGGATGTAAAGTATGAATATGGACCTTAATTAAGTCTTCATCTCTAACAAAGACTAAAGATTCACCTTCCTTAGCTAACTTATTCTTTAATACGTTTTCATCAAAACCCTTTAAGTAGTTTTCTTTTAAACGTAAGATAAATTCTGTACAGTAACCAAATTCTTCATTTTCAAATACTGATTGAGCATTTCTAGCAAGTTCTACTACAACTGCATTTGTTGTTACAGGTGTGCCATCAATATAAGCGATAAAACCTTGTACAATCTTTAATAAACCAGCACCACCTGAGTCAACTACATTAGCTTCCTTCAAGATAGGTAATAAGTCTGGTGTGTGTTCTAGAGAATCTTCCATGAAGTATTCAAGTCTATGGAAATATGTTTCAATATCCATCTTAGGATTTTCCTTAACTTCCCTATTCGCATACCAAGAAGCCTCACGAATAACAGTTAGGATAGTGCCCTCAACTGGCTTCATAATTGCCTTATAAGCAACTCTTGTACCATTTTCAAATGCTTCGGCTAATTCCTTGGTATTGATTTCTTCCTTACCCTCAATACTTTGAGCGAAACCTCTAAAGATTTGAGATGTAATAACACCAGAGTTACCTCTAGCTCCCATCAATAAGCCTTTTGACAATGACTTAGCAACATCACCAATATTATTTGAGAAACATTGATTAGCTTCCTTAGCACCACTGTTAAATGTCATAGACATATTAGTGCCTGTATCACCATCTGGTACTGGGAAAACATTTAGTGCATTTATTTCAGCTTGATTATTATCAAGATTAGCAGCACCACTGCTAAGCATTTCCTTAAAATCTTTTCCGTTCAATAATTTCATTATTAGTTTCCTTTAACCCTTTCAACATGAATATTTACTTCTTTAACATCCATATTAATAGATTTTTCAACAGTATACTTAACACGCTTTTGTGCTTCCATAATAACTTCTGAAATCTTCACACCTGCTGAAACAACAACATAAATGTCAATTTTTAAATCATTGCCTTTCTTAGAAAGAAGAACACCTTTTGAATAGCTTTCTTTCTTTAAAAGAGCATTGTAACTATCTTTCACATAAGACTTTGAGACAACTCCAACGATGCCATAGCATTCACATACAGTACTACCAGCTAAAGATGCGATAGCCTCATCAGATATTTTGATATCTCCATAATTTGTTTTAGTATTTATAGGCATTTTGACCTCCAATAACTACCTTATTATATCATTAAGAATTTTTCTTATACAAATGTAAAAGAAAATTGCATCCTAAGATGCAATTTTAATATATTTCTAATTTCGTGTGTGCCCAGATTTATGGATAAATAAAACTTCCGTATAACGGTTTAACTGACAGGGAAAATAAGTATGGAAGGAGACACTCATTAGCCGTAATAATATATTTATCACATTTTTTAAATGTTAGATTCGATAATATTGACGAATATAGCAACAAGTGTATTGATAATGCTTGTTATGTTGACATCAAACTTAAAAGAGAGAGAAATGTTCTTGCGAAATATGTGTAGGTAAATTTATTGATCATGGCATTTTTAATAAGATCAACCAACCACGTTAATCTAAGAGAACAAATAATTCCAACAATATAAAAGCCACTTCTATCTAGAAATGGCTCATTTTAGTTGCATACACCAACACGATAGTTTATAGCTTAAGTTTTGAAAACCACATGTTGTTTTAGTTTACCATCCCAATTAACTAGCTTCACATAAAACTTGATAAGTTTTTGAATCTAATTTTGTTTCTCCCTTATAGAGTTCAAGGGTTATCTCATACACATTGCCTACACACTGTTTCAAATAGCCTTTTTCATCTAAAAAGTCAGAACAAACATTAAGTGTACTTTGAGATGATACTTTTTGTGGTATGTTTCTCTTTGCACCTGAAGCGTACTTATTAAGATTATCAGCTTCAGGAAAAATAGGTTTAATAAAATAATTATCTGAATCTAGTTCATACTTTTTAGTATCAACATATAAATCAATACCATATTGTAAGGAGTTATCATCGAACTCTATGTTATTGATAAGCATTTTAACACCTTGGATATTAAGGGAATCTAATTTGGTTTTACGAGCCTCACTCGCCATAACGAAAATCAAAACACTAGCTAATAAAAGAATGAGAATAATTATTTTTTTATATCTCTCATTTTGTTTATTCA
>ERZ1034873.842-NODE-842-length-13499-cov-13.679485_pt1 | contig 13499 bp, 22 predicted proteins | sample MGYA00520689_ERZ1034873 | MGnify/ENA primary metagenome ERZ1034873 (study PRJEB33766, sample SAMN09781722) | gut metagenome | biome: gut microbiome | host: Homo sapiens | place: Madagascar | study: EMG produced TPA metagenomics assembly of the PRJNA485056 data...
AAAATGTATTTTAAGAATCAAAATAAGGGAGTTGAGAACATGACACAAGAAACAGAAACGCTACTAGATGCTAAGAATGATATTAAAGAAATGATTGAATTATTAGCACAAATGAATGCAATTGAAAAAAGCACTATTAAAGGCATTATGATTGGTATTCAATTAGCAAAACTTGAACAAAGCATAAAGCAAAGCAGGTGACAAAGTGAATTTAAAATACAAAATGCTTAAGTACAGTGTGATGTGGCTTCATCACAGTCTTGTGCAAAATGGCAAGTATGTAGAAGCAAGAGTGGTGTTACAACTTCTTAGAAGAAAACAAGTAACACTAATTCTAACAGATACTAATTTTGAGGTTGCAAGACTGCTAGATGAACTTGGATGTAGAACCTTTTATCCAAGACACATAATAGCACTTGTATATTTAGAGGTGAAGACATGAGAAAGAATAATATAAAGCCAGACGAAGCAGCTGAAATTCTAGGCGTTTCTGCTCAGTTCGTTCGAGTGGCAATGCAGCAGAAAGTATTGCAGATAGGTGTAGCTTTAAAAATGCCAAATTCCACCCAGTGGACGTATCAAATTTCACCTAAGCTTCTAGCTGACTACTGCGGAAAGGACGTAGAAGCGGAAATTGCCAGAATGAGGAGTAGAAAATGTTAAAATATGTAGCCTGTTTTCAGCTTGGAAAGAAAGCCAAATTATTAGGCAGAGGAAAAGTATTAGATTTGCTAGTATTTTCCACTGTAATATGTGGGAAGACAGCAGATAGAATAGCCAAAGAGAAGAATATAAGTAATCAGGATGCTATGGAGTTTGCACTTGATTGCATTAGAGAGGGATACAAGAAATTTTTAGAAGAAAATTAGTACATTGAAGTATTAAGAAAATGGAAAAAGTTCAAAGACATAAAGAAGTACATAGAAAAAGCTTATCCGTTTTATCAAGGTGACTTTGATAAAACGGATAAGCGATTAATCCAAATCATGGATATTTGAAAAAACAGGAATGAAAGCTTTTAAAATTTGCTTTCTAACATCTTTGTCGAGTGAGAAAAAGGCTTTGGTCATTTCAATTTCCAAAGGAGAGGCTTCTTGACGTTTGGTATATGCATTAAGGTCAAATTCAGCATCCTCTTTGAACATTGGAAGTTCACCAGTGCGAAGCCAATTTTCATTGACATTGTACTTGGAACTAATGGCACTGATAATGCGGTCTGTAACAGCCACTGCACCAGTTTCAATGTTACCCATGTTAGACCTAGAAATATCTAGGGAAGAAGCAAATTCTTGTTGAGTTAATTTTTGCTCTTTTCTAAAAGAGCGAATACGTTCATTGATAGTCATAAATGTGTTTTCCTTTCGTTTGATAAGAACAGTATATCATTCAATATATTGCTTGTCAAGGACAAAAACATAATAAAAAATGTTTAAAAACTCTTGACAAGGACAATAATATATGATATAATGTCCTTAGAAATCAAGAAAGGAGGTAAACATCTTATGCTAGATGAATTTGAAGATTTCTTGGATAGACTTCCAAGAATAATCAAAAAAGTCCAACGAGTGATAACAGCACTCATTGGACTCAGCTTAGAAATCGGTAGCTTGATAGCCATTATACAGTTACTTTTCTTCTAAGCAATGGGGCTTCCCAAAAGGAAGCTCCTAAAGAAATTCTAACATAAGATGTGAGAAAAAGCAATGAGTAGATATGCAAAATCAATCAAAGAGATAGTAAAAGCTCTCGTAGGCTTAGCGTGGGAAGTATGCAAATTAATTGTTGTCATTACTGCACTCATTCAGCTAGTAACACATTAACGTAAAGCACTGCCAGGAGTGGTTTGTGCCTTCCTGGTAGTGCAACTATCAAAAAGTAAAAGCATATACGTTTCATCAGAGTTTGTATATGCTTTTACTTCAAATCTCAATATCTAATTTGGTTTCTTTTAAAATTTATGTCTTATATTTACAATCCCTTGAATGCAAGTAAGGTATCTGCACTTTGTTGGAAGTACCTTTTTGAGTCCTATAAAAATAAATTACCCAGAGAATGACAGATAATTCTGGGAGGTGCTTCCTGCAAAGTGCAGATGTTATTGGTTAGGTGTTAGCTCCTTAAGAATTTTTTTAAGGACGTCCCATTCTGAATCAGATAATTTACATATGGCTTTGACGAGATTCTTTTTAAGAACGTCCCCATTGGCGAGGTCTAGGATGTAGGTTTCAAGTTCTTTGTCCTCATCAACGACAAATATATTACCAACACCAGTGCGAAGCCAGTTTTCATCAACGTTAAATTCACTACAGATGACTTTAATCATCTGCTCAGTCAATTTATTGTTACCTGATTCAATTCGGCTAATAGCTCCACCAGTAACACCTAAGCGAGAACCAAATGATTCTTGATTGAGTTTAAGTGATTTTCTGAGTTGCTTAATTCTTGTATTCAATTGGTTACCTCCTAATAGTTTATGAGAAGATAATAATATAAAAATTTGATTCAGTCAAGAAAGGAGACGGAAATGAAATCAGCAGATTCTGATAAAACACGAATTATAGAGGCTATGACGCTAGTTGATAACCTAGATGAAGTAACAAGGAAGGCTTTATATATTGCTTTGATGTTTTTAGAAGCTAAGAAAACAGTAGAAGAACACTAACCACCACCATCTACACTTTGCTGGAGGCATCTCCAGCAAGAACCTTCGAGTATGAACAGCTTAATTACAGAACTCAACCGACATTACCATGACATTAATTGCAAACTTCACATCATGGAGATGTCTCTTGCAAAGTGTAGATATTGACAATCATCTGTATTTAATTGGAAGCATCTTTAGAACCTTCTCCCTTATATAAGAATACCCATAAAATTGTTCTGAAGGTGCTTTCTGAGAGTATAGATGGAGGATAGATTAAAAGGTGCATGATAGCATGCACCCAATTAAGTAGAATGGTAGTTATTAAGGATTAAGAACACATACATTATAAAATAGAGTAGATAAATCTGAAGTTTTTATGTATTGAGTGTCATAATCAAGGCTTTCACCAGAGGCAAGAGATATTTTACTCTGTTCCTCTAACTCTTTGAACAGAGGGTTTTGTTTGACATAATCATATACTTCTGCATTGGAATAACTGTCTCCGTATGGAATTTCAATTAAACCTAAACGCAATAAGTTATCTATAGATGTTGCACATTGTTTAATAGAGAAAGTTTTTATCCATGAGCAGTGAGATTGAATAAGTAAACCACCACCAGATTCCAGTTGCTTTTTTAAATTAATAATAGGGCGTAGTTGAGATTCCATTATTAATTGAAATATACGGGCATCGATGGGCGACATTTGCTTAATAATTTCTACAAATGAAGGATGAACAGTATCTTTGGTATCGATAATCATAGATTTTGCAAGAAGGTTGGCGTACATATTTCGGAGTTCATTACTATTCATAGCATAAGAAATTGCTTGAATTGCAGGAATCGCAACATATGGTTCAGGTTCGACAATCTTCTCAGGATCTGTTTTATCAAGTTTTACAGCAAGAAGTTTTTTGGTTTCTTCAACACCGAATTCTCTACGCAAGATCCATTTATCAAGACCTGCAAATATTGCATTAATAGCACGAGGAATTCTAGCAATGAGTTTGCCCGCTTCTTGTGCAGATGGTTGTAAAGCATCATGGTAAAGTTCTGGAACAGTTTCGACTGCTTTACCAATACCTTTAGAAAGTTTATCAATTTCTTCATTCATTGAAAATCACATCCTTTTAATTTATTTTGTGATTATATTATACACAAAATAAAAACAATATCAATAGGAGGCATAACGACATGTTAAAATTTATAGTTTGTTTTCAAATGGGAAAAAAAGTAAAAGTGTTAGGGGGAGGAGATGTATTAGATATGCTAGTATTTGCTACTGCAATATGTGGAACCGTAGCGGAGAAAATAGCGAAAGAGAAGAATATGAGTAATCACGATGCTGTGAAGCTTGTGCTTGATAGTATTAGTGAGGGATACGATAAATTAAAAGAATAATATCAACTATAGACTTCAACTTATGGAGATTTGCAAAGCGTAGATAACTAAATCAATCTATATTCTACCAGAAGCATCTTTAGATACTTTTCGTAATGTCTTCTAGTACCTCATGATTTTGAATTTTAGTTAATTGTAATAATCTAAAGGTGCTTCTTGTAGAGTACAGATAATCTGTATAAATCAACAAAAAGGAGATGAAAAGATGAAAGACAGGGAAAAGAACTATCCAGGAACTGATACACCTGTAACAGCACCATTTTATATCTTTGAATGTGCCAATGGACACAAGCATTTTTCTGTACTTCCACGTTCTGATGTTTGTCCAGAGTGTGGATGCAAGGATGTAAAGCTAATCCGAGACAAGGATTATATGAAAAAATGAAAAAAGGACAACTGTTGCAGAGCTGTCCTTTACTCCCATTGTTCTAAATAATGGTATTAATTAATTGAGAGTTTGCCAATAAATAATGTATTCAATAAAATTATTGACTTATTTTATTATACACACATTGTTGGTGTTTGGCAACAAAAAAATGAAAAATGGGAGATTTGACGACCTAGTAATAGATATTAACAAGTCGTTGAAAAATAAAAATGAAACGTAAATATATTCCGTATGACTATGAGGGTGCATACAATGAGTCACTAGAAAATATAAACGAGTGGTTTATAAAAGAACTCGCAAAACATAGAAAGAAGACTGTTTATGCTTTGAAGGAAATTAGAGCAGGGCAGCAGATGGAGCTAGAAATATATCCACAATTTCAAAGTATGGATGATGTTCCTATTTCTGGTAGAAGAATTGTTAAGGATAATGCAGCACAACGCAATTTGAATGACAAGAATGCCAGAAAACACGTAGAAAGACTGATTAATAATAATTTCTCTAATAATGATTTATGGGTAACATTGACCTATGATAATGAGCATCTTCCAAGTAGTATGGATGAAGCTATACGCAATATGCAAAAGTATATCCGTAGAGTCAATTACCAAAGGAAAAAGAAAGGTCTTCCTAATGCGAAATATATTTACGTTACAGAATACAACCAGGCAGCTAAGATAAGATGGCATCATCATATTGTTATGGATGGAATGCTAGATATGGACACTGTAGAAGCGTGCTGGAAGCAGTCAAGCAGAAACGAAGTTAGAAGACTTCGTAAAGATGAAAATGGACTTACTGGTATTGCTAAATATATTACCAAAGATAATGTAAGAAGTAAGTCTGAACGTAGATGGAACAGCTCGCAAGGGCTTAGAAATCCTGATGTGAAAATTGTCCATTCCAAGAAAACCGATGGAACATACAAGCCCATCAGCAAGTTTGTACCCAAATTTGTAGAGAATAAGAACGACATTCCACAGATAGTTGGTAAATGGTATCCAGATATGAAATATTTGGATGCAGACATTTACTACAACACATGGAATTGTATGTTCTACATACATATCAAAATGACAAGGAGGAAAAGCAATGAAAGGCTATACAAACCTAGAGAATGAGATATTCTTTGATGAATTATCGGATGCAGGAACTAGAATGTTAATGCTAATTAAGCATTTGTTAGATGTTAATGCAGATTATGAAATTAGCAGATTAGGAATTGAGTATGAATGGAAGAAGTTAAAAGGACGTCCGGCAAGAAGGACGTTCATTCGTGCATGGAACGAATTAAAAGAATTGGGATATCTTTTCAAGTTTAATGAGAAACGAGGCGGAACAGAAGGTTTTGGCTGTAGCTGGGGAATCCGTTCTGGAGAAGAAGCTAAAAAATGGAGAGAAGGCAGCAGTGCAGAAGAATTACCGTATGCACAAAATGAAAAAGCACAAGAAGAGACAAACACAAGTTGCGAAGACAAAGTAAGATTAAATAATACAGAGAATAAGACTAAAGACAGTCTTACAGATAAAGTACAAGGAATTTTTAATGACTATGTAACTGCTAGATGTAAAACGCAAGTTAAAATTAAATATGCATTAGGTGAACGTATTGTGAAAGGTAGTGAAATTACATCACGCTTCCTAGAATGTCAGCAAAGAGGCATTGTGCAAGAAGTAATTAGAAAAGTAACGCAAAAGATAAGTAGCTATATAGACAATATTAAATATCAAAATAGTTATATCACTGCTGCACTCTACAATGCTGTAAAAGAATATAGCAGTATAGAGAAAGAAACTGATGCCATTTCAGCACCAGTACATACTACCACTCCGCCTAAATTCACCACTCGTTTTCATAATTTCTATCAACGAGATACAGACTATGATTCCATATTGAATATGTTAAATCCTAGTTATTTTTAGAGTGGTATATGATATGAGCAAAAATCAAAAGCAGATTAAGAAAGTGGCAAAGTTGCTAAATAGCAGAGAAACAAAAGAATATTTAATAAATGTTAAAGCTAACTTTGACAATGGAAAAGTGATAAGAAAGCAAAATGTTGATGTGTTCGAGGCTCAACTATTGTATTCCAAATTGCATAGACAAAAAGGATTTTGTAATCTGGAAGTTTATGCACACGCATATAGAAGAAAAACAAAGAGTTGGTTGACAGAACTAGCCACTCTGGAAACGGATGAAGATTTCTTTTGCTTTTTCCGTAGTGTAGAAATTTAAAAAGGCCCTTTCGTTGCGAAAAGGGCCAGCAAATTACCGAGAGGGATATAGTTGTGTGAGTCTTATCCCATGCACAAATTATATCACACCTCGGCTAGTTAAACAACAATAATTTTTCAAAAAATGAAGAGGACTTTGACAATGGAAAATGTGAAATACGGTGTGAAAAATGATGTGAAAGTTGTGAATTCACACTCTCACAGCCCTGTGAAAAGTAGTGTGAAATCTGTGAATTTCACAGAAGAGAGTGCTGTGAAAGTACGTAGAATCAAGGATTGCAAAAGAATCTATGATAAAACGAGAGAGTGTATAATCACAATAGGATTGATATTATTATTTCTGATTGTAACATATCTTCAGCAAGCAAAATGGCAAGTATCATTTATCTGTTTTTCCTTAGCGGTTATATATGCTTTGTGGCATGATGTACTAAATTTCTTTCTGCACATTAGTGACCGCACACGAAAATATATGTGTAGCAGCGTTGCTTTAATTGTTATGGGAATTAGTGGCATTGGATATTTGCCATTTGGAATATTGGTTCTTATGGCATTAGCTTCAATTATTATTGCAAGATTTGCATATGCCAATGATGACATTTATTTTTACCAAGAAGAGCAACGAGAAGAACTAGATGCAAGGAATTTAACAGAGCGTCAAGAACGATACATAGATAAATTAGAGCAGGAGCTACAAGAATATATACGACTAGAAAATAGTCGTCAAGAAGAGTTGCAAGAGCTACAGGAATTGTTAGAGAGTAATGAAGAAGAATTAGCACAATTAAAAGCTAACTATAATGAGATTTCTCAAAATTATAGAGCTGAACAAAGTTATAGTGAATCATTGCAAGAATCTAATAATCGATACAAAAAGCAGATTGAACAACTAGAGCAGATGGTGAACGGACAACCAGAAGTTCAAGAAGATGAGGAAATTGAAGAAAGGCAGCAGGATGATATTAATAATATTTCTGAACGTGACCTTAAGATTTTAAATTACCTTGACAATACAGACTTATCTTACCGCAAGATAGGAGAGCTTCTAGGAATATCCTATGGAACGGTTAAGAATGTCAAGAAAAAATACAGACCAGACAACGTGGATGAAGCAGTGTCATCATAGAAAGGAGTAAAATGAGTTACTATAAAACGACAAGACAAGAATATCTGAAAGTGAAAAAGGGAGGGCAAGAAGCCCTAGATGATATTATTAATAATGCAGTAATGGAAGCCTTACAGAATTATGGTACTGGTACCAATGAGAAAGAGCTAAAAGAATCTTACGAGAAAGGATACCAAGAAGCCAGTAAGCAATTAGAAAAGAAGTATACGAAAGAAATTGCGAAAGCGATTAAAGAAGCTCAAAATGATGCATTTGAAGAAGGCAGGAAGAGCCAGAAGGAATATTTAACCAAGAAAGAAAAGGAACGTATTCAGAATGAAATAAAAAAAGAACGCATTGCAAAAGAAAAGAAAGGGCTAAGTTCAGACTTATTAATGTGCTATATCAATCAAATGTATACAGATGTGAAAAATATAGATGATGCAGTAAAAACTACAAAAGCCCTTACTGTTGCAATATGTGTTGCGGTATTAAGAGACAACTTCTGGAAGAAAAGCTATGATAAACGTATCCCAATCTTTTTAGAAGAGATGATTCAACTAGAGAATAGCTTGAATGTATCAAAGGTTGATGATATATGCAGATTTGCACGTAAATATGTAGAGCAGATATGCGAAGAATAGGAGGGCAATAATGAAAATAATAGCAGTAATGTCACCAAAAGGTGGAACAGGTAAAACAACAACAGCAGATTCGATAGCATATATACTTGCAACAGAGCATAAGAAAAGAGTGCTACTTCTGGATGGAGACCCACAAGCAGACTCTTCACGAGTATTTGGAGTATATGACCCAGAAGAAATTGGCATGAGTGAGCTACTAGAAAAGCATGAGTTAGTTCATGGACCATATAAAACAGTAGACCTAATTAGACATACAATATATGGAATAGATGTAGTACCAGCAAGTGGTTATCTAATGCAGACAGATATTAATCTTCTGACACAAAAAACAGATGACCAAGTAACAAGGCTTCGCATGGCATTGAATGAGGTTAATGACGACTATGATTATTGTATATGTGATTGTGGACGATTATTTGATATGGTTGTCCTAAATATGTTAATAGCAGCAGAATTAATCATTGCACCGGTAAAGCCGGGAGGATTCGAGATAGAAGCCTTGCAAAACCTAGAAAGCCAAGTAAATGATTTACTAGATATCAATCCAAATTTGATGATAAAAGGATTGATGGTAATGAAGCAAAAGAATATTGTACATAGAGATGTAAAAGAATGGCTAGATATGGAGTATGATATGTTTGATACAGCTATTAGACGTTCGCAGGTAGTTGAAAAGGCAACCATGCAACCAATGCCGGTACCTTCGTTTTCAAAGCGTTGTATCATAACTACAGACTATAAAAAAGTAGTTAAAGAGCTTTTAGAAGAATTGGAGGGATAATGTGTATTGCGAACTATTTGAAAAGGATACAGATGAATTTGAAGCTGAAGAACAAGAAGAGTGTGACGAACTCGGACAAGATTGTAATGAATGCAAAGAATTGAAAGTACTCCAGGAATATTTATTAGATGATACAAACTAGTACAGCAAGCTTCTATTAGTTTTGTATTATATATAATTTATCACAATAAGGAGCGGATTTGATTTTCCGCTCTGGAGGTGTGATAATACAAAGAATATGTTAGTTAGTAAAAAAATACAAATATATTGTTATGAGGTGATAAAATGGCAGCAGGATTTAGTGTTAAAGATGCATTGAACAGAAGTTCTAAAGCGACATTTGAGGAAACACCTAAAGCAAGGTTTCGCACAAAAGATATATCTATTTTTAAGATGTATCGAAATAGTATGAATTTTTATGATATTTCCCAAGTGAAAGAATTAGCAGATGAAATTCTTGTATATGGATTAAAACAAAATTTGGAAGTAATCTATGCACCTTGCGAAAAAGGCGAATATAAGCTTGTTTCAGGTGAAAGACGTTGGGAAGCTCTAAAATATTTAGTAGGACAAGGATATAAAGAATTTGAGTTAGCTACAACCAAATTGACAGCACCGCAAGATGAAGACGAAGAACAGATAGAAATTATTATTGCTAATGCTTATCGTTTAAAGAGCAATAAAGATTTGCTTGAAGAAGAAAAGCGATTAAAAGAATCACTAGAAAGAATGAGAGCATCAGGAAAGAAGATAAAAGGTTATGATTTGCAATCTGGAAGGCTAAGAGATGTCATAGCTTCCATGCTCAACTTATCTAAGACTAAGATTGCACAGATAGAAGCAGTTAATAATAATCTTCTTCCTGGATGGCAAGAAGAGCTTAAAAAGGATAACGTAACATTTTCTGCTGCTTATGAGCTTAGCAAACTTCCAGAGCAGCAGCAGGAAAGTATGCTAGACCAAAACAAAGAAAATAAAATATCCCATAAAGATATTAAAAAGATGCAGCAAAAAGAGAAAGAAAAAGTTGTGTCAGAATCTGACACGCAAGTCGATACACAAGAATATAAGACTCAATCACAACAAATCACTAAAACTCTTCCAGATACTTCATCAATTAATCAACTAGAACTTCAAAATGATAAAAAGATGTTTGTGTCAGAATCTGACACAGAATGTACAAGATATGCACATATAAGCATTAAAGAATTTGACAATCTAAATAGTGGAAAACAAAACTTTTTGGTAAAGAAAGATATTGGATATAGAGTAGGAAACATACTTGGAATAATAGAAATCACAGAAGCAGGGAAAAGAACTGGAAGAAGTTTAAAAGTAAAAGTTAACTATATAGCAAATGATTGTGTAGGAATTGAAAAAGGGTATTGTGTTCTAGCATTAGAAAAACAATAGATATAAAAAAGATTTAATTGAAAAAATCCTTGACAAATAGTACTATATATGATACTATAATAACAAGAAAGGAGGGGAATATGTGTCAAAAGTAGAAAAAATCATCTCAAAGATGAAAATGCAACCGAATGGAATTAGACCAGAGGAAGCAGACAAAGTACTTCGAGCTTATGGGTATATACCTATGAGACAAGAAGGAAGTCATAAACATTACTTAAGTGGAAATGGAGATTTAATTACAATTCCACAAAAAAATCCATTAAAAAAATGGTATGTCCAAGATATACTTGATAGAATTGGAGAGTAGTGTTTTAAAACTGGGGGAGAAATCCCCTGGTTAAAAAATAAGTAAGAAAAATATTTTATTTAGGATAAGGGATGATTATTCTACTTTTGAATCCCTCCTTAAAAGGTAAAAGTGTAGATGTGGAAAGGAAGGTAAAAATGAAGGTCGAGGATTATTTAAAGTTACCATATACAAGAATAACTCAGGAAATGAATGACGATACAGGGCATTATTTTGTAGGTAGAATCCTTGAATTAAATGGATGCCAAAGTTCTGGAGAAACAATAGAAGAATTATATAAAAATTTAGATGAAGCTTTAAGAGGATATATAGCTGTTAAACTAGAAAATAACTTACCAATTGCTAAACCACAAGAAGTTTTTGAAGATTATAGTGGAAAGTTTGTAGTAAGAGTACCTAAAACTTTACATCAGGAATTAGCAATTCAAGCCCAAAATGAAGGAGTGAGTCTTAACCAGCTTATATTGTATAAGTTAGCAAAATAATTTTGATACTTTTGACACATTAATATATACAAATGGTAAAAGAAGCATTATGAGGTAAAACTTGTAATGCTTCTTTCATTTTATATATTAACAATATCCACATTGATTGTGGATAACTTAGCAAGAATATGATAAAATGTAGAATAAATGTTTCTATTTTATCGGAAAGGGGCAATTATGGAATGAAAGCGAAAGAATACTTAGAACAGATTGCAAGGAGTGATGCAATCATCAACAATTTGATAAATGATAAGGAAATTATCAGAGATACCATGTGTTCTATGAGTGGTAATACACAAAAGGAACGTGTGCAGCGTTCAAGGGAAGATGATAAATTAAGTACACTCTATGCCAAGCTAGAAGCAAAAGAAGAGGAAGTTGTTGATAAAATAGATGAACTTGTAGACTTTAAGTTAAAGGTATCGAAAGAGATTAACCAGCTACAAGATAGGCAACATATAAGAGTACTATATGAAAAATATATACTGATGAAAGACTGGAAAGAGATAGCAGATGAATTAGATTGTACTCTTCGCCATGCACAGCGTGTACATGGTAATGCTTTGATTGCGTTTGCTAAAGTACATTCAGATATGCTAAACGGTGCAAAATGTCATAAAAAGTCGCAAAATGTCACATAATGTGAGTAGAATGTCTGAAAGAAGTATGATAAAGTATAGAATGAAAAAACCACATAGATGAGAGATACAGCACGTCACAAGAGAGGACGTGCTTTTTTATTGCAATTTGTCGTGTAGCGTGTACAGTGCCAGCAACGATTAGACGGGCATGGGAAGATGATTGTTGTTTGCTACCTCCTTTCGCTAGGTAATAATAGATTGTCTGTATGGCACTGACAGGACTACATTTAACAGAGATAAATATTTTATTGAAAGAGGTGCAGCAGATGGATGAGCCTTACTAAGAAACAAAAAATATTTGTAGATGAATATCTGATAGACTTGAATGCTACAAGAGCTTATAAGGCTGCATATCCAAATGTTAAGAAAGATGCTACAGCAGCTCAATCTGGCAGCAGATTGTTGAGAAATGTCAAGGTTGCTGAATATATTTCTATGCGTATGCAGGAACGGCAGAAGCGTGTAGAGATAACACAAGACCAAGTTATAGCAGAATTAGCAGCTATTGCATTCTCTTGTGTAACAGATTATGTAGAGATAAAAGACAATCGTATATATGTAAAAGATACATCTAAATTAACTGAAGAACAGAAGAAAGCAATTGTAGCAATTAAAGAAGGAAAGAATGGAATAGAAATTAAGTTATATAACAAAGAGAAAGCATTGGAAGCTTTAGGAAGACATTTAGGAATGTTTAATGAAGAAATAATAAATCTTAGAAAGAAAGAACTAGAACTAAGAGAAAGGATAGTAAATAGTAATGCGTGGTAAATATACACTATCAAACTTCTACAAGTCAAAAGAATGGGTGAAGTTAGTCAATAGTATTCGACTACAACGCGTGGATGAGCATGGCGATATCCTATGTAGTTATTGCCATGAACCTATTACAAGAGCGTATGATTGCATTGGGCATCATGTAATTGAACTAGATGAACACAATGTCAATGATGCAATGATAGCACTTAATCCTGATAACATTTCCTTAGTGCATCATAAATGCCACAACCGAATCCATAACAAATTTAGATACGATGAGAGCATGAGACAAGTCTTCCTTGTTTATGGTTCACCACTAGCAGGGAAATCAACTTGGACCCGAAAAGTACAGAACGATGGCGACTTGATTGTAGATATGGGAAATATTTGGGAATGCATTTCAGGAAGTAATAATAAACCAGCAGTACTAAATGCTTGTGCTTTTGGTGTTAGAGATTATTTATTAGATTGCGTTAAGTATAGACGTGGTAAGTGGAGAAATGCATATGTGATTGGCGGATATCCATTGATATCCGAAAGGGAAAGACTATGCAAGGAATTAGGAGCTAGAGAAGTTTTCATAGATACGAAGAAAGAAGAATGTTTGAATCGACTGATTCAAACCAAAGGCAGCAGGGAAGCAAAATATATTGATGACTGGTGGGAGAAGTATAGCCCTCCCCAATCGCTATAATCG
>ERZ1034873.845-NODE-845-length-13442-cov-5.871144_pt1 | contig 13442 bp, 16 predicted proteins | sample MGYA00520689_ERZ1034873 | MGnify/ENA primary metagenome ERZ1034873 (study PRJEB33766, sample SAMN09781722) | gut metagenome | biome: gut microbiome | host: Homo sapiens | place: Madagascar | study: EMG produced TPA metagenomics assembly of the PRJNA485056 data set...
AGTTTTTAATAATAACATTTTTGTGTAATTTCGAATGTTCCTGTGGCGTCAGAAGCCGATGTGCCACTGGGCAAATAGCATTCTGAAATTGATGTTGCACCATTTGATGCAGTCGTGCCATAAACGTTGCCCAATTGTGGACAACGTGTACATACTGGGCCATCTTTGTAGTACCCGCGATTGCATTTAAAGGTGTGTGTATCTGTACAGGTGCTGTTTGCAGGGCAAACGCCATCGCAGTTGCACAATGTGTAACACGTGTGTTGACCTATGGCGTAATAGCCATTGTCACAAGTGCACTGACTGTACCAGGAACAGTCGCTGCATCGGCATCCTTGCTGACAATCTGGTTTGACGTATGCGGAATAGATTACCTTTCGTGTGCCGTGATTAATTAGAAATGTTTCGGCGGTGTCAGGGTTGCATTTTAACTCGTGTGAGGCGTGTGCTGATGCGATGACTATCACGGTTGCGGTTATTGTTGTGATGAATGTCTTCATAGTTTGGACTCCTGTGTTTTTGTTATAAAAACACCGCCTGTTGTGTTGGGCGGTTGGAGGTTCGAAACTATAAATCGGTATAGTGTGCTTATTTTGCGCGTACGCATTATTCGCAGCCCCCCAACCGGTAGAGTCAGTTGGAGTTTTTTCTGTTCTGGGTTCCATACCAGAACACCGATTTCAGGGTTTCGACACCCCGAACAAGCAACACTCTTGTTCAATAAAGCATTAAATCAATAAACATAAGAAAAAGCAAGACAGTATTTTTGCAATAAAAAAACACCGGCAATTTTGCCAGTGTTTTTGTGTTTGGTTTTATTATTTTACCTGTTTTAATTTTTGGGCAAATGTGCGTGTGTATTGTGCCGCACTGATTAAGGACGCCGCCAATGATATCCACAAACCATACAATCCAATCTGTGGCAAAATGTAAATCGCATATACGAACACGCGGCTGGTCGTTTGTGGGGTGACCAATGAACCGATTGCGAACACGCCCAAGAAAGCAGCGATTGTAACCATCTGGAACGTTGTCTTTATTTTGCCCAGTGAAAAACGCGCCTTGGGAACAGGCATTTCAATTTTCTGGGTGCCCAAGAATTCGCGCAGGCCACTGATATACAATTCGCGTGCAATCATTAAAATAATTGGAACAACGACAAACCATACCGGCATCATTACCGCCAACATAATCAATGTGTTGCAAACCAATAATTTATCGCCGATGTGATCCATTACGCCGCCCAGTTTGCTGCATACGTTATATTTACGTGCCAGGTATCCATCAAACCAATCGGATGCTGCTGCCAATACATACAGGATAAATGTTGTCTTGTACATACCGAACCTGATTGTTGGAATTATCGCAAATGCCGCCGCGATGCGGAATGCTGATAAAAAGTTCACAAAATATTTCATGGTTATACTCCTTTGTTGTTTATAAATCATGAATGCCTATATTATACCACCCCTGAATGGAAATAGGCATAAATTTTTTCAGCAGCACCACGCCCCAAATCTGGTACGCGTAACAGAGCAGGCATATCGGCATCGGCGATTTCGCGCACAGAACCAAAGTGTGTCAACAGGGCACGTTTACGTTTTGGGCCAATGCCATCAATATCGTCCAGTACAGACGATGTCATAGTTTTTGCGCGTACGGTGCGATGATATGTGATGACAAAACGATGTGCCTCGTCACGGACGGCACGCAACAGTAAAAACAGGCGTGAATCTTTTGGTATATCACGATTGATTGTGCCGTCTGGCATAATAAAGTGTTCGTCGCCGTTGCGAACCTCGCCCTTGGTGACACCAAGTATTGGAATGTCTGGTACGGTTTTGTGTGCAATACGCCATTGTGCAATTCCGCCATCAACAATTATTAAATCCAGTTTTATATTTTGTTTGTGTGCACGATCGACAAATTCTGCCATCATGGCGATATCATTTCCGGCGGCGGCCGCATTGCGTAATTTGAAATGACGATAACCATTTTTGATAAAGCCGTCGTGACCAAATGTTATCATTGCGCCAACGGGGCTGCGCCCGAATAAATGTGAGTTATCAAATACACCCGCGCATTCTATTTTTAGGCCCGTCAATTTTTCTAAATCATCGGTTGCACCCGACCAATCAAAATTTGCGCTATGTACACGTTTCCGCTGTATACCGCGATTTGATGTGTGTGTCAATTCGGCAATTTTATCACGTGTGGCGGCGGCGGATTCAAAGTCCATTTCGGCGGCAAATTTTTGCATTTGTTTTGTTAAATCTGCGATAATAGGTTCACTGTCGCCGGTCAAGATTTTGCGTGCCAACGATACGCGCGCAGCATAATCTGTTTGTGGCAATATACAGCATGGCGCACTGCATCGTCCAATCTGGTGCAATAAACACGGACGCGTGCGATTGCGCATGAACGTATCGGTGCATGTGCGAATCTGGCATACCTTTTGAATTATTTTTATTGTTTCGTTCAATGCGCCAACTGATGGATATGGGCCATATACATCACGTCGCTGGGAAATTTTGCCACGGAATTTTAACAAGCGCGGAAAATCAGAATTGGTCAATGCCAACATCGGGTACATTTTCCCATCTGTCAACATAATATTGTATTTAGGCCGCAGGGTTTTAATCAGTTCTTGTTCGCGTATCAGTGCGTCCGATTCGGTCGGAACGATTTCCCAATCCACACGCGTAACCAAACTGCGCATGACCTGTTTGTGCAATTCCAGTTTTGACACGTCCACGTATTGGCGCAGGCGATTGGCCAAATTCTTGGCCTTGCCAACGTACAACAGTGCGCCATCGGCGTCATACATTTTATAGACACCGGGGGCATTTGGACTGCTGGCGATTAAATCTGAAAATTGAATATTCATACTAAATATGATAGAATAAAAAAAACAAATAGCAAATAGGGGATATAAACATGAGACAAGAATCCGGACGTTCTATGATTGAAATGCTGGGCGTATTGACCATTATGGGTGTTTTGACCGTTGGTGCGGTTGGTATGATTTCGACCGCAATGCGTACGCAAAAGCGTAATGCCGTCAATGACGAGGTTATTCAGATGACAACACAGGTTCGAACGTTGCTGGGTGAATATGATGATTTTTCCCATATCAATAATTCCACAATATTTGGTGCAATCGGTATGACAAACAAGAATCCATATGGGGGCACATACGAACTGGCGGTTGACCCGTCAAATTCGCGTCAATTTATTGTGTCTATTACAGGACTGAACAAATCTGATTGCGAATACTTTGTGGCCAAGGCCTGGTCTGATTCGGTTGGTCGTATCAATTCTAACAACCAAGAAGGTGGTGCAACCGGTGATTGCCGCAATGCCACAAATAACACTGTTCAAATAATTTACGGCGAATAGTTCAGATGGCGGCAGAGATAATCACGATTCCAGAAACCGAAGATGGCGTACGTTTGTTGCGCTGGTTTTTGCGTAATTTTCCGTCTATGCCCCAGCGCGAATTTTATAAACTGTGTCGTGGCGGACAAATACGTGTAAATTCACGACGTGTTCATGGTCAGGAAATGTTGCGTGCGGGTGATGCTGTGCGCGTGCCACCAACCGTCGCTGGGTATTCGGTGCGGCCAAAGAAAACCGAAAGTGGCGATAATTTTTCACTGGCCGATTTGGAAGAATTGCGTAAATGTATTATTCATAACGATGACGACATTGTTGTGTTTAACAAGCCGGCCGGTCTGGCGGTACAGGGGGGCAGCGGCATTCGCAAGTCCGTTGATAAAATGGCGGCGGCATTGTTCCCATATGACAAGATTTCATTGGTTCATCGTTTGGACAAAGAAACATCTGGTTTGCTGGTGGTGGCAAAAAATCTGCGCGCGGCGCAAAAACTGGCAACTGCATTTCAGGCAAAAACTGCATACAAAGAATATCTGGCGTTATTGAATGGTAATGTTGTGTCAAATCATGGTTTGATTGACGATTATATAATCAAGGGTCAGGTTTTTGATACGCCCGCCCGTACAAATGATGGTACAGGACAACGCCCGCAACGTGCAATTACAGAATACAGGGTTTTGGCACACGCTGGTGAACATTTATCATGGGTTGCGTTTTCACCGAAAACTGGTCGTACGCACCAGTTACGTGTACATAGCGCGTTTGTATTGAATGCGCCAATTGTGGGTGATTCATTGTATGGCGCGGGGTGTTGTGCACCTGATGCGTTGGCAACGGTTACGGCGACAAATAATTTGTTTTTGTTTGCATACCGTTTAACGTTTCAGCATCCGACGACTGGGCGTATGATGACGTTGCGTGCCACACCACCACAGTTTATGAAAGTTGTAATGGAGTTTTTTGAATTTCAATTACCGTAAGGGGCTTGTAAAAATTGGTCAGACGTAGAAGAGGGGGCTTTTTGGCAATCGCACGTATCGTCATGCTGTTTTGCATGGGGTTGGTTGTTGCGTTTATAATTGCCATCAGCCAAATTGATTTGGAAAAAATGCGTGGCAGTATTTTGTCTGTCTTGCAAAATGCCACAGGTTTGCCAGTTGAAATTGATGGTGCGGTATCGTGGAAATTATCATTGCGTCCACGTATTGAATTGAACAAGGTACGTGTGCCGAATGCCGAATGGGCAAAACACAAAGATGCGTTTGTCGCCGAAAAAATTGATGTAACGTTGGATTTGATTTCATTATTTCAGGCGCGTCCGACGATTCAAAATGTTAAAATTTATGACGCAACGGTGTGTCTGGAAAAAAATACAGATGGCGTATATTCTGTGTTGTCGTCAAAGGTATCAAAACAGCCCGCTGCGTCTGATGCGCAATCTGCCCCCGCACCATCAAAGTTCCCGTTCGAAGACCCAGGGCTGGGCGGGGTAGAGGTACATAATTTAACCGCCCACATTGTGGATAAATCATACAAGTTGACCGGATTCCAAATTCGGTATATTCCAACATCCGATTCGCGTGAGTATTCTGGTTGGATAAAAAACAAGACAGATGTATTTCCGTTTATTTTGACATATTCGCCGTATAACGCGGAACGCAAAGTGTATCCGGTGCGGGTTGCGTTTGGTGCGTCTGGCGATGCGTTGATTGCAAACGTTGCACTGGAAGGAACCAGCCATGCGCCAATTGATTTTATTGTCAAAGGTAATATACCAGATATTGCGGCTGTGGGACGTTTGCTGAATGTAAAATTGTCGAATATACCCACGGTCAAGGTAAATATGGCTGGCGGTCTGGACAGGACAAAATTGACATTGCGTAAATCATCAATTGTGGTGCGTGGCAATGAATTGACCATATCAGGTAATTGGGATTTTGGCGCGCCGCGTCAGGCGATAAATCTGGACATTTCGTCAAAATCAATCAATCTGGTTCAGGTTTTCCCAGCATGGTATGATGGCAAATGGGTGCGCCCAGACAGGGAACTGAACGCATTCAAAGATACGCCGCTGTTTGGACGTGAACTGTCACAATTTAATATAAAATTGCATGCAAAGATAAATAACCTGATTGTGTATCGTGATTTAGATTTGCGTGATATCGATTTGACAGCGAAATTGGTTGATAATATTGCGCGTGTTGATGCGACATTGTCAATGGGTGGCGGCCAAATAGAATTAGCAGCCGATGGCCAGATTGACGGCGAAGGACGCATATTTGCCAAGGCCGCAGGACGTGGACGCAGCATTTCGGTTGGGCAGATTTTAACAGAGGTTCGCGAAACAGACCTGATTTCTGAATTACCAACGAATTTTGATGTGTTTTTGGAAGGGAACGGAACAAACCTGTCTGAATTGATGTCGACGGTGACAGGACCCGTGCAAATTAAATCTGCTGATGGTGGGTATGCATATTCAACACTGGTGTCGTATATGTACGGGACAGATTTTCTGACCACGTTGCGCCATGCAATTCAAGATTCCCTCAGTTCGGAAAAGAAACACAATCGCATCAAAATAAAATGTGTTGCGCTGAATGCAAAGTTGCGCAATGGCGTTTTTGACACTCAACAGGGGGTGGCCGTTGAAACAAATGCAATCAACTTGCGTTTGGCGGGGCGGTTAAATCTGGGGGCAGAACGGTTGAGAATGGCGTTGACAACCGTGCCAGTTCGTGGATTGAAACTGTCGTTGACGGGTAATGTTGTAAATTCCATAGAAATAACTGGAAATTTGGCAGAACCTGATATAAAAATAAGCGGCGCAGCGGTCGCAGGCAAGGTTGCATCGGCAACCGGACTGGGCTTGTTGCTGGCACCACTGACGGGTGGTATCGGGTTGGTCGCGGGTGCAGGCGTTGGTTTGCTGGCGGGGGACTTGTTGGAAAACTGGCTGGCGGATGACCATCCGTGCGAGACCGCGATGCAACGCGGTGCGCCATCATTGCGTGATGATCCAGAATGGATGGGTTTGCCAGTTGTCGACTTGCAATCAACCATCATGAAAACAGATGTAACAACACAAGAAGAACAAGAAACAAAAGGAAAGGCAGAAAAAAATGTTTAACTGGTTGGGTTTAATTCAGATTTTAATCATAGCGGTAATTGTATGGTTATTTTATCGCAGTTTTATTGAAAACACATCATCAGAGAAAATGGTACGCGGGCTGTTGGGGTTGGCAGGCCTGTGGGTGCTGAGTTTTGTTTTAACGTGGGCGCATTTGGATTTGTTGGGTGCGTTTTTGCATTGGACTGCATTGTTCTTGTCGTTGGGATTGATTGTTATTTTTCAACCAGAATTGCGCAAGTTTATGGCCTTGTTAGGTAGCATCGAGGGCTGGTCGCGTATGATTAACAAGGGGGGCGTTACGCCGCGCGATACGGGTGCATTGGACGCAATTTGCAGTGCGGTTGAATACATGTCGAACAAGCATACGGGGGCATTGATTGTATTCCCAACCACATTGGACGAAAGTGCAATTGATAAAAAGGGGGTGCGTGTTGATGCCGTGATTACCAGCGAATTGCTGCTGACAATATTCTTTAACAAGACGCCGCTGCATGACGGTGCGGTTATTATTGAACACGGACGTATTGCGTATGCAGGTGCGATTTTGCCGTTGTCGCAAAATAATTTGAATTGGAAATATGGTACGCGCCATCGTGCTGCATTGGGAATGTCAGAGGTTTCGCGTGCAATCGTACTAGTTGTATCCGAAGAAAGTGGTGATATTTCCATCGCAGAAAAAGGCAAGTTCACCAAATATGACGATATAAAGAAGTTGCGTGCAAAATTGGACAAAGTTTTGTCTAAATAAAATTCCGCCCATTTGGGCGGTTTTTTGTTGGTTGACCGGTTTGTGTTTTTGTCCAGTTTTTTGGGTTGTATTTACCCTTGCACCGAATCGGGATTTTTTGGTAAAGTTATAAAAAAGAATGTGGGAGACCATAAGATACCTAGGAGCAAAATAATGGAATTTTCGGTATTTCGTCAGGTTTTAATACGTGCGCTGGGGCATATGCAGTCCATCGTGGAAAAGCGCGCAACATTGCCGATATTGATGAATGTAAAGTTAGAGGTTGCAGACGATTTGGTCTTGTCTGCGACGAACGTTGATTTGGAATTGGTTGAACATGTTACGGCCGATATCACGTTGGGGGGCAAGACAACTGTTCCTGTCCAGATGCTGTACGATATTGTTCGCAAATTGCCAGATGATGCGGAAATCACTTTCAAGCAAAATGGTGACCAGTTGGTTGTGTCCAGTGGACGTGCGGTGTTCCGTTTGCCAACATTGCCGGCGGAAAATTTCCCAGCCATGGCGGGCAGCAATTTAACCACCAAGTTCCAGATGACAACTGGCGATTTGGCGCACCTGATAAACCAAACAAAATTTGCGATTCCAACAGACGATGTCCGTTATCACTTGGGCGGTATTTATTTCCACATCGCGGACGAAGGCAAAGAAAAGATGTTGACGGCTGTTGCAACCGATGCCCAGCGTATGGCCTTGTGCGCAATGCCGGCCCCCGCGGGCAGTGCAGAAATGCCAGCGGTTATTTTGCCACGTCGTGTGATTGGCGAATTGTCCAAGTTGCTGGAAGATGCAACGGTTGATGATGTCACGGTTGAATTGTCTGATACCAAGGCGCGTTTCACGGTTGGTGCGGCAATTTTGACCAGCAAACTGGTTGATGCGCAATATCCAAACTATCGCGTTGTTATTCCAAAGGGTAATGACAAGATTGCTGTTCTGGACAGAAAACAATTCTTGAACGCTGTTGACTTGGTATCTGTTGCCAGTGTTGATAAAACAAAATCTGTTCAGTTGACGTATTCTATGAACAAGTTGGTTGTCAATGCGTCCAGTCCAGATGCTGGTACAGCGACACAAGAATTAGACATTGAATACAATGGCGATACATCATTCACAGTTACATTTAATGTAAAGTTCTTGATGGATGTTGCTGGTCAGGTCGAGGGGGACAAATTCCAAATGGAAATGCAAGACCCATTGTCGCCGACAATTATCAAATCGACAGACAAGAACACCGATGCGTTGTTTATCTTGATGCCGATGAGAATGTAATTATAAAATATCCCAAGGAACGCCCCGCTGGGGGCGTTTTTTATTGCCCGATTCGTTTGCAATGTATTTTTTTTCTGATAAGATTTCCGCTTGAAACCCAAGGATAGATAAAATGACAATAGCGGAAATTGCGCCGGGGAAATTGCCCCCAAAGAAGATGAACGCAATTATAGAAGTTCCAGAAAATGGATTTGTAAAATACGAAATTGATAAAGAAACAGGTTTGCCACGCGTTGACAGAATCTTGCACGCGCCAATGGCATATCCTGCGAACTATGGATATTTCCCAGGAACGCTGGGCGATGACGGCGACCCGTTGGATTGTGTGGTTGTGTGTAATGCGCCACTGCGCCCCGGTGTTTTGATTGAGGTTCGCCCAATCGGTGCGCTGATTATGGAAGATCAGGCAGGCGGTGATGAAAAAATCATCTGCGTGCCACTGGACAGAATTGACCCGTTTTACACCAATACGGAATATATTGAACAATTGCCGGAAATATTGCGATCCAAGATTGAATACTTTTTCCAGCACTACAAGGATTTGCAACCAAATTCTTGGTCCAAGGTATCTGGTTGGGCGGATCGTGATGCGGCCGACAAACTGATTATGGACAGTATCGACCGTTATTGGGCGCACAAGCGCACGGCGCAATAAAAATCTTGCATAGGTGCGACTGCGTTTTTATAATTCAAACACAAAAATCAAAGAGGTACAACAATGGCATCATATATTGCAAATGATATGCGCGTTGGTTGGGTGATTTCACACAATGGACGTCGTTATTCCGTTACATCTATCACCAAGGTAAAACCGGGCAAGGGCGGTGCTTTTGTTCAGGCCGATTTGCGTGATATTGATTCTGGCAACAAGGGCGGCGATCGCTGGCGTGCCGAAGACAAGGTTGAAAAACTGATGGTTGAAGATTTCGATTGCCAGTATTTGTATTCTGATGGCACGGACGCGTTCTTTATGAACCTGTCGGATTATGAACAGTTCACAATGCCGGTTGAATCGTTGGGCGAACAGATGAAATTCTTGGCCCCAGAGATGGAGGTCAAGGCGAACTTTGTCGAAGGTAAACCTGTATCGATTTCATTGCCAAAGACCGTCATTGCAACTGTCGAAGAAACAGAACCTGCATTAAAGGGTCAGACCGCGTCCAGCAGTGGTGGTAAACCAGCCGTATTGGATAATGGTATTCGCGTCCAAGTTCCATTGTTTGTTGAAACCGGTGAAAAAATCGTGGTCAATACTGAAACTTTGGAATACGTGGAACGCGCCAAATAAATTATAACGGCACATCTGGCAGGCGTGGCGGCGGCTCATGTATGTTTAATACACTTCGCCTTCGTCACGCCCACCATCTGCGCCGTTCTAATTTATTTATAAATAGAGACACCATCTGTGCGCGGTGCGTTTTGCTCGTGTACGTTTTGTACACTTCACAATCCGCACTACGCACATCTGCACCGTTCTAATTTTTTTTGAAATAATAAAACCGCGCGCCGAATGGCGCGTGGTTTGTTAAAAGCTGTCGTCGGGGTTGTAAGTTGATCGTTCTTCTGGCCCAGTTGGTTCTTCTCTTGGGTCATTTATTTCGATGTCTATTTGATCAATTGGGCTTGGGTCGGGTTCGTCATACATTGTATACTCCTTTTGTTGTAAAGTTATCATTCCAAATTTTTTGCAAATCAGAACTTATCTCTGGCCCTTGGGTCAGGATTGATGCCGGCGGGGTAAAGAAATCTTTTGTGGCGTCAATGATGTTTGATTTTGTCATTTGGTCATTTATGTACATTTCACCCATCAGGTCGTAAAGTGCACCATATTGATGCCAATGTTCCAACAGTTTTCCACAGCGTTTTGATGCGGATTCCATGATGTCAGCAAATTGTAATTTCATCAGCATGCACAGCCGCGCAACATCGTCATCGGAAATTTCAGGTTTCATGCGCACAGTGGCACATTCGCGCGCGATTGCTGCAATGACGGTATCAATATTTTGTGGACTGGTTGATGTATTTATTGTATTTGTGTACACATTTGCGTGGCCAAAATGTGTGGTGGATACCCCATAGGTCAATCCTAGTTTGTTGCGCAGAATTTCGTACAATTTTTTTTCCAACAAGAAACTGAATCTGTTCGCAGCCAGTGTTTGGGGTCTATGTTGTAAATCAGTGGGAATTGTATTTTCAAACGCAATGCGCAATTGAATGTTTGCCTGATTGTTTTTGGGATTATGTGCAACGATTGGTATAATTTTTTGTTGTGTGTGATGCACTGGGAATGATGGAATCCATCCGAATAATTGTTCCAAATGTTGTAATGTTTTTTCTGAATCAATGATTTTCCCAGATATGCAGATGGTCATATTTTGCGCAGACAATATTTTATAAAAATAATATACCAGTTGTTCGCGTAAAAATGATTTTATAGTATCTGGTGTCCCAAGGAGATTATGTGTGCCAAATAGTTTTTCATAGGAAAATATATTAAACGTGGACACATTATCCATCGTTTTACGTCTGTATTCGTCCAGAATCACACCGCGTTCAATTTCAATTTTTTGTTGGTCAAACAGGGAATCGCGCAACTGTTCCGAAAATAGTTCTAATAATTGATTCAGGTTTTCAGCCAGTACGCGTCCAAATAAACACAGTTTGTTGTATGTTGTCCCTGCGTTGCGTGATGCGCCGATAGAGGAGGCAATATTAGTGGATATGTCTTGGGTGTCTGGGTGTTGACGCGTTCCCTTGGATAGCATATGTTCAATGAAGTGCGTGATGCCAAATTCTGTGTCGGTGGTTTCGTCATTTGCCCCAGAATGTATGTCGATTTGAACATGCGTTGTTGCAATGTCAAAATCGTCCAGAATAACATTCAGGCCATTTGATAATTTGTAAATACTAGGAGTGTATTGCATTATTGTAAAATAAGTTGTGTACTGGCTGGTATTTCCAGCCAATACAAATTATCTGGTTTTGTAACGGTTTGTTTTTATAATGCGTTTGACACTATTATTGTATTGGGCAAGCAAAGGCAAAATGTTTCGTTTGTTTTTCATTTCAATCCATTCGCCATCAGTGTCTTCAACCATAATTCCTACGGTTGGGGTGTCTGGTACATCTGTTCCTGCGCAGGGTTCAACGTCCAAAGCATCGCATTTCATATAAGCTTTCTTCTTCTGCATCAAAAGAATATAGTTCATGGTAGTTCCTCTTTTGTTGTTGTAGTTTTTGTTAATCTACATTTGAAATGCTAAATTTCTATATAAATTGGTGCAAGCAACAAAAGAGTTCTAATCAAAAATAAACAGATTGAAAATAGGTTTATTTATGTAAGAATGAACATATATCGCCCCTAAAAATTTGCCTTTACAACTTGTTGTTGCTGCCCATGATGTTTTTGATTTCGTCTATGCAATTATCATAGATGTTCTGGCGGGCGGATTTCAAGTAATCACGTGGATTAAACATTTCGGGATGCTGGGCCAGTGCCGCGCGTACGCCCGCGGTGAATGCCAGACGGGAATCACTGTCCACATTTATCTTGCAAATATTCATTTCGGTTGCCGCGCGTAATTGATGCGGGTCGATTCCTAATGCGCCCGACATCTTGCCACCAAATGTATCGATTGTTTTTACAAAGTTTTGTGGAATGCTGGATGCGCCATGCAAGACCAATGGAAATTCTGGTAATTGTTTGGCGATTTCGTCCAAGATGTCCAAACGTAATTTTTCGTTTTCATTTTTGCGTTTGTATGCACCGTGGCTGGTGCCAATGGCGATGGCCAATGAATCAATGCCGGTGGCGTTTACAAATTTAATTACGTCGGCGGGGTCGGTGTAACTGGAATGTTCGGAAAAAGTATTTTCGTCTTCGATTCCTGATATCGTGCCCAGTTCGGCTTCGACTGATGCATCGTATTTGTGTGCCAATTCGGCAACACGTCGCGACAGTTCAACGTTTTGGTCAAACGTCAGTTTGCTGGCATCAATCATTACAGATGAAAATCCTAGTTCCAGTGCCGTTTTGCACGCCTCGAAACTGCCCCCGTGATCCAGATGCAGTGTGATGCGTTCGTTGGGGGTAATTTTTGCGCCGCGTATCATTCCCATCAGCATATCGCCGCCCATGTATTTCAGTGCGGATTCAGACACGGCCAGAATAACAGGGCTGTGCGCGTCGCGTGCGGCGGACAAAATGGCCTGCAACGTTTCCATATTATAGAAGTTAAATGCCGGCACGGCATAGTGGCGACGGATTGCGTCGGCAAATGTTGCACGCGTGTTTGTTAAACCAAAATCAGAATATTTCATAATGTGTATTTCCTTTCTGTTGGCAATTATACCATATTTGTGGCGTGCGTGCGATGTTTGATTTTTATCGGCTGCTTGACAATGTGCGGTTTTGTGCAACAATAAGAATGACGAATCGGGGAGCGGTCAGAGAATCAAACAGACAAAAGCACAAGGGACGTATTATGAAAAAAGTTCTGGTTTCTGTTTTTGCATTGGCAGCGTTGGCCGCATGCAGCAGTTATGATTATTACAAAGGTGGTATCCAGTACACCCAAGACGGCGAAGATTGCATCTATGAAATGGGTGAACAGGGCAAGCATTTTACAAATTCAATCTATGATATGAACATTGGTAAACGTATTGTATATCGCAACACACGTTGTGCGGATTTGTATGCCCGTGACAATATTGGTCAGGCCCCACGTCGTGAACGTCAGATTATTGTTCCAGCCGCGCGCGAGGTTGCGGTTGCACCAACATGCGGTTGCAAAATGTGTGGTCAGCCAGTTTTGAAACGTCGCTATGTGATTGTTCCTGAATAATAGAAACGCGCCAATGGCGCGTTTTTTTAGAGAATAGATAATAGAGCATAGA
>ERZ1034873.846-NODE-846-length-13411-cov-5.353399_pt1 | contig 13411 bp, 11 predicted proteins | sample MGYA00520689_ERZ1034873 | MGnify/ENA primary metagenome ERZ1034873 (study PRJEB33766, sample SAMN09781722) | gut metagenome | biome: gut microbiome | host: Homo sapiens | place: Madagascar | study: EMG produced TPA metagenomics assembly of the PRJNA485056 data set...
GGTCTCGACCTTGGCAAGGTCGCGCGTTACCAACTACGCCACTATCGCATATGTGCTTGACACATCTGATACTATACATGATAAAGGGATGTTTGTCAACAAGAAAATTATTTTTCGGTGGAAATTTTCATTTGATATTTGTAAAAGTGAAATTTCCATCCGGAAAAAGGAATAACTGCGTCTGTTTTCTCATAGGATAAATCAAACGACAGCGGGAGGGTTCTATGAGTTCAAAGACAAAAATAGTTGTACTTCATATGAAAGAATTGATCTATACAGTTGTGTTTGCAGTATTGGGAATTTTACTTGTGCTGCTTCTTGTTTTTATGTTTTTACCGGATAAAAATAAGAAGGAAGACTCCACGGAAACAATGAAATATGTTGCGGGTGTGTATACTTCATCGATCATGTTCCAGAACAGAACAATCGATGTAGAGGTTGTAGTGGATGAGAATCATATCAATTCTATTTCGCTCGTGAACCTTGATGAAACAGTTTCCACCATGTATCCGCTGATGCAGCCTGCATTAGAGAATCTGCGTGAACAGATCTATGAAGCACAGTCAACGGATCATGTTACATATAGCGATGACAATCAGTATACGTCCATGGTGTTATTAAATGCAATCAATGATGCACTGGCAAAAGCACAGGTGACAGACACAGAAGAATAGGGTATAATAAAACATTATGGAAGAGATCACATATGAATATGTACGAAAAAAGGTAAAGCATATTACAATCCGCGTGAAAAAGGATGGCACAGTGATCGTGACAGTTCCTTTGCGCGCGGATATCAAGCGTGCAGAAGCGTTTGTAGAAATGCGTGCAGACTGGATCAGACAAAAGGTACAGGAGGCAGGCAGACGTACGATCATCCATGTGGATGAACTGGAGTGGACAGACAGGAAGGAACAGTATCTGCGGGAGGTTGTCGCCAAAATGTATCCGTTGTTTGCGGCATATCAGATTCCTTACCCGGAACTGAAGTTCCGTAAAATGGTCAGCCAGTATGGAAACTGCCGTACAAGGACAGGTGTGATCACACTGAATAAGGCATTATTCTGGCTCCCGTTGGAGTGTGTGGAATATGTAGTAGTACATGAACTGGCACATCTGATCGAAGCCAATCATGGGAGCAATTTTTACCGTGTGGTCGGACAGGTAATGCCGGATTACAGAATAAGGGAAGAGAGGTTACAACAATATGCGTTATGCCATTGAAAATGAACAGTTAAAGGTGGAAGTCGAGTCACTCGGAGCAGAATTAAAGTCCATGCTGGACAAGCAGACAAAGGTGGATTACATGTGGTGTGCCGATCCTGCATATTATAAGCGTACGTCGCCGAACCTGTTCCCGATTGTTGGAAGCTTAAAGGATGGAAAATATACTTACAATGGAAAAGAATATGCAATGTCACAGCACGGATTCGCAAGAGATTATGAGTGGAAAGCTGTAAAAAAGAGTGATACCGAGATCAGTTTTTTCCTTGCTTCTACAGGGGAAACACTGGAAAAATATCCGTTTGCATTTGAGTTAGAACTGCGTTATGTTCTGAGTGGAAGGGATTTGACCGTAACCTGGTTTGTAAAAAATCCATCCGATCAGAAGATGTATTTTTCCTGTGGCGGACATCCATGTTTTACCTGCCCGATTCATGGGGAAGCAGATAAGAGCGGCTACGGATATAACTTCCATATGGATGGCGATGTCACTTATACGGCACTTGATCTGCCGACCGGTACGATGCTTCCGGAAGAACATACCCTGCATCTGGAAAACGGTAAGGCAGCATTTACACCGGAGTTCTTTGATAAGGGTGCCTATATCGTGGCCGGAGGCCAGACGAAGAAGGTTTCCTTATACGATCCATCCGGAGAAGATTATCTGACTGTTTCCTTTGATGCACCGCTTTTCGGACTCTGGTCTGCGGAGGGCAGGAACGCACCATATGCAGCGATCGAGCCATGGTATGGCAGATGTGACCGCGTGGACTTTGACGGAACCTTGGAAGACAGGGAATGGGGCAATGAATTAGAGGCCGGAAAGACTTTTGAAGGAAGCTATACGATTTCTGTAAAATAAATAAGAAGGACTGTTGCATTTTTGTGTAGATGCAGCAGTCCTTTTTGGCATGTATCATATTATGAATGATTATCCATCTTGTTGTGAGAGTGCTTCGTGTTCCGCAGCCAGTTCAGTATGCAGCCGGCAGGAATCCCAGGCAGCATTCTGTTTGGTAAGGACTGCCTTTAGTGCGATGCGTGGAATCTTATTTTTGCTAAATTCCCCTAAGAAGGAATCGAGCATCTGTCCGGTGACTCCACAGAATACAAGCATCTCATCGGAAAAGTCCTTTGCAGCATCCGATGTAAAATCAGCCGGGGCAGCGGTGCTTTTGTCCGAAAGAAGCGAATTCAGCGTCTGGCTGTACTGGTCCTTGCGGACGTTTTTGATACGGATTTTATATTTCAGGCAGAGGAATTTTAATTTCTGCCCCTTCGCATTGTCTAAATTGTAAAAAAGAATGACTGGATTTGCCATGAAATTATCTCCTTTCTTATTTGCAATTTCAGTTACTTTTTATTATAATGATAAATTAGAGAAAAACTAGAGAAAAATCACACAAATTCGGGAAAAGTTGGTGAGTCTTATGTCAGATATTTCAGTAGAAACGATTGAAGAAATGGAAAAGAAGGTTGTTTCGGGAGCCGATAATATTAAGACGATGAAGGAATTCGTTAGTCCGGAGAGTTTATATGAAGAATTAATCGCCAGTGTGCGTAAATATCACCCATCCACAGATATATCCCTGATTGAAAAAGCATACCGGATCGCATCCGAAGCCCATAAGGGACAGGTGCGTAAGTCCGGTGAGGCATATATCATCCATCCGCTTTGCGTAGCGATCATCCTTGCGGAGTTAGAGTTAGACAAGGAGACGATCGTGGCAGGGCTTTTACATGATGTTGTGGAAGATACGGTTATGACCGTTGAGGAGATCGCAACAGAGTTCTCGGAAGAGATCGCACTGTTAGTAGATGGCGTTACGAAGTTAGGACAGTTATCCTACGATGCAGATAAGGTTGAGGTTCAGGCAGAGAACTTAAGAAAGATGTTCCTTGCCATGGCAAAGGATATCCGTGTTATCCTGATCAAATTAGCCGACCGTCTGCACAACATGCGTACGCTCAAGTATATGAAGCCGGAGAAGCAGAAGGAGAAGGCGCGTGAGACGATGGACATCTATGCGCCACTTGCACAGCGTCTCGGTATTTCGAAGATTAAGATTGAATTAGATGATCTTTCACTGAAGTATCTCGAACCGGAGGCTTATTATGATCTGGTGGAGAAGGTAGCACTGCGTAAGAGTGTCCGTGATGAGTATGTACAGCAGCTTGTTGCGGATGTGAAAAAACATATGGCAAATGCCGGAATTAAAGCAGATGTTGCAGGGCGTGCCAAACACTTTTTCTCGATTTATAAAAAGATGGTCAATCAGGATAAGACCATTGATCAGATCTATGATTTGTTTGCAATCCGTATCTTAGTAGATTCGGTCAAGGACTGTTATGCGGCACTTGGTATTATCCATGAGATGTATAAGCCGATACCGGGTCGTTTCAAGGATTATATTGCAATGCCAAAGCCGAATATGTACCAGTCCCTGCATACGACACTGATCGGACCGACCGGACAGCCGTTTGAGATTCAGATCCGTACGTATGAGATGCATCGTACCGCTGAGTATGGTATTGCTGCACACTGGAAGTATAAGGAAGCAAGTAACAATGGCGGCAATCCGGTTGCGACGACAAAGTCCGAGGAGGAGAAGTTAAGCTGGCTTAGACAGATTCTAGAATGGCAGAAGGATATGTCGGATAACAAGGAGTTTATGAGTCTTTTAAAAAGTGATCTGAACCTGTTTTCCGATACGGTATTCTGCTTCACACCGTCCGGAGATGTGAAAAATCTTCCGACAGGCTCGACACCGGTTGATTTTGCCTATGCGATCCATTCCGCAGTTGGAAACAAGATGATCGGAGCAAAGGTCAACGGTAAGCTTGTACCGATCGATTATGAGATCCAGAATGGTGACCGGATCGAAGTCTTAACTTCCCAGAACTCCAGAGGACCAAGCCGTGACTGGTTAAATATCGTAAAGAGCACACAGGCAAAAAACAAGATTAACCAATGGTTCCGGAGTGAGCTTAAGGAAGAAAATATCGCAAAGGGAAAGGAACTGCTTTCTACCTACTGTAAGACGAAAAATATCAATCTGTCTGAGATCAATAAGCCGGAATACCAGCAGAAGGTTCTGCATAAGTATGGATTCCACGACTGGGATGCCGCTCTTGCGACGGTTGGTCATGGTGGCTTAAAGGAAGGTCAGATCATCAATAAGATGCTGGATGAGTATCATAAGGATCACCCGATCCAGTTGACAGACGAGCAGGTATTAGAGAATGTATCTGCTGAGAATAAGGAGAAAAATGCAGCTCCGGTTCATTCAAAGAGCGGAATTATCGTAAAGGGACTGTATGATGTGGCTGTGCATTTTTCAAAGTGCTGCAGCCCGGTTCCGGGAGATGAGATCGTCGGATTCGTAACAAGGGGACGTGGAGTTTCCATTCATCGTACCGATTGTATCAATATTATCAACTTATCTGACATGGAACGTGCCAGATTGATCGATGCGGAGTGGCAGCAGGGAGCAGCAGAAGGCAATAACGGACTATATCTTGCAGAGATCAAGATCTTCGGAAATAACCGTACCGGTCTTTTGGTAGATATTACAAAAATCTTTACTGAGCGTGAGATCGATATCAATTCGATTAACTCGAAGACCAGCAAGCAGGGAGTTGCTACGATCTCCATTGCATTTGCAACCAAGGGCAAGGATGAATTAAACAGTCTGATCGAGAAGATCCGTCAGGTTGAAAGTGTGCTTGATATTGAGCGTACGACAGGCTGATCGGAGCAGATGAAGCATAGAAATGAGGAGAGATATGTCAGATTTAGATATTACAGTCAAACAGTTTGTGGTTGGGCCGGTTTGCACGAATTGCTATCTTGCAATTCATAATACAACAAAGGAGCTGCTGATCATCGATCCGGGAGATGAAGCGAAGCTTTTAGAGGATGAGATTGCAAAAACAGGCGCAAAGCCGGTTGCAATTTTACTGACGCATGGACATTTTGATCATGCGACAGCAGCAGAGGAGCTTCGGAAGTTTTACCAGATCGAGGTATATGCACAGGAGTCGGAAAAGGAGACTTTAGAGAATCCGAGCCTGAACCTTTCCGGTCCGATGATGGGTAAGCCAATGACTTATCATGCAGACCATTATCTTGCAGACGAGCAGGAGATCGACCTTGCAGGCTTTCACATCCGTGTGCTGCACACGCCGGGGCATACCGCAGGCGGGGCATGCTACTACTTCCCGAATGAGATGGTGCTTTTCAGCGGGGATTCCCTGTTTCGCGAATCCGTGGGAAGAACCGATTTCCCGGGAGGAAGTGCGTCTGCACTGATCCGTTCCATCAAGGAGAAGATCCTTCCGCTTCCGGATTTTATCAAGGTATATCCGGGACATAACGAGATCACATCGATTGAAAATGAACGGGCATACAATCCGTTTTTATAATGCGTAGAGTAAGAAGAGGAATTTATGATAATAGTAAAATTAAACCGTCCGGAATTCGAGTATGATATCCATTCACTCGTAAAGGCATTTTACCCATCCGAGGATGTCTATGTTTCTGCGGCGGATAAGAAGCAGTCAGAGCAGATCGATTATCACATGGATGTCTGCTATGACGATACACAGATCCGGTTTACTTTTTTTCAGGTCATGGAGAATGGGGAAGAAAAGCAGGTGGCGAAGGCGGCTGCCGATGTCAGTTATGAGAACCGGAAGGAGACAAAGAATGCATTAAAGCGTTCGTTGTATCAGATGCTGTCTGACTATACAAAACAGAAGCTGCCATGGGGCAACCTGACCGGTATCCGTCCGACGAAGATCCCGATGAATCTGTTAGAAGAAGGGAAAAGTGATGAGGAGATCGCGCAGTATATGCGTGATACCTATTACTGTTCGGAGGAAAAGATAAAGCTTAGCATCGAGATTGCAAAAAGGGAGCTTGCGCTTTTGCATAAGTTAGATTATGAGAATGGCTACAGTCTTTATATCGGAATCCCATTTTGTCCAAGCACCTGTCTGTACTGTTCCTTTACCTCTTATCCGTTGGGGGTATGGAAGAACCGCATGGACGATTATCTGACGGCATTGGAAAAAGAGATTGACTTTACCGCCGTAAAGTTTGCACATAAGAAGTTAAATACAATTTATATCGGTGGTGGTACACCGACAACGTTAACGGCAGAGCAGCTTGACCGTCTGATCCGCAAGATTAAGTGCAGCTTTGATCTGTCACATCTGGTGGAATTTACCGTTGAGGCGGGAAGACCGGACAGTATTACGGCAGAAAAGCTTAAGGTACTTAAGTTTCATGGAATCAGCCGTATTTCGATCAATCCGCAGACGATGAAGCAGGCAACCTTAGATCTGATCGGACGGCATCATACGGTAGAGCAGACGATTGAGAGCTTTAAGCTTGCAAGAAGCCTTGGCTTTGATAATATCAACATGGATCTGATCGTCGGACTTCCGCAGGAGACGATCGAAGATGTAAGGGATACGATGGAACAGCTTCGGGTATTAGATCCGGACAGCATTACCGTACATTCGTTGGCAATCAAGCGTGCGGCAAGGCTTCGGATGTTCCAGGATGATTATAAGGATTACAAGATCGTCAATACGAAGGATCACATTGATCTTACGGCGCGGGTCGCAGGTGAGATGGGACTGGAACCATATTATCTGTACCGTCAGAAGAATATGGCTGGTAATTTTGAAAACGTCGGTTATGCGAAGCCGGGCAAGGCAGGAATATATAACGTCTTGATTATGGAGGAAAAACAGACTATAATGGCACTTGGTGCCGGTGCGACGACGAAGTTTGTATTTGAAAATGCAACCCGGATGGAGCGCACGGAGAATGTAAAGGACATTCATAATTATCTGGATCGAACAGATGAGATGATAGACAGAAAGATGAAAAAGATGGAGGAAATTTCATGGCATTAGTAAAGAAGCCTGTAACAGGTATGAAGGACATTCTTCCGGAGGAGATGCAGGTCAGAGATTACGTACAGAACGTGATCAAAGAAACGTATCGCAGCTTCGGATTCACCCCGATCGAGACACCTTGTATGGAAAACATTGCGAATCTGAGCAATAAGCAGGGTGGAGAAAATGAAAAACTGATCTTCAAGGTGTTAAAAAGAGGAGAGAAGCTGAAGTTAGCAGAAGCAGAATGTGAAGCAGACTTAGTCGACAACGGACTTCGTTATGACCTGACCGTTCCGCTTGCAAGATTCTATTCAAACAATGCGAATAATCTTCCATCCCCATTTAAGGCACTTCAGATGGGAAATGTATGGAGAGCTGACAGACCACAGCGTGGACGTTACAGACAGTTCATGCAGTGCGATATTGATATTTTGGGTGAGCCAAGCAACTTAGCAGAGATCGAGCTGATCCTGGCAACCACGACTACACTTGGCAAGCTTGGTTTCCACGGTTTTGAGATCCGCATCAATGAGCGTAGGATCTTAAAGGCAATGGCAGCATACAGCGGATTTTCCGAGGAAGACTTTGATACCGTCTGCATTATCTTAGATAAGATGGATAAGATCGGTATGGAAGGTGTTGCGGAAGAATTAGAGAAGGCCGGTTTTGCACGTGCATCGATTGACAAGTATTTAGGATTGTTTGATCTTGCAAGCGGTGCAGACAATCAGATTGAAGCACTTTGTGATACCTTATGTCTTGCAGGCTGCTTAGATCAGGAGGTAAAACAGAACCTGCTTGAGATCGTAAACAGTGTGGAAGCAACCAAGGCAGCAGATTTTAAGATGGTCTTTGATCCGACTCTGGTAAGAGGAATGGGTTACTATACCGGTACGATTTTTGAGATTGCAATGCCGGAATTCGGCGGAAGCTGCGGTGGTGGCGGACGTTACGATAAGATGATCGGCAAGTTTACCGGAAATGATGTTCCGGCATGTGGATTTTCCATTGGATTTGAACGTATTATCCTCTTACTGATGGAGAGCAATTTCAAGATTCCGGAACAGCCGAAAAAGACCGCTTATCTGATCGAGAAAAATTATCCGGCAGACAAGCTCTGCGAGGTTATTGCAAAGGCACAGAAGGAGCGTGCAGCAGGAAAACAGATTCTGGTTGCAAGAATGAATAAGAATAAAAAGTTCCAGAAGGAAAAGCTTACCGCAGAAGGATATGAAGAATTCGAAGAGTTTTTCAACCGCTAAGAGGTACGTTCGGCCGTAGCTACGGCTAGATTGATAGATTATGAAATGAACAGGAAGGAATAAGAACATGTTTCAGTCAAGAACACATACCTGTAATGAATTACGCAGTACAGACATCGGCAAAGATGTAGTACTCGTCGGCTATTACGAGAACATGAGAAAAGTCAGCAAGAATCTTGGATTCTTGATCTTACGAGACTTTTACGGAACAACACAGATCGTTATTGAGACAGAAGAGATGATGCAGTCACTTGATGGCATCAACAATGAATCTACGCTTTGCGTAGAGGGTTCGGTCAGAGAACGTTCCAGCAAAAATGCAAACCTGGCAACCGGAGATATCGAGGTTGTACCAACCAAGATCACCGTACTTGGAAAATGCCGTTACAATGCACTTCCGTTTGAGATCAACCAGTCAAGGGAAGCGGATGAGAATGCAAGATTAAAATACCGTTATCTCGATCTGCGTAATCCGGCAGTCAAGGATAAGATCGTATTAAGAAGTAAGATTGTTGCAGAGTTAAGACAGCGTATGAATGAGATGGATTTCTTAGAGATCACAACGCCGATCCTTACCTGTTCTTCTCCTGAGGGAGCAAGAGATTATCTGGTACCGTCCAGAAACCATCCGGGCAAGTTCTATGCACTGCCACAGGCTCCACAGCAGTTTAAGCAGATCTTAATGGCATCCGGTTTTGACCGTTACTTCCAGATCGCACCTTGCTTCCGTGATGAGGATGCAAGAGCAGACCGTTCTCCGGGAGAGTTCTATCAGCTCGATATGGAGATGGCATTTGCAACACAGGAAGATGTCTTTACCGTTATTGAGAAGGTTTTACCACCGGTATTTGAAAAATATGGTGTCTATCAGACGGCATCTACCACACCGTTTAAGAGAATCCCGTACTTAGAGTCTATGGAGAAGTATGGTACCGATAAGCCGGATCTTCGTATTGACCTTCTGGTATCGGATGCAACCGATGTGTTAGCAGATTGTGGATTTGGCCCATTTGCAGGTCAGGTTGTAAAGGCAATCGTTGTTGATGAGTTTGCAGCATCCCGTAAGGTGATCGATAAGATCTGTGCAGAAGTAGAGGTACAGAGCGCAAATAAGGCATACTGGTTCAAGGTAGATGAAAATGGCGAATTTGTTGGAGGTATCTCCAAGTTCTTAGTAGAAAAGAAGGACGAAGTAAAGGCAGCATTAGGCTTAAAGCCGGGTGACTTTGTCGGACTGACCGCTGGCAGCAAGTTAGCAGCACAGAAGACTGCAGGTGTACTCCGTAAGCTCTTAGGTGCAGCAAGTGAGAAGCACATGCGTACAGACTGCTATGAGTTCTGCTGGATCGTAGACTTCCCGATGTACGAGATCGGAGAAGAGTCCGGTGAACTGGAATTCTGCCACAACCCATTCTCCATGCCACAGGGCGGCATGAAAGCGTTAGAGGAGCAGGAGCCATTAGATATCCTGGCATATCAGTATGACCTTGTATGCAATGGTGTAGAGCTTTCTTCCGGTGCTGTCCGTAACCATGATCCGGAGATCATGATCAAGGCATTTGAGCTGGTCGGACTTGGTGAAGACGATGTGAAGGCGAAGTTCCCTGCCATGTACAATGCATTCTGCTATGGAGCACCGCCACATGCAGGTATTGCACCGGGTGTTGACCGTATGATCATGCTGATCTGCGGAGAAGAGAGCATCCGTGAGATCATTCCGTTCCCGATGAACAAGAACGCAATGGATGTTATGATGGGAGCACCTGCAACGGTTGAACCAAAACAGTTAGAGGATGTTCACATCCAGATTAAGATGCCAAAGGAAGATTAAGATCAATATCAAAAAGGACATATCCACAGCATATCTGTCTGGGATATGTCCTTTTGCTATTGTAGAGGTTTCTTGCTCCGTCTGGGAAATAATTGTGGAAGATTTGGCTGAAACTCTGTAAAAATATGTGGAAGAAGGAGACGATAATTGATAAAATATAGATAATATGAGGGAGGGTTGTACGAATGAAGAAACGAAAAATCAGCATACGTTTAAAAATATCATTTGGCATGATTCTTGGTGCACTGATCGCAGGGGGCTTTGTCGGTGTATTCAGTCTGAATCGTACAAATCAGTTTCTGTTACAAAAAAGCAGACAACAGACTATGGATGTTGCTAAGATAGCAGCGGAAAATATCGATGGAGATCTATTAGATACGCTTGATGCCGGGGATGAAGATTCAGAGACTTATCAGAAAATATTAAGCCAGCTACAGACTTTTTTAAATGGAAGTGATGTGGAATATATCTATACCATGCGAAAAAAAGATGGAGAGGTTCAGTTTGTCGTGGATGCTGATACCGAAGATGGGGCCGCGATCGGGGAAGCATATGAGACCTATGATAAGATTGATGAAGCACTGGCAGGAGAGGTCACAGCCGATGATGAAGTCACCAGTGATGAATGGGGCAGCTTTTATAGTGGATTTGCACCGATCCACGACAGTACCGGTGAAGTCGCAGGTATTGTCGGTGTCGACTGTTCCGTATCAACGATTAAGACTCAGATGAGCAGTATGGGAAGAGCGCTGTTGCTGATCGAACTGCTCAGTGTTGCAATTAGTATTTTGCTTGCAATTTTACTTAGCAGACTCTTGTCGAAAAATATCAGCCAGATCAATTTAAAAATACAGGAGCTTGCCAGTCAGAATGGGAATCTGACGAAAAAGCTTACGGTCCGGTCAAAGGATGAAGTTGGTGAGATTGCAGGAAGTCTTAATCAGTTTATTGGGAATCTGCATGGAATGATGACACAGGTCAGTACAAGTGAAAAACAGATCCTTGAGGTAGCAACCCTGATCCGGCAGAATATGTCGCAGGCAACCGGTGAGATTGCAGATATTACAAAGAGCATGGAAGATATGGCAAATACCATGAATGATACCAATGAATCTGTTGTTTCGATTTATCAGTTGACAGATGAGAGTAAAAGTCTTTCTGAGAATATTTTACACATGACAAAGGAGCAGTCAACATATGCGAAGGAAGTAAGCCAGAGGGCAGACCAGCTACGCGGGCAGGCACAACTGCAGCAGAACCATATGAAACAGCAGATGGAGCAGATTGGTACAACGCTTCGGGAGAAGATAGAGGAGTCGAAAAAGGTGGAAAAGATTGAAGAGCTGACAAGTGAGATCATCAATATTTCTTCCCAGACGAATCTTTTGTCACTGAATGCAAGCATTGAAGCAGCAAGGGCCGGAGAGATGGGAAAGGGATTTGCCGTTGTTGCTTCTGAAATAGGAAAGCTGGCAGAAGAATCGGCAGCTACCGCAAGTCAGATCGGAGATATTAACCAGCTTGTGATCGGACTGGTGCAGGAACTTTCGGAGGCTTCCTTTGAACTTCTTGATATTGTAAATACACAGGTTATGCCGGATTACGATACACTGGTAAATACGGGAGAACAGTATCACTTAGATGCCGGCCAGTTTCAGGAGCAGATGCTTACCATTTCTGAAGATATGGAAAAACTTCAGGATAGCATGCAGCAGATGCAGAAAAATATTGACCAGATCAAAGAAGTGTTTGAGGAGGAGACAGCAGGATTTGAAGAAGTCACGGTAGGCACCGGTGAGATCAATAAGACGATCCAGAGCATCGGAGAGTCTTTAAAGACCAATGAGGAAATCGTAGAAGAACTGGATTCCATTTTAAAACAGTTCCAGTTATAAGCGTATAAAGAATAGTAATAAAAATGTGAATCGGATATAATATCCGGTTCACATTTTTGCTGTATAGGAAAATACTGATATAGTAAAAGCAAGTGCATACTTTATTTCAATAGATAGTTGCATGAAATGGTGCATTCAATTTAATCTTTCCCGTGGGAAGAAAAGGATTCATAGATCCGCTTGCGGAAAGTACCTTTTACGAAATAGTCTTTGGCTTCGGTATCCGGATGCTCGATCAGATAGATGATCTGCTGGACGGCAAGGTCTACTAACTGGTTGATCGGCTGTGCGACCATATCAATGCTCTTTTGCAAGGACGTATTGTGTCCGTTATTCGCAAAGCCTGCAAGTGCCATGAATCCGGGATTCTGTTTATTATATACCACAAGATAGTCTAAAAAACGTTCGGTCAGTGTCTGGGAGGCAGTAAAGATGGCGGTACAGCCGGCTTCTTTTAATTCCTCTACAACAGCCGGTACATCATTTAAGCTCTTTTCAAAGAAGCGTACCCATTCCTCATGGTATCCTGCCGGGGAATTCTCCATTGCGGTCTGATAAGCATGCAGGATCTCTTTTGTGGTGGAAAAATCCGGGTTCCTGCAGATACATGCAATGTTCTCATTTCCATCATTGATCAGGGCGAAGATTGCCTGAAATACAGCAGCATAATCGTGCTCGATGACGGATGTATATGGACAGCCCATTGGCTTTCGGTTCAGAAAGAGGATCGGAAGATCCGTCGGAACAGCATCCGCGATCATATCATAATATTCTGCATCGGAGATGATCATAATGCCATCGGTTGTCTGTGCCATATAGCGCAGATATTCTTTTTCTTTTTCGATGTGGTGATTGGTAAGTGCAATGGTCAGCCGGTAATCACGGGCTGAGAGTTCACGTTCAAAGGCTTCCATCAGTGTGTGACCGAAGTAATTCGAAGCATTTGGAAGAATAAAGCCGATTGTTTTCGTTGGACGTTCTAACATAGTAATCTCCATTCCTGTGCAGGTGCTGCACATATCAATGTTCGAAATTGTAACAACCATTCGCAGACTGTGCTGTAGCCCTGCCTGCTCCTGTTTGTGTACTGTCAAGATAATGAGCAGTGCATCGTGTACGTGCAAAATAATAATAAAACCGATTTCTCCGTGCGTTGCACTCCCGAAATCGCAACAATCATTCGCAATCCGGGCTGTAGCCCTGCTTGCTCATGTTTGTTTACTGACAAGAGAATGAGCAGTGCATCGTGTACGTGCAAAATAATAATAAAACCGATTTCTCCGTGC
>ERZ1034873.848-NODE-848-length-13385-cov-21.418305_pt1 | contig 13385 bp, 11 predicted proteins | sample MGYA00520689_ERZ1034873 | MGnify/ENA primary metagenome ERZ1034873 (study PRJEB33766, sample SAMN09781722) | gut metagenome | biome: gut microbiome | host: Homo sapiens | place: Madagascar | study: EMG produced TPA metagenomics assembly of the PRJNA485056 data...
ATACTTCTACATTTTGAGTATATATATTGTATGGTGGAAATGTTGATGTTTTAAAGTTTTCATTAAAATGATATAAATCGTCAAAAAAATCTGTAAATCCGATAAGATTTGTTTTATTATTAAATACGTCAAAAACTGACATTAAATCGTTTGCCATTATTATTACTCCTTTAAAAGCAAGTTATAATTATTTGATGACCTTATCAAGCATCATCGTGATTATTTATTGAAATTGAATTTATGATTTGTTATTATAACAAAAAAAGGAAATGATAATGAATCGAGATTTTGTATTAAAAAATTTTTGGAATAAATTGACGGAAGCAAAAAAAGAAAATGTTAGAGAAATTCGTTTATCATTGAAAGAAATGGATGAATTGGGTTTTGTTATATACGAATTATTAGGAGAATACTTTAACAAAACTATTGACAATGTTAAAAATAATGATTATAATGATAATAACGATGAAGTCATTTTAGATGGTGGTAATTTGAATAAGGAATAAAAAAATGTATGTGGGGTATTATCAAGATAACAGGAATAATAAATTATTGGTTTCTGAAAGAATTAATGGTCATAGAGTATTAGAAGAATTTCCATTAATATTGGAATATTATGTTCCTGATCCTGATGGATATTATATGGGATATGATGGTAAGCGAGTTAGAAAAATTGAATGCTCAAATATGTATGATTTTAATAATCACAAAAAAGATTGTCAATCTCAAGGATTAAAGACATATGAATTAAATTTTAATATTCCGAATAAAGTTTTATATCAACATTTTAAGCAAGGAGAAACACCAGAACTTCATGTTTCATTTATGGATATTGAGGTAGATCGTAAAGGATATGAGCGATTGACGGTCAAAGAATTGGTTGATAAAGCATGTTGTCCAATCAACGCCATTTCCATATATAATGGATGGATAGATACAATGTTTACATTAATGTTGAGACCAGAAAATTTAACTCAAGAGGAAGCATATAATATTTGTCAAAAATTTGATAATACATATTTGTTCGAAGATGAAAAAGATTTGTTAAATGGTATAATAAGTGTTTTTGAAGATGCTGATGTGATTTCGGGATGGAATAGCACTTTCTTTGATACACCATATATTGTAAGACGTATTGAAAATGTTTTAGGTAAAGGTGAATCTAAAAGATTATGCTTATGGGATATTGAACCAAAATATAAAGAAAAAACAAATAAATTTGGTGATGTTAATATTTGTTATGATATTATTGGTAAATGGTTTGTCGATTATATGGAATTATATCAAAAGCATGAAAGAGGTAAAAAAGAATCTTATAAATTGGATTCTATTGCTGAAATTGAACTTGGAGAAAGAAAAGTTCAGCATGATGAATCATTGGATGATATGTATCGTCAAAGATATGAGGATTTTATTAAGTATAATAGACAAGATACCATGCTTGTTAAAAAATTAGAAGATAAATTGAAATATATTGAAATTCATAATGCGCAAGCACATGATATTAGATGCTCATTGGAATCAACAATGGGAACAGTTGGATGGGTTGATCAAGCCATTATTAATGAAGCTCATGATAAAGGGATAATTGTTAATGATAGGGATGAAGGAAAAAATAAAGAATTTGAAGGCATAATTCCGCCAGGCGCATATGTGCCTGTTCCTAAAACAGGATTATGTAGATATATTATGTCTTATGATATGAATTCATTGTATCCAACATCAGCAAGAAGTTTGAATATGAGTCCGGAATCTATTGTTGCTCAAATAAGAATAGATATGACGAAAGATTTTTTATGGAATAAAATACGAGATAATGATCTATATAAAAATAAAGCTAATAAATTACCTGATTGGGGAGCTGCATGGAGTAATGTCTGGGGAACTATTGAATATCAAGAAGTTATGAAACGTTCTGATGCTTTATTAACACTTGATTTTGAGACTGGTGAATCGGTACAATTATCAGCAAAAGAGATATATGATATTATTTTTAAAGAAGGTAGTAATTTATGTATATCTGGATTTGGCACTATTTTTAAAACAGATAAAATGTCATTAATAAATTCAATTTTTACAAGATGGTATTCTCAAAGAAATGAATATAAAAGAGAAATGGCAAGATATGAAGATATGGCAGTTGGTGTCAAAATTGAAGATGAAAAATTATTAAAATCGTTAGAAATAGATTAGGAAATAATATATTCAAAAAATAAATTGTTTTTTATTTGAATAATGTTATTATATATTGATTATAATTATAATTGAGATAGTGAAATATGATAATTGAATATGATGTTAAAAAATTAAAAGAACTGATTGCTTTAAAAGATATTAAGGCAATTAAATCTTTTATGAAAGAAAATGATTTAATTTTAAAAGATGGAATTATTGAATCAAAATATAAAAAATATTTTGAAGAAAAACAAAATGAATATGATTTAAAGCAATATGTGCAAAAAATTGAATTAAATTCCAGTTATGGGGCATTACTAAATATGGCTTCTGTGTTTTTTGATTTTAGATTAGGTTCTTCTATTACAATGACAGGTCGAAAAGTTTGGCAACATTTGGCATCTAAAACAAATGAAATAATGTGTGGCGATTATAATTATCAAGGTGAATGTATAGAAACTGGTGATACAGACTCAAATTATGCATGTATAGATAAAGAAGGATTTAGAAAAAAGCATCCTAATTTTGATTATTCGCGAGATAATTTGGTTAAATTCGCCGATGAAGTTGGAAAAGAGATTAATGAATCATTTCCTGAATATATGTTACGAACATTTCATTGTACAGAAGAAGGTGCCAGATTACAAAAAGCTGGGCGTGAAGTGGTAGCAAGCAGAGGATTAATTTGTGGTAAAAAACGTTATGCTTTAATGGTTTTTGATAAAGATGGATGGAGAGTTGATGGGCATGGGAATCCAGGAAAAATTAAAATAATGGGAATTCAAGTATCTCGTAGCGATTGTCCTAAAATTATTCGTGATTTATTGAAAAAAATGCTTGAATCAATATTGACAGAAGGTTCGAAAGAAAAATTGATAGAAATATTAAAAGATTTCGGCGAAAATAAATGGAAATTATTAAAACCTTGGGAAAAAGGGTCACCAAAAGCATGTAATAAATTGGCATATTATACACAGCAATATAATGAAACAAAAAAATGCTCTGTTGGACAAGTTATGGCAGCAATAAATTGGAATAGATTGATTGATATTTATAATGATGGTAAATCACCAAAAATTCTTGATGGAAACAAAGTTATTGTATGTAAATTAAAACCTAATAATCAATTTAATATGTCAAGTGTTGCATATCCATTGGATATAAATGTATTACCGGAATGGTTTAAAAAATTACCATTTGATGAACAATCAATGAAAGATTCTGTTGTCGATCAAACTATTGATACAGTATTTGGTGTATTGGGTTGGAAATTGACATTAGAATCTGCTATGAATGAAATAGATGATTTAGATGGATTTTTGACATTTGTTTAAAGATAGTGTATATTAATAAAAATGGAGATTGAATAGTGTTAAAAGAAACGATTATAGAAGCGGATAAATTATTTAATAAGTTTGAATTATCAACAGTTGTTGTTTATTCATCGGATGATAATCATTGTTGCATGTCTTGTCATACAAATGATGATTTGGTTTGGGTATTTGCAAAAAATAATAATGATGGATATGAATTAAATCAATTTTCATTTCGAACATGGAGTTCTATACATTCAGTTATTTCGGCATTTCCATTTGAATCTTTAAAGATTACAGAAGAATTAGATTCAAGTAATTATCCACAAATGTTAAGAATATCAAGTGGTCGTATGAAGATGAATTATTATCTTCAAAATTATAGTTTAATTTCCAATCAACCCGAATTATTATCAGAATATGAAGGTAAGAGAATTAATTTAAATAGATTAAATGAAGGAAATGCGGACGAATTGGATGAAAATATTATTAAAGATATTACTCGAATGAGTAGTTTGGTAAATGAAAAATATTTTCGAATTGGAAGAGATACTGAAAATTACATATATTTTGGAGATGAAAATCAATCCATTGATAATGGAAAGATATACATTGGTAATATAGGGGGTGAAAATATTTGGTCTTCGGATATGTATTTTTCAGTTGAATATTTTGCTTCGATGTTTCGAGGATTAAATAATCAAAACATTAAAGTAAAAATTACTCCAAAGCAAATAATTATGCTCGGAGAAGAAAATAATGTAACAAAAATATGTGTTTTACGTGGAAAGAATGTATAAAGGTAAAAAAATGAGTTTATGGTATAAATTTTTGGATAAAATAATTGGCGGTTATATTAATGAAGAAATTAGTGAATTTTATATACAAATTCAAAAAGCAGAAGAAATGGTTAAATTGAAAGAATCTGAAAAAGTTAAAAATAAAAATCTTAATAATAAACAACATAAAAAGAAAAAAGAGAAGAAATAAATCTTCTCTTTATTTTGTATTAGTATTCTTTTTCATATCAACTTCTTTGAATCCTTGTTGATATTTTTTTGCTTCTTTAGACTGTAATTGTTTTACCAATTCTTTATTATATTCATCTCCATAATAATCATCAACATTAATATTGTCAAGATTTTCATCATTTAAAAGAATTGGAACATAATCTTCATCTTTCATTTCTAAATAATTATCGTCAATTTCTTCCAATGGAGATTCAGCAGTACGAACAATTACAAATGCTCTATCCAAATTCAATTGTGTACAAATTTCATTTTTAATTTGATTTTCTGTTATTGGATATTCAAATTCCATTTCTAATTTGTAAATTGTACCGAAAAATCCTTTTAATCTTGGAAAATCAGTTGGAGCAGCAACCAATGGTAATGCTTCGGGTTTACTTCTACGTATCATACCCTTAACTTTTAAAATAACATCAAGATTTTTAAAACTTTCTTCTTTAACATCAGCAGCCAATTTAACTTTAAATGTGTATGTTTTTTTCATTGTGTCCAAGATTTTTTTCAAATCAATTGCCATTGCTATATTCCTTTATTACACTTATACAAGTATTTATTTATAGAGATGAGATTCTCCAATTTCCAGAACGATATTTGCGATTGATTACATCATACCAAATGTCATATTCTTCATTATATGAATAAAGATATTTGGCATCGGATAAATCACGCAAATAATAAATTGCTGGTTGTTCTTTTGGGTCTAATACAAGTGTCCAAAATCCGTTTTTATATTCAATTATTGAATTTTCTTTAATGGAAGAAAGAATATTACCTTTCAAATCTTTTAAAGTACCCCATATTAAAGTATTATTGCTTAAACTATCATCAAGAAGATAACGAGTACCTTCTTCTTTTAACGGTGTGAAATGAGTTGGATCAATGATAGCACTTATAGGTTGTAAATTTTCCGCAGGTAATAAATCTTGATTAATTTCCCAATGTGCTTTTGTTGAATCAATTGAATCAATTGTAATTGGACCATATATGGATTTCTTTTTATTATTATCGTAACCTATAAGACAATGGATATAAATTGATTTTTTTCTTGAATCGTAATTGATACCATATAGTTTTAATAATTGATACCAATTTTTTATACCATTTGATGGTTGTAAAATAATTTCATCATTATTTTGAACGGTAATAAAATTATTTGATGGAGTGTGTATTGTTCGTATTGAATCACCTTCTCCCCATCCAAATGTATCTTCAACATGATGACCTTCACCAATTTCAGTAATAATATTTTCTATTAATTTGTTATGAGATATTATGGCTGGTGCATCGAGGTTTGTATTTAATTCAAATGTTAAATCCATTGCATCTAATTGAGAAGAATCCAAATTAGATGTACCTTTTGAAGAATAATTTACATTGGTTAAAACTAATGCACTTAATCTTGACCAATCTAATGGATTCTCAGATGTTTGTAATTCGAGAGTTGGTGAAAATAACATACGTATTTGCTCAAATAATTGAAATTTATGTGTTTGCATTGTTGTTAAAATATATAATTTAAAGACAATACCAATAGGTAATGGATTTAATCGTGAAATTCCATATGAGTTACCTAATTTATGTTCATAATTACCAGTTTCTTCATTGAAATATTTTTCGTTAAAATCTGATTCATATTCGTGGTATGCATCACCACTGATTAAGTTATTATTTAATTTTAATTCACTTATTGTTAATACCATTTTTGGCGCAGATTCGATAACAGTATCCGTGTTGTTATTGATTAATGCGACTGTTGATTTATCTGTACTCATAAAAACACAAGGCACACGTACTAAATCTTCTTCTCCATTTTCTTTTTTACCATTGGAAATATAGAAATTTGAAAATAAGCGTTGCGTGTGTAATATTAACTGTCTTATCTGCCCATTATACCAATAACCAACATTTTGCATTAAATATCCTTTAATATTCATTATTTTATATATATTTATGACTTAAAAGTATGAGGAAAAATATATAGTTAATATGATGTCAGGATAAATATTTTTATATTGACATACAAGGAATTTATTTTATGAATAAAGTATTTAAAGATAAATCTGAAGAAAGATTTTATAATAATTTTAATAAACAAGTTGAACAATATACTAACGAAAAATCGTCTAAACCACAAGCAATCGCAATAGTGGCAAAAAAGATGAAATTAAATCCATATAGAATTATCAATCAATTTTATCCTGAACTTCAATATGAAGAAGATATAAATGATGATGATATACAGACAGAAGAAGGGTCATTTGTTTTTTTAAGGGCAGATCCAAGTAAAAAACAGTATGAAGTAATAAATATTAATAATAAAGATGCGATTGTTTTACGCAATGTTGATAACAATGAAGAAATTACAGCATCTGAAACTGAAATAACACCTGTAATTACGGAGAATAAAATGAATAAACTTGATGAAGCACAATATAATATTTCCATTAATGATTTGGAAACAGAAGATGCTGCTACATTATCACAAATGCTTGACTTAGCTAATCAAGCAGAAACTAACAATGGATCTGTTGTATCATCAGATATGCAAAGTGATATGGCAGTAAATCCTGAACCAATGGATGTTGATACTGGTATGCCAATGGATATGGAAGAACCATCAGAAGATGATATTGAATTTGATGAAGAATTACCAATGGATACTGATTTAGGTGCAGATGAAACACCTTCTATGGATATGGAAGTTGATTCTTATAATGAACCTGAAACACAGATGTTTGAACCTAAAGGTATTATGCCAGATTTAGATACGAATAGTGATTCTATTGGTGATATGTCAATTGATGATATGATGGATTCTGGAATGTATGACGATACATCTGATTCGGAAGAAATAAATGAACCAGAAGAAACTACAGAAGAATTTGATTATGATGCTTTGATGAAAGAAGCATTGGATGCGGCACAGAATACTAAAGAATTAAATGAAACTGAAGAAATGATACCAGGTGACGAATTTATTGAAGATGATGGTCAATTAGAAGGTGAACAAGAACATTATGCAGAAGATATTACTGAAAATGAAGAACCAGAACTTTCTGATGATGATTTCGAATCTGAAATTGCTGAAGCATTACGCTTGGCAGGCATTCAATTGAATGAAGAAGAATTTGATGATGAATTATCAGATGAGAATAATGATTCTATTATTGATGAAGCAACAGAAGTTGAACCTGATATGTTTGATAATGAATATGATAAAACTTTTGTTGATGGTCGTAGAACACTTACTTTTCGTGACGTTTATGAAGCAATGAGTAAAATTGCTCCTAATTTTGATTATGTTGATGATAAAGAAATTAATGGTGTATTAAATCTTGTTTATCAAACAAATTCATATGACTATTCAATCGATGACCTTAAACGTATTAAACAAGAATTGAATAATAAATTTGATAATGCTGTTACTGTTAAAGCAGTAAAATCACAATATGCTCCTGAACAAAAGAAAATTTATATTGGTTTTGTTCAAGCACCAGAAGAATCTGATTTAGATGATGAAATTGCTGAATCATTACGCTTGGCTGGTATTCAATTGAATGAAGAAGAAACAAATGGTCCTGAAGTTGTTACTGATGAAACATTGTATATCAATAAAGATAAAGAAGAAGATAAACCTGAATATAAAGCAGTTGATATTGATACTTTTGGAAAAGATGCATCTGAGGGAATGAAGAAATCAATGACTTTTGAATCAACAATCAATTTAAATAAAATTAAATCTATTTACGAAACAGCAAAATCAATGTATGCTAAAAAGGATAGTAAAGAATGGTTAAGTTTGGATCGTAGATATACAGAAAAATTGATTAGAGAAGGTGTTGGGTTTGAAAAAGCAAGCAAAATGCTAATCGAAGCAAAAAAAGGAAAATAAAGTAAATGCTCTGAAATTTCAGAGCATTTTTATTATTTAACAGTTAATATTTAAATAATAAATATTTGTATATGAAAATAAAGGAATATACATAATGACTGTTAATAATTATGCTGAAAGTTGGAAAGATATTTATGACCAATATAAAACTTCAATCAATTTTGTCGCAGGTGATTTTAATTCATTAAAAGATGTAATTCGTGAATACGTTATTCGTCAAAATCCTGAAAATTATAATGATTGGGCAGAAAGTTCGGAAGCAGGATTGTTTGTTAACAGTATTGCATATTTGGGTGAATCCTTACATTATAGAGTTGATTTAAATGCTCATGATATTTTTCCTTCAACAACTGTTAGAAGACAATCATTATTAAATTTTGCGAAAATGCTTTCATATTCTCCAAAAAGAAATATATGTGCTAATGGTATCGCAAAATTAATATCAATTTCAACATCTCAAAATGTATCAGATACGTCTGGTAATTTATTAAAAGATGTAACAATATATTGGAATGATTCAGCAAATAATAATTGGTTGGAACAGTTTTTAACTGTTATGAATTCTGCATTTATATCAAATAATCCATTTGGTAAACCGTTAAAAAAGGAAAGTGTTGATAATATAACGACACATTTATATGAATTAAACAGTGTTAAAAATAATAATGCCGTATATTCTTTTACATCAAGTATTAATGGTTCAACACAACAATTTGAAGTTGTTAATCCCGATATTGATAATACATTAAATGTAATTTATGAAAGAACACCGATACCTGAATCTGCATTTCATTTATTGTATAGAAATGATGGTACGGGTAATAATTCTAAAAATACAGGATTTTATGTATATTGGAAACAAGGATCATTGCAATCTGAATACAATAATTTTAAGAATAAAATTGAAAATAATTTTTATAATATTACTACCAATAATATAAATCAATATGATGTCTGGGTTCAAGAAGTTGATAGTTCAACGGGATTGGTTAAAGAAAATTGGACGAAAATTGCCAACGATGAATATTTGGTATATAATAATACAAGTAATGAAATTAGAAATATTTATAAAGTTGAAACAAGAGAAAACGATACAATTAGTGTAAGATTTTCCGATGGTAAATTTGGTACTATTCCGGTTGGATTATTTAGATTTTGGTATCGTGTTTCTCAAGGAAATTTAAATGTTTATATTAAACCGTCAGACATTAAAAATATATCTATTAGAATACCATATAAATCAAATAATACAAATGATGAAAATGTATATTACTTAACATTAATTTTTAGTGTTCAAGATATATCACATATTAAGCAATCGGTTGCTCAAGAATCAATGGAATATATACGTGAAAGAAGTCCACAAGTATATTCTACACAAAATCGTATGGTTACTGGACAAGATTATAATTATTTTCCAAAATCATTTGGACAACAATTAAAACTTATTAAATCGGTTAATAGAACATATTCTGGTAATTCACGATATATAAAATTTAATGATCCGACTGGTACATATCAAAATTTAAATATTCTTGCAGAAGATGGATATTTATATAAGCAAAATTTATTATATGCGAATGAAGTTTCACAAGAAAGTAATATTTCTAATCGTGAAATGATTGTAAAAAATATATTGCCTTTGATAAATTCAACAAATATGAACAATTTTTATTATGATAATTTTCCAGCAATAAGTATAGATTATACACCCGCTGGTCAATTAAAATCACAAAAAATGCGTTGGCAAGAAATGTATTCAGAAGGTTCTAATACTTCGTACGGTGTATTTGTTGATGAATTAGGAACAATTGTTCCAGCAAAAAATGTTCTTCAACTAACTAAAGGTAGTTTGATTAAATTTGTTAAAAATAATGAAGAAACTTGGGCAAGTGTATTATCAACTACTGCAACAGAAAAGAAAACAACAGATTACTTAATTGCTATCAATCAGATACTTGAAACAAAAAATAGTTCAGAAGTTTGGAGTATGATAGAATATTATAATCCATTCGTTACTTCATTTTCATCTTCATTGTTTAATGATATTGAATCTTTGATTAATGATAGAATATCATTTGGTTTGACATATAATTATATTGATAATAGATGGGAAATTGTTGATGGTAATAATTTATCTAATGATAGTGAAGAATTTAATTATTTAAATCCATATACTTCCGATAATATGTATCGAAATTGGATTGTTAAAATTGGTTATGAATCACCAAATTTATGGTCATTGAAAGTTAGATATTTAGATTATATATTTGGTTCGGAAAGTAAAGTGACATTCTTTTTTAATGAAAATGAGAAGATTGATAACAGAAATTTCTACACAAAAGATTATATCAAAATATTAAATATTAATGATAAAATAGATGGTAGTCTATTTACTAAAGATTATTACTGGAAACCAAATGAAACTATAAAATATAGTGATGGATATACCGATGTTCGTCAAGTAAAAGTTTATGGATATGATGAGGATAAAGACTCTTCGATAGATAATCCAGTACAATATCAAGAAATAACTTCAAATAATATTAAAAATTTATATTTTATGGTATCAGAAACTGAAGATGTTGATACATTTAACAGTAATATTCAAGAAATTGATAGTTTGTGGGGACATACTACAAGCACTGGTACATATTTCTGTAAAACAAGCGGCACGATATATCCTAAAGGTACGAAGTTACCTGAAAGTGTTACTATTACAAAAACTGTGAAACTGTCTAATGGACGAACAATAGTTGCATCTCCATCAAATCCACATACTTTTGAAAAAGGTGAAAGATTTGATTACGATGTTGTTGATGATGGTAAAATTGTTGAATGGAAATGGTTAAGTGATAATGATTCATCAATATTGGATAGTAATGATAAATTAATCATATTTAATGTAATTGATGTAGCATCTGAATTGGTTGAATGGAATACTACAGAAGAATTATTAAAACGTTATAATGAAGATGAATGGTATATTCGTCAAGGTATTGATAAATTGAAATTTATATGGCAACATTATGCTTCTTCATCTTATGTTATTGACCCTTGCCCAACAAATATTATTGATATGTTTGTATTAACAAATACATATTATATAGAAGTTCAAAAATGGTTATTAAATGGTAAAAAAGGACAATTTCCTAAATTGCCTTCTGCTTATGAATTAAAATCTATATTCAATGAATTGGAAAATTATAATATGGTATCTGATTCAGTAGTATGGCATCCAGTTAAATATCGTTTATTATTTGGTAATGAAGCAAATAATGAATATAAAGCAAACTTTAGAGTTATTAAAAATAGCAATACTTCAATGAGTGATAACGAAATTAAGCAACAAGTTATTGAAGCGATTGATGAATACTTTGCAAATATGAATGCAGGTGATAAATTCTTCTTTACTAAATTGTCGACATATATTCATAAGAAATTAATTAATGATATTGAAACTATTTTAATTGTTCCGTCATTTTCTGAAAATAAATTTGGACATTTGTTTGAAATTAATTGTGAAGAAGATGAGATTTTACTTTCTTCGGCGACAATAGATAATATACAGATTATAAGTCGTATTACAAATCATAATATTAAAATCGGTGAATAAATATTTTTAGATTGAAGGATTAAAAATGGCATATAATATTAAAAAAACTGATGGAACTCCTTTATTTGGGGAATCTGGATTAGCAGAAAATGTTGTTGATACGACCAAAACACCGTTGGCATTAATAGGTAAATTAACACCTGATTATGGTAATTATCAATCTGAAAATTTTGTTCATATTACTGAAAATTTTGCTAATGATACATTTCCAGAAAATCCATTAAAAGGTCAATTTGCATATAATACTCAAGATGCTTGTATGTATATATGTGTTGATGATACATTAAAATCGTGGGTTAAGATGATGTCAATTAAATTTGAAAAATCAATAAATCCTCAAAGTGGAGATATGTATTATGATACAGATGAAAAGAAATTATATATCTATGATACTACTATTGGCAAATATGGAGAATATGTATTAATTGGTCCAGAAAATTATAATAACAAACGACATGAATCAAAAGTTATTAAAAGTGATAAAAGTTTATCAGGAACATATTATGACATTGCTATTGATGAAAATACTTCTAATTTGATAACTATAAGAATTGTTGCACAAGAAAAAATGAATGCTCAAATTAATCCAGAATATGGAGTAAGAAAACCAGAAAGTGCTGCTTGGATATATAAATTGTTAGTTAATTCATATACAAATGAGAATGCTAATCAAGTAATTGAAATAGTGGGTAATCCAAATTATGAATTAATTGGAAGAACTTCAGGAGAAGCATTAAATTGGACAGTTAATCCACAAATATATAACAATTATTTACGTATACGTGTAAATGGTGTCGGAACAACAAGTCCTGTAATCACTTCAGAAATGGACAGTGTAGAGTGGGAAATTGATGTTGAGATAATAAAGGTATAGTTATGACTGCTATTAATATTAATCATAAAAAAGGTATAATTTCAACCGATGATGACTCCGTTATCACACTTGGTGTAAAAGGTGCGGTTAAATTAGGTAATGGTACATATTTGGATGAATTAGGAGAGTTGCAAGAAATAGACCCATCTCAAGAATACGAGGGTGTTATTAGATATAATAGTGATAGAGGTTGTTTGCAAGTTTGCGATGGTAGTCAATGGAAAGATGTTCTTGGACAATATAAACAAACATCTAATATTGTTTGGTCATTATTATTTTAATATTTTATTTTAATTAAAATTCTGTTATTATATCTTAAAATAATGAGATATAAAAGGGATTATTATGAAATATAATGAAAAGCGTTATTTTTTGAAGAATGCTAATTTATTAGCAGAAGTGCATAATTCAAAATTAACATATTGTTGCTATGAAAAACCAGAATATGGTAATTATGATATTATATGTAAAGACTATTTGCTTATTA
>ERZ1034873.856-NODE-856-length-13255-cov-9.469394_pt1 | contig 13255 bp, 17 predicted proteins | sample MGYA00520689_ERZ1034873 | MGnify/ENA primary metagenome ERZ1034873 (study PRJEB33766, sample SAMN09781722) | gut metagenome | biome: gut microbiome | host: Homo sapiens | place: Madagascar | study: EMG produced TPA metagenomics assembly of the PRJNA485056 data set...
GATCTATGGAGTGTTTTTGTATAAAAACAAAATAAGTTAAACAATCCATTTTTTTATCAAACAACGATCTTTTATCTTGCCATGTTTATGTTTTTTGGTTTTTTTATCTGGTATGTAAATTTTTATTGGGTTGTTGTACTGCGTTATCTGATTGCTTTGGCATAAAAGATCGTTTTATTGCTATTTTTTGGAATAAAAGGCTGTGATAGATTTAATTTCGTCGAAGGGGGATGGGCTCTGTAAACATTATTTTTTTTGATTCTTGGGAAGAGTATTCATGTTCTGTGAGGTATGTGGATGTTAATACCTGGAAAGGTGCCGGAAGATTTTTTCTGGGCATTAATGGAATTATCTCCACTTCGAAGTGAAAAGGTTATCCGTGCATTAAAAGACTTTCTTGTGTTTGGGTATACCAGGAAAGAAGTGTGCGAAAGGTATGGTGTGTCTTATGGTTATTTTTCAGTGGCACTGAAGCGAACCCGACATGTTAATAACATTATTTATCAGTTGATGCATAGTTACATATCAGAGTCGTCCTGCAAGGACAGAGAAAGAAACAAGAGCGATATGTGTTGATATTAGCGCACTTTCTGAGTGTGCTAATGCCAGCGCAGTAATTATGCTGGTTTTCTATTGTCAATAAAAAGGAACATTTAAATGAAAATGATTAAGACTGTAATGGCGGGTGCAGTTGCCATGGCTCTGGTATCTTTTGGTGCGAACGCAGCAACAAATCAGGGAAGTGGTACCGTAAATTTCAAAGGTGAAATCATTGATGCACCGTGTGGTATTGCGCCTGAATCAGCTGACCAGACTATCGATTTTGGTCAGATTTCAAAGGCGCACCTGAATGCTAAAGGTACGTCTGTCAAAAAAGACGTTGATATTAAACTGGTTAACTGTGAACTGGGTGGGGCACAGAAGACTGTACAGGTCACTTTTAATGGACAAACCATTGATGCAGGTAAGAAGATGTTGGGAGCATCTAATACTGGTGCAGGGATTGTAATGGTTGGTCAGGACGGCAAGGATGTTGTATTTGGAACCGCCACTGCAGCTGTACCGGTAATGGATGGCAATAATACACTGCATTATCAGGCATGGGTCACTGCGGCTGATGCGAATGCCCCGGCTGTCACAGAGGGCGCTTTCACTGCTGTTACTGATTTCACCCTTGCATATCAGTAATCGTTTCGCCCGGATATGATAAGACAGAGGCCTCAGGCCTCTGTCCTTCAGAGCTAAAGCGGCATGAGGAATAATGGATGCTCTGGCGCATAATTCTTTCGATAATACTTTTATGGAGCGGGGTACTTCACTCTGCTTTGCTGCCTTCTTTTCCCCCTCCGGGGATGAGCCTTCCGGAATACTGGGGAGAGGAGCATGTATGGTGGCATGGTCGTGCCAGTTTTAAAGGTGAGGTTATTGCTCCGGCATGTACGCTGGCAATGGAAGATACATATCAGGCAATCGACATGGGGATAACGCCAGTTCGCGATTTGCAGGACAGTTTTTCCGGTCCTGAAAAGAAATTCCGTCTGCGGTTGCGTAACTGTGAGCTGGCGGGAACAGGTAAACGGGTTTATACGGCGAGCCGTGTCCGGGTGACCTTTGATGGTCTGCAGGGGGAAACGCCTGACAAGTTCTCGCTGACCGGTCAGGCAGAAGGTATCAATCTGCAGATACTGGATAACCAGGGCTATCCGGCCCGTGTCGGTAAAGTGATGCCGCCATTATTGCTGAACGGAAATGAAGAGGGGCTGGATTATACCCTGCGGGTTGTCCGTAATGGTCAGCCGTTAAAGGCGGGGGATTATTATGCCGCATTACGTTTTAAGGTGGATTACGAATAACAGGGTGAACAGAAATAACAACCGGTAACAGACGGAAGCTTCCCGGTATTTAATTAAATATTCCGACAGAGGAATGGAAATTAAATCCTGCATGCAGGAGTGGGGCGTTTTGTCTTTATTTCCGGGAGCAGTCTGTATTAAAGGTGATGGCTGATAATGAAAAATAATACCTCTTTTGCTGTTAACGGCATTACATATGCGCTGCTGCTTTCCCTTGCAGGTGCACCGGCTTATGCCGTCGACTTTAATACAGATGTTCTGGATGCAGCAGACAGACAGAATATTGATTTTTCCCGGTTCTCCCAGGCGGGATATATCATGCCCGGGCAGTACCAGATGGAAATTATGGTGAATGACCAGGGGATTTCACCGTCGGCATTTCCGGTGACGTTTCTGGAGCCGCCGGTTTCCGGTCAGGACGGAAAGAAGCCATTACCGCAGGCCTGTCTGACGCCGGAGATGGTCAGCAGGATGGGACTGACCGTGGCTTCTCAGGAGAAGGTCACATACTGGAATAACGGGCAGTGTGCGGACCTCAGTCAGTTGCCGGGAGTGGAAATACGCCCGAATCCGGCAGAAGGGATGCTGTACATCAATATGCCGCAGGCCTGGCTGGAGTATTCCGACGCCTCCTGGCTGCCGCCGTCCCGCTGGGATAACGGTATTCCGGGGCTGTTGTTTGATTACAATATAAACGGGACTGTCAGTAAACCCCACAAGGGGAAACAAACGCAGTCTGTTGGATATAACGGTACTGCAGGTGTTAATTTTGGTGCCTGGCGTTTCCGTGCAGATTACCAGGGGAACCTGAATCATACCACGGGTAGCGGACAGGGAACGGACAGTCAGTTTACCTGGAGCCGTTTCTACATGTACCGCGCCATCCCGCGCTGGCGCGCAAATCTCACCCTGGGTGAGAACTACATCAATTCAGAGATTTTCAGCTCCTGGCGCTATAGCGGTGCCAGTCTGGAAAGTGATGAGCGCATGCTGCCGCCAAAACTGCGCGGTTATGCACCGCAGGTCTCAGGGATTGCGGACACGAACGCTCGCGTCGTGATTTCGCAGCAGGGACGCATCCTTTATGACTCCACCGTGCCGGCTGGTCCGTTCACCATTCAGGACCTGGACAGTTCCGTGCGCGGTCGTCTGGATGTGGAAGTGATTGAGCAAAATGGCCAGAAAAAAACGTTCCAGGTTAATACTGCTTATGTTCCGTATCTGACCCGTCCCGGACAGATACGCTATAAGCTGATCTCCGGGCGCTCCCGCAGCTATGAACATGCCACAGAGGGGCCGCTATTTATTGCCGGAGAAGCATCATGGGGGATCAGTAATAAATGGTCGCTTTATGGTGGTGGCATTGTTGCCGGAGATTATAACGCACTGGCTGTTGGTATTGGTCGTGATCTCAGTCAGTTCGGGACATTGTCGGCGGATGTAACGCAGTCAGTGGCTCGTATTCCCCGGGAAGAGACAAAACAGGGAAAATCCTGGAGTCTGCGCTATTCCAAACGATTTGATGATGTGGATGCGGATATTCAGTTCGCAGGATACCGCTTTTCTGAACGTAACTATATGACAATGCAGCAATACCTGGATGCACGCTACCGTCATGATTTTACGGGACGTGAAAAGGAGCAGTATGACATTTCACTGAACAAAAGCCTTGAGGACGGCAAAACATCTGTCAGCCTTCAGTACAGCCATCAGACCTACTGGGATCAGCGAACGTCAAATTATTACACATTATCGCTGAACCGTTATTTCGATGCGTTTGGTTTAAAGAACATTTCTGCAGGGGTAAGTGCCTCCCGTTCCCGGTATTACCAGAAAGGAAGCAATAGTGGGGGAACATATAACGATTCTGTCTACTTACGCCTTTCTGTGCCGTGGGGAACAGGCACGGCCAGTTACAGCGGCAGTATGAGCAATGACCGTTACACCAATATGGTGGGATACAGCGATACAGTAAATGGTGGACTGGACAGCTACAGCCTGAATGCGGGGGTTAATACTGGTAACGGTCAGCCATCGCAGAGTCAGATAAGTGCTTATTACAACCACAGCAGTCCGCTGGCAAACCTTTCAGCTAATTTCTCTGCAGCAGAGAATGGTTACACGTCATTCGGTATGAGCGCATCCGGTGGTGCAACGATTACCGCGAAAGGTGCGGCCCTGCATGCAGGGGGCATGAACGGAGGAACCCGGCTGTTGGTGGACACCGATGGTGTCGGAGGCGTGCCTGTCGACGGCGGCCGGGTCTCCACCAACCGGTGGGGAATTGGTGTGGTGACGGATGTGAGCAGCTATTACCGCAACACCACCTCAGTGGACCTGAACAAGTTGCCGGACGACATGGAAGCCACCCGCTCGGTGGTGGAATCGGTCCTGACGGAAGGGGCCATTGGTTACAGGGAGTTTGAAGTCCTGAAAGGAAATCGTCTGTTTGCCGTGCTGCGTCTGGCAGACAACAGCCATCCGCCGTTTGGTGCCAGCGTGACAAACGCGAAAGGTCGTGAACTGGGAATGGTGGCAGACAGTGGTCTGGCCTGGCTGAGCGGGGTGAATCCGGGTGAAACCCTGAATGTCGGCTGGGACGGCCGGACACAGTGTGTGGTGGATATCCCGGCAAAACTGGACCCAGCGCAGCAACTGCTGCTGCCCTGCCGTAAGGCGAACTGACGGAACGAGGGGCTGACTGCCGGTCATCTTCACTGGCCGGCAGTCAGTAACCCCGTACAGGCATGAATCGATAAGCGGACGGTGTTGCACCACAGGCGACACCGGAACCAGAACTGAGAGAAGAAAAGATGCTGAAAATGAAACCGGCGCTGAAAAAAACGCTGATGGCGGTAGCGTGCCTGAGCGCAGTACCGGCAGCTCAGGCTGCCATCTCCCTGGACCGTACGCGTGCGATTTTTAACGGGGGAGAGAAATCGATGACGCTGAATGTGGCCAATGATAACAAACAGCTTCCGTACTTGGCCCAGGCCTGGATAGAGAATGAGAAGCAGGAAAAAATCACCACCGGACCGATTGTGGTCACGCCGCCGGTGCAGCGTCTTGAGCCGGGAGCCAAAAGTATGGTCCGTCTGGCCAGCGCCCCGGATATCAGCAAACTGCCACAGGACCGGGAGTCCCTGTTCTACTTCAACCTTCGTGAAATTCCTCCGAAGAGTGATAAGGCGAATGTGCTGCAGATAGCCCTGCAGACCAAAATCAAGCTGTTTTACCGCCCGAAAGCCATTGAGGCGAAACCCAATGCAGTCTGGCAGGACCAGCTGGTGCTGAACAAAACCAGCGGAGGCTACCGGATTGAAAACCCGACACCGTATTACGTAACGGTGATTGGCCTTGGCGGCAGTGAAAAACAGGCGAAGGAAGGCGAGTTTGAGGCCGTGATGCTGGCACCGAAGTCCACGCAGACGGTGAAATCCGGAACATACAGCACGCCGTACCTGAGCTACATCAACGACTACGGCGGACGTCCGGTTCTGCAGTTCAGCTGCAGCGGAGACCGTTGTACGGCGGTGAAGAAATAAACGCGCAGTGACAGGATTAACCGGAGGTGCCGGAGATGAACAGGACAACAACAGGGCTCTGTCTGGCTGCGCTGCTGGTGAGCTGCAGCATGAACAGTGTGCTGCGGGCAGACGAGCTGGTCATGCGGGATAACTTCTTTGTCGCAGATGAGACCCGTCATCAGTGGGTGAATGAGCACAATGGCCGTACCGGGATGCTGACAGTCAGTGGTGCGCTGCTGTCATCCCCGTGCACGCTGGAGACGAATGAGGTGGAGCTGCCGCTGCAAAAAAGCACGGAAGGTATCATGACGCGTTATGTGCTGAAGCTGAATCTGCTGGGATGTGGTGACGGTGGTGCGGTGACCTCTGCCACTTCAGTGGCGGGACGTAACAGCATAATGGTGATGCAGAGTGCCCTGCTGACGGGAGTGGAGGACGGCGTGCTGCAGCCGGAACAGCGGATGGTCAGCACGGGGCGTGCTGTTGTGTACGGTGGTGCGAACCAGTTCACTTACTGGCTGAGTGAGGCACAGCAGCAGGCACTGGCGGGTCAGCAGGCGACAGACCGTGCGCAGGGGAAACCGTACATGAACCCGCGGGACAACACGGTCCTGTTGCGTCTGCGGCTGGATTATGAATAAGAGAAGGGAGGTGGGGGGATGCAAGATAACCGAATATTCGGAGTGTTAATTTTTGCCCTGTTGACAGCGGTGGTACATCCTGTTTCCGGGCTTGCTTCTGAGCTGGGATTTAAGGGGAATCTGCTGGACAGGCCATGCCAGGTGGCGGCAGAGAGTTTGCAGCAGGAGGTGGTATTTAAAACGCGACCGGCAAAAGACTTCTGGTATTCACCGGGATATTCGCCTGCAGAATCTTTTTCTGTAAAGCTGGTTAACTGCCATCCATCCACTATGGGAAAAGTCGTCCATCTGACATTCGGTGGTGTATCTGAGCCGGCATTACCGGGTTATCTGCAGGTGGGGGGAGTGAATCGTGGGCGACTGGGGATTGGTATTCTGGATACGGATGGAGAAACTCTTTTGCCACTTGGCGGTAGCCATAATAAAGGAAACGGGACTGAGGTGACCCGGGAGAGTGTAACGCTGACGTATCGTGCCCGGGTTCAGGCAACGCCAGAAGCTATCAGTGCCAGAAGTGTGGAGCCGGGAGATTATGATGCTCTGGCAACGTTTGAACTTCATTACCAGTGAACACGATAAAAAGCGAATGATAAAGGAGCTGAGATGAAAATCCGTAAATTAATGATTATGGCAGTCCTCTGGGGGGTGTTTATCACAGAAGGACAGGCGGTGGATAACCTGATATTCAAAGGCAAACTTATTGTTCCTGACTGCACGGTGAATAATGGTAATCCTGTTGAGACAAATTTCGGGGATATTGAAATACAGACACTGGCTGCGGCTAATACGGGATATCACTGGGAAAATATCCGGGTACCTGTTAATTGTCCCTATTCTCTGGGAGCACCAAAAATCCGGCTGACAGGCAGTCAGGCTGCCGGGGCTCGTAACAGTATCAAAACCTCCAGGTATGACGCTGAAAAACTGGTGATTTATCTTCATCAGGGGACGAAAGATAACCTGGGGAAAGCAATTAATCTGGGGAGTTACCAGAAGATTGCTGGTAATGCTATCAGTAATACCGGGGGAACGCAGTATGAAATCAGGCTGGCTGCGGGGGTGGGGCGTGAAGGTGGTATGGAGTTGCTGACTGCCGGACCGTTTGAGGCTTCAGCAAGTATGGAAGTACGTTACGAATAAGCGGATGCAGGGGGAGCATTCCGTGAGATTCAGGAAAAATGTTCTGTTTTTGACGGGGATTTGTTATCTGTTTTTTTATTTTTGCGGATACGCAGAAGCTGCAGAGGATGATGGTGTTCCGGGGATTTTGCGTTATGCCCGTACTCTGGATAAACCTGAGGCGAAGGAAGGCAGTAAAAAAAACGGGGGGGACGGAATAACTGAACCCGGGAGAGTGTCGGTTAACGGTGCTGACCTGAAAAAGCGCCTTGCCCGTAGTGAGGAAGATATCAGGCAACTGAGACGTGAAAACAGGCATCTTCGTGAGAAGATAGCCGCGTCAGAAAGAAAGGGGGATAAACCGGATGGGGAGATGTCCCCGGGACAACAACGACAGAGCCTGCAAAAAATGCACGAACAATGTGCTGAAGAGACAACACGGTTAAAACAGCAACTTTCAGAGAAAGAAGGATTACTGGCGACTTCAGACGGTAAGAAACTGGCTGAAATGCAGTCCAGAATGATAGTGGTTGAAAAGGATAATCAGAGACTGAAATCATCACTTGATGACATAACCCGGCAAATGAAACTGATGCCAGTTGTTGTTCCGGAACAACTGAATACTCCACAGAATCAGCAGACTTATGCAGCCGGCGTTATGATGGGGCGGGATATATTGTCTCTCCAGGCAGTAAATGCTTTTTCGGGTCAGAAAACGGATAACCGGATTTTACTGGCAGGAGTGAGAGATGCACTGAATCATAAGGAATTACTGAATGAAATGGTGCTGCAGAAGGCATTGCGTCAGGCCGAAGAAGATATTCGCAGGGCGCGTCTCGATACAGCCAGAAAGTGGAAAAAGGATGGGGAGAGATGGCTGGCCGACTTCAGGAAGCAGAAAGGAGTACAAAAAGATAAAAGCGGTTTCTGGTACAGGATTGACTACGCCGGTGATGGGGAACTGATAAACGGGGATGATACGATAGTCGATATTGTTGTAGTGGAAAAACTGACAAATGGCACCGTTGTTGAGGACATGGATGCCCGGGGGGCAGTGATATCCCAGCCTCTGAATGAATATCCTCCGTTGTTTCGCGCAGCCTTACGCTTACTGAGAAATCATGGAATGGTTACGGTAGTAGCCCCGCCAGAACTGGCTTATGGTGATGAGGGATATCCTTCAGGGATCCCTCCCGGAGCTACGATGATATACACCATCAGGGTGGAAAGTGTGAAAGATATGCACGTTGGTGATAGTGGAGCAGTCAGAGCGATTTCATCCGAAAAGACGAAAGGAACCCTGAAATGACAGTATTAATGCGAAAAAGTCTGATGTGTTTGTTTACCGGAGGTGTGTTGTTGTTTTCCGGAGTGGTATTTGCTGTAGATGTACAGATTAAAATCACGGGTACGGTTCAAATCCCTCCCTGTCGTGTTAATGAGGGAAGGGTTATTGAGGTTGATTTTGGGGATATAGCTGTTACGGATGTGGCAAATGAGCGTAACCGACGGGTAAAACAAATACCTGTTACGTGTGATAATAATCAGGGGGATGCCTGGATTAAGGTTACAGGAAGCAAACTTGGGAGCAATGATAATATATTAGCGACCAATATTCAGAATTTTGGTATAGCCCTTTATCAGGGAGAGGGAACGTCAACTAAACTGATATTGGGTGATGGACGGAGTAATGGGCAGAATACAATAGGTTACCGCCTGACGAATGGATTTACCGGTAGCCATTTTACATTTACTGCAGTGCCATTTAAAAACGGTAGTAATGATTTGGCGACGGGAAGTTTTAGCGCTTCAGCAAATATGAGTATATCTTATTTTTGATGTGAGTCTTTTAGTGCTTTCCGGTAGTTATTGTCTGCGATATTAAATTTTTAGCCCATGTGGCGGTGTGAGATATGATACGACGTTCAGTGTTGGTGTGTTTGATTTTTTTGTTTTCACTGTTACTTGGAGGGTGTGATAAAAAACAGGGGGTGAAAACTTTAGCGCAGAAAACGGAAGTGGTTCCAGTAAGTATTTCCGGAGACAGAATGAATGATGTGGAAAAAATGGAAAGGTGTCGCCGGGAGCTGGACGCACTGAAAAAAATAGATTTATCTGTTTATAACAGACGCAAGCAGGAGTTTGATAAATTACTTTCTGGTGCAGTAATTTACAATGGCGTAAGAGGCGATGTCGGGAATTACACACAAAGGGCAGTGGATGCATTTTATTTGTTTCGGACGGATAAATTATGCTCGGATATATCAAAAGATGTTCTTGATAGTTTAAGTAGAGTGCGTTAGGTATGGGTGTGGGGACTTGATGATGATTAACAGAATTTGTATTGCTGTATTTTTTAGTTTCTTATGTGAGGTAAGTTATGCGAAATTGAATACTTTTCTTGAAAACTCAAATTTGACGACGTCTTTTTCTGCGGTAGCAGATATACCTCCATTTATGAAACAAGGAGATACTCTCAGCATTCGAACTCTTACACCGCCCGGCTCAGGAATTCTTTATACAGGAACATTAAACTGGACTGTGGGGGATACTGTTTGTTCTTCTCCGTCAATAAAACCGTATAAGTACGAAGTTTACCATTGGCCTGCTTATATAGAAATGGAGAATATGAGGCTGGATCTTATAGACTCGGAGTCAATGGGGATAGAGATCGGTACAGCTCCGCGTATATGTGCAGATTATCAACCCGGAGGTAGCGCAACCGGGACCCAGAGTAATCGAGTCTTTGTTGGTAGTGGGATGAAGAGAGTATACCGGGTATCTCAGATTTATCAGGCAGGAAGCGCAAGTAAGATAGTTAATATACCTGTAATGTCAGGCCGTTCTGAATATGGTGAGTCAGAGATAATCTCCAAGCTAAGGAGCTATCTTCCTATTTTTAGACCGGTTTCAGTGAATCTGACAACCACCGTAAAAAACTGGTGTTCTGCGTCCGTTGGACCCGGCAAGAATATCACTCTTTCCCATGGAACGCTTATGCCTGCTGAAGTTCCGGGGAACATATCTACATCAATAATGCAATTGTCATGTCAAGGGGAGGGGGCTGATTTTAAACTAAAATGGTTTGGGGGGGGAGATGCAGGTAATAGCAAGGAAATTGAGTTGGGAAAAAGCATTTCCAGTACGTTAAAAATTAGCGGGTTATCTGGTGATGGAAAAGTATATGTTCCTGCAAATAGCACAGTTTCTTTAACTGTTAGCTCAACCCTGAAGCTTTCTGGGGAACTTGAAGCTGGTAACTTTTCGGCATCCCAAATTTTAATCATTGATGTATCATAATGTTGTGCGTGCTTATTATTCCTGATGAGGGGGGGTATGGCTATTATTCTGATTGAAGACGTGCTAATAAGGATGAGTATTTGGTTAGCAAGTGTGGTTCCTTACGAAGTGCCTGGTTTGGAGTTAATGTTGATAGAGCAGTCTGCCAGGAGAGCGATGATTAACGCTGGTGCCTGGTTTGCTCCTGGAGATACATTAATATAATGACTGAATAATCAATATAAAGTTAAGATTAAGATAGAGATACGCATGACTGCTATAGAAATTGTTCTCTCGAAAATTGTGTTCGCTGTTTTTTTGTTATCCGGGAGGAAATGTTAAAAATATTAGGGAGGTAAAAAGTGACGGATGTATATAAGGAAATTGTGGAGTATATGGCGTATCAGAAGAGTTCGGGGACAAAGGAAATTTTCAGAACACGTGAGGTCGCTGATGCTGTTGGATTGACGATATATCAGACTCGTCTGCATCTGGAGGCTCTTCGGTTACTTGATGTTGTGGAAAAAATTAATTCAGGAAAAGGTGTGCCAGGAATATGGAGATTGCGGTGAAAGGCATACCGGTACCAGGGGAAAGGTTTACAGATGAAAATTACAGATATGGCAAAGGATGGTCTTGAAATTACTTTATTATATTTGTCTTGTTTTTATGGCATTCACATCGTTATTCCTTTGCGTTATGGCACTTTTTGTTACAGATTAGTTATAACCAGAGAATATTTGTTATGGGTGTGATGTACAGGATAAGAGCCAGTATGCTCTGCGTCCAGTAATATTAAAACTCACCTAGCTTACAGGTGAAGAGTATTTCTGTGAAGATAAGTATAGTCTGGAGCATGAATATGCGAAAGAGTTTATTTTTTTCTCTTTTTTTGTGTCTGGCGCTGCCCGGCACAGTATATGCAGAGGAAAACGCAGCCTATTCGGTACTGGATAAGCCGGTGGCGAGTGCTGTTCAGGATAATGAAACGGTGGTTGAGTTTTTTTCTTTTTATTGTCCTCCCTGTTATGCCTTTTCTCAGGATTACGGTATTGATAAAGCCATCCGCGAAAGCCTTCCTCCGGGGAAAAAACTGGTCAAGTATCATGCCGGTTTTCTGGGAGAGCTGGGAGAGGAGCTGACCCGGGCGTGGTCTGTGGCAATGGTACTGGGCGTGGAAGATAAGGTGGAGCCGCTGTTATTTGATGCCGTGCAGAAAACGCGGAGACTGAAATCAGCAGAGGATATTCCGGGGATTTTTATCCGTGCGGGTGTTTATCCGGGAGAATATATGCAGGCGCTTGCCAGTAAGGAAGTGGCTGAGATGACAGAGAAGCAGAAACGTCTGTTCAGGGAGTATGGTGTGACCAGCACCCCGTCCGTGTATGCCAACGGCAGATACCGTATTGAGAACAGTGCATTTCAGGCAGACAGTGTGGAGGCTTTCCGTAAAAGCTACGTTGCTGCGGTGAACGCACTGACTGACCGGACAGATAAATAAGTTGCTGTAATCATGGAGGCCGTATGGGTTGCCGGGTGCAGTGGTTATGAAACAACAGGCGTAATACATCTGTTAAAGGGCTGTGGTGTCAGTGTCAGGCTTTTCAGACCGGGGGAGCGGCTCCGGGCCGGAGATACACTGATACTTTGTTTCAGTAGTGCACCGTTGCTGGGATGGTGGCGGTATCTGAAGATAACACAATGGGTGGCTTGTCGTTATGATATCCGGCTGATTGTCCTGTGTCCTGATGAGGTCTGCCGGACAGATGTTGTATGTGGCAGAAATATAGTGACAGTGAATGGAGAACGCAGTTGTATTCATTTGTCCCTGTCATTACAGCAGACCGTACAGCGTTGTCTGCCGGATGGCATGCCGGAGTCTCAGTGGGATTGTGTGAAATCCTTTCTGGAAAGAGCCTCTCAGACCCTGCGGATTTTTCCCGTCCAGGAATCTGAAGATTCAGCGATTCGGAGAGCATATCAGAAGCGTGATTTGATGGTTCAGCGTCTGGGGTTTGTTTCTTTGATGAGGTTGAAAGTTTTTATGGCTAGTCATCTTCCATGAAAATACGCAGACAGTACAAGCGCATGGAAAGAGGATTACTTGTACAAGACCTTCTGAGCTTTTTCTGCTGTAGCTTCCGTGAGGTGGGGAGGTGTCGGGCAGATGAGAGAAATATCAGATGGTGCAGATTTTCGTACTGTTGTTCCTGTTAATAGCGAATGTTTTTATTATCGGCCTTCTTACCGGAGGGATGATCATGTTCTGGGTTATATGTGATTTTATAATTCAATGAAATATAATGTATTTTAATCACTGTTTTGAACAAAAATCGGTATTGTTGACGACTTTTATTCTGGTCGCTGCGGCGGTTGTTACATTTCTGTTTCCGGAAGTCTGGTATCCTCAGGAAAACGCATGGCACCTTTCTGCAAAAAGAGCTATCCCGGGAATAAAGGGGGGACTGTCAGGACTGACCCGGAATCCGGACAGTGGGACATTATTTGCTGTCACGGATCATCCTTCTTCTGTGGTGGAACTGGATCGGGACGGTAATGTTCTCCGGGTTGTTCCGTCAGTGGAGGATCATGATTTTGAGGCTATCGAGTATCTTGGGCAGAATATTTATACCCTGTCCCGGGAGCGTGAGCGGACATTGAGCACGTACCGGATTGACGGAGATACGCTTCTGTTATCTCCGCCGTTATACACACTCACTCTGAATATCAACCATAACAGCGATAATGCCGGATTTGAGGGGCTTGCCCGGGGGCGGCAGCGTTGAATGGCGACTACATATGGGATATGATCCTCATACCTGTCAGTTCACTGATT
>ERZ1034873.857-NODE-857-length-13232-cov-5.076573_pt1 | contig 13232 bp, 13 predicted proteins | sample MGYA00520689_ERZ1034873 | MGnify/ENA primary metagenome ERZ1034873 (study PRJEB33766, sample SAMN09781722) | gut metagenome | biome: gut microbiome | host: Homo sapiens | place: Madagascar | study: EMG produced TPA metagenomics assembly of the PRJNA485056 data set...
TGGCACATATGAACAGCAGTAAGCACATTTTAGATGATTTTGCCGAGAATCTTTCAGATGTTGCAGTAGTGGAGAAAGCACCAAAAGTTGAAGGCCGTAGCATCGGAATGGTGTTGGCAGAAAAAAGATAACATTTTAAGGAGGAATACACAATGCCAAAAATGAAAACAAGCAGAGCAGCTGCAAAACGTTTCAAAGTTACAGGAACAGGAAAGTTAAAAAGAAATAAAGCTTACAAGAGACATATCTTAACGAAGAAGACAACAAAGAATAAGAGAAATCTTAGAAAAGCAACAACGGTTGATGCATCCAATGTTAAGAATATGAAGAAGATTTTACCATATTTATAAGAATTAGTTAAGGAGGATTGAAAAATGGCAAGAGTAAAAGGCGGCTTAGGCGCTAAGAAAAGACATAATAGAACATTAAAATTAGCAAAGGGCTACAGAGGAGCTAGATCAAAACAGTACAGAGTTGCAAAACAGTCTGTTATGAGAGCCTTAACAAGTTCTTATGCTGGTAGAAAACAGAGAAAGAGACAGTTCAGACAGTTATGGATCGCTCGTATCAACGCAGCAGCAAGAATGAACGGATTATCTTACAGCAAATTCATGCATGGATTAAAGTTAGCCGGTGTTGAGATGAACCGTAAGATGTTAGCTGAGATGGCTGTTAACGATGCAGCAGGATTTGCTACATTAGCAGAGCTTGCAAAATCCAAGCTTGCTTAATCGGTATCAGAAGATATACGATTCGATGAATAAAAAGAGGACAGGCACATTTGTGTCTGTCCTCTTTTTTTTGTATAGGAGATTCCTCTGGAATTCCCCTATACAGAAAAAGCAAGCAAGCTTGCAATGATGCGCACCTCGCGGAGAGGAAGATTATGCAACGCATCCGCGAGGGCGCGAGAGTGTGCGGCAAGCGCACACTCTATTTTGCATGGGTAAATAAGCAGTTAGGAGAGATTCTTCTTGCGGTATTCTCTTGGCGGCATTCCCTTTAACTTATGGAAGGTCTTTGAAAAATACAGTCCGTTGTCAAAACCGACGGAATTGGCGATAGCATTGATCGAGAGGGAAGAATGCGTAAGCAGATGACAGGATTGGCGGATGCGGAAGGCAGTCAGATATTCTTTTGGGGATTGTTGCAGGATCGTCTCGAAGGAACGGAAGAGGTGGCTGCGGCTGACACCGACATAGTGGGCAATATCCTCTACCGTGATCGGGAAGGAATAATTGGCAGAGATATAGGAGATCGCGGTCTGCACATAGCTTCCGGCGGTGTTTAACTGTTCGTTCGTGTTGGCATGCTTCATAAAAAGTGCAAGTGTCTGATAGAGCCTGCCGGTCATTTCTACCGATTCCATGAATCCGTTGCCACGGGCATCATAGATACCGAGCAGATGCTCCTTGATGGTATCGGAGATCGGTCCGGTCGGAATCACCGGATGATCCTTTGAGAAGTCGGTTGTATTTAAGATCGCGGTGGCATCACTGCCGTTAAATCCTACCCAGGCATATTCCCAGGGAGTCTGTTTGTCTGCAAAGTAAGTGATCTCTGTCTGTGGATAGATCAGGAATGTATCACCGGCATGCAGGGTATAGGTGGCATTCGGTGTCTGGTAATAGCCACTGCCGGACAGTACATGATGGATCAGGTAATGATCACGTACACCCGGTCCCCACTGATAGGCAGGTTCACATTTTTGGAAGCCAACGTTGTAGACGGCAAGTGAAACAAGCTCACGTTTGCTGTTTTTGTAGGAGTTCTTATATTTCTGTTCCATGGCAGGTATCCTTTCGATTCGCACTGTTATCTTCATTATAAGTGGTAAATAGATATAATGCAACAAAATTACATATATGTCACACATTTCCTCCTGTTATTCAGAAGGAAGATGAATTATACTGACAATAGATAAAGCAACAGAGCGTTGCTTTGCTAGAAAAATGTATGCAACATTTTTGTTGAAAGTAAGAATATCATTTGGCATTTGTCAGACAAAATGATACAATGAAATCAGGCATATCATGTGGAATGGTTTCACATGTAGATATAGGAAAAAGGAAAAGGAGCGTGGGCATATGGCAATTTTAGTAGCAGGCGGAGCAGGTTATATTGGCAGTCACACATGTGTAGAGCTGTTGGATGCGGGATATGATGTTGTTGTGTACGACAATCTTGCAAATTCCAGCGAGAAGTCCTTGGAGCGTGTAGAGGCATTAACCGGAAAAAAGGTTACCTTTTATAAGGGTGATGTTTTAGACCGCGAACGGTTAGATGAAGTATTTAAAAAGGAACAGATCGAAAGCTGTATTAACTTTGCAGGCTTAAAGGCAGTCGGTGAGTCCGTTGCAAAGCCTTGGGAATATTACAATAACAACATTGCAGGTACATTGACACTGGTGGATGTGATGCGTAAGAATGGCTGTAAGAACATTATTTTCTCATCTTCGGCAACCGTCTATGGTGATCCGGTGATGATCCCGATTACAGAGGAGTGTCCGAAGGGACAGTGTACGAATCCGTACGGCTGGACAAAGTCCATGTTAGAGCAGATCCTTATGGATATCCAGAAGGCAGATCCGGAATGGAATGTGATCCTTCTTCGTTACTTCAATCCGATCGGTGCACATCCGTCAGGAACGATGGGAGAGAATCCAAACGGTATCCCGAACAACCTGATGCCGTATATCACACAGGTAGCAGTCGGAAAGTTAAAAGAGCTTGGCGTATTTGGCAATGACTATGATACACCGGATGGAACCGGTGTCAGAGATTACATCCATGTCGTAGATCTTGCGATCGGTCATGTAAAGGCAGTCAAGAAGTTAGAGGATAACGAGGGACTTTCTATCTACAACTTAGGAACCGGTCATGGTTACAGCGTATTGGATATCGTAAAGAACTTCGAGGAAGCAAACGGAGTCAAGATCCCATACACGATCAAGCCAAGACGTCCTGGCGACATTGCAACCTGTTACTGCGATCCATCCAAGGCAAAGCGTGAGCTTGGCTGGGAAGCAAAATACGGTATCCGTGAGATGTGTGCCGATTCCTGGAGATGGCAGAAGAACAATCCAAACGGATATGAAGATTAAAGATCTGGCAATTATTATATAGGATCATATGGATACAAAGAACCGGTCGTTTCAAGCAAAATGACCGGTTCTTTGCTGTATGGGATTCCGGTATCGAAAGATGCTTTCGATTTTTATAAAGCATTTTTTGACACCGGAATCCTATACAGGAATCAAGCATGCCTGAACTTTGATTGCATAGGACATCTGTTCTTACTATATAATATAGGGAAAGAGTACAGGACCGGGGAATGTATGCAGAAATTCCTGACATTGAAAAAGTATCATGGATTAGGCAATGATTATCTGGTGCTTGATCCGAATAAGAATGAAATCCGGATGCAGGAACGCCATATTGTACGGATGTGCAGGCGTAATATCGGTGTGGGTGCGGATGGAATACTGTATGGACCACTGATGGAGCAGGGAAAAATCTATGTGAAGATTTTTAACCCGGATGGAAGTGAAGCGGAACGGAGTGGAAATGGTGTCCGTATTTTTGCAAAGTATCTGTTAGATGAGGGCTACATAAAAAGAAAACCGTTTGTGCTGACGACAAAGGCAGGCGATGTAACGATTGAATTCCTAAGTGAAGATGGAAGCCGGATGCGTGTCAATATGGGGCAGGCACGGTTTGCGGGTGCACCTCTGCCAAGGATTAAAAAGCGGGATGGAAGCCTTGTTACGGATGAGATCGTCAATGAACCATTGATCTTTCATGACAGCCTCTATAATGCAACCTGTGTTTCGATGGGGAATCCGAACTGCGTCATTATGATGGAAGAAGTCAATGATAAAAAGGCGAAGGCACTCGGACCGTATGTAGAGAATGCGCCTTATTTTCCACAGCGGATCAATATGCAGCTCTGTCATGTAATCGATCGGAGACATATCCAGGTGGAGATCTATGAGCGGGGAGCCGGTTATACCTTGGCATCCGGAACGGGTGCCTGTGCAGCGGCAGCGGCGGCTTACCGGATGGGGCTGACGGATGCAGACATCTGTGTGGAGATGCCGGGCGGGGATCTGCGCGTGGAGATTGCGGATGACATGACGGTATATCTGACCGGCGAGGTGGAAAAAATTGCCTCGATTGAGGTTGCAGAGAACTTTTTCGCTTAAAAAAGTTTTGACATTTGCGGCTGCAGTGTATAGAATAGAAAAAGTGACATTTGTCAGAGTTTGTGACGTGACAATGAAAGGAACGAAGGACAATGAAAAAAATTCTTGATGTGATAACAGAGGAAATGGTTGGGGCATTTGAAGCAGCCGGACTGGATGCAAAGTATGCAAAGGTCACTCTGTCAAACAGACCGGATCTGTGCGAGTATCAGTGCAATGGTGCAATGGCGGCAGCGAAGGAATATAAAAAGGCACCGATCATGATCGCGGAAGCGGTTGTAGAGCAGTTACAGGGCAATCCGATGTTTGAGATGGCTGAGGCAGTAAAACCGGGATTTATGAATCTGAAGATCTCTAAGGAGTATCTGGCAGGATATTTGCAGGAGATGCAGGCAGATGAAGAACGTCTCGGATGCGAGAAGACAAAACAGCCAAAACGTATCATGATCGATTACGGCGGACCAAACGTTGCAAAGCCATTACATGTCGGACATCTGCGCTCTGCAATCATCGGTGAGAGTATCAAGCGGATCGGTAAGTTTATGGGACATGAGATGATCGGAGATGTCCACCTGGGTGACTGGGGGCTTCAGATGGGACTGATCATTACGGAACTGAAGCTTCGTCAGCCGGAGCTGGTTTATTTTGATGATTCCTATGAAGGAGAGTATCCGACGGAAGCACCGTTTACGATCTCTGAACTTGAAGATATCTATCCGACCGCAAGCGGAAAGTCGAAGGTCGATGAGAAGTTCAAGGAAGAAGCGATGCAGGCAACGTATGAGTTACAGCATGGCAGACGTGGCTATCAGGCATTGCTTTCCCATATCCTGAATGTTTCGGTTACGGACTTGAAGAAGAACTATGAGAATCTGAATGTTTCCTTTGAGTTGTGGAAGGGTGAGTCCGATGCCCAGCCATATATCCCTGCCATGGTGCAGAAGATGAAGGATGACGGTTATGCATATATCAGCGATGGAGCATTGGTCGTTGATGTCAAGGAAGATTCTGATACCAAGGAAATCCCGCCATGTATGATCTTAAAGTCAGACGGAGCATCCTTATATAATACGACGGATCTTGCAACCATCGTCTGGAGAATGAAGGATTATCATCCGGATAAGATCATCTATGTGGTAGATAAGCGTCAGGAACTGTATTTTACCCAGGTGTTCCGCTGTGCAAGAAAGACACATCTGGTAGATGAGGATACAGAGTTACAGTTTTTAGGCTTTGGTACCATGAATGGCAAGGACGGCAAGCCGTTTAAGACAAGAGAAGGCGGTGTCATGCGTTTAGAGACACTGATCTCCGGTATCAATGAAGAAATGTATAAAAAGATTACGGAAAACCGTACGATGGACGAGGCAGAAGCGCGCAAGACAGCAAAGGTCGTAGCACTTTCCGCAGTGAAATATGGAGACTTATCGAATCAGGCCTCCAAGGATTATATTTTTGATATGGATCGTTTTACTTCCTTTGAAGGAAATACAGGTCCATACATCCTTTATACGATCGTGCGTATGAAGTCTATCCTGAATAAATACAAAGCAGCAGGGAAAAATGCGGATCATGCAGGGCTTCTTCCGGCACACTCCGAGAGTGAGAAGGCTTTAATGTTAGTCTTAAGCAGATTTAACAGTATGATGGAGAATGCATTTGAAGAGGTTGCGCCACATAAGGTATGCTCATATGTGTATGATCTTGCCAATGCATTCAATCACTTCTACCATGAGACAAAGATCATGGCAGAGGAGAAGGAAGAACTCCAGGCTTCTTATATCCGGTTATTAGAGCTGACGAAGCGTGCATTAGAGATCTGTATTGATGTACTTGGCTTCTCTGCACCGGAACGGATGTAATGCAGATGGAAAAAGTATCTCTGAAGGAAAATTATAAGGGTGCTATCTTTGATCTGGATGGCACGCTCTTCGATTCAATGGGTGTCTGGCGGCAGATTGATGTGGACTTTCTTGGAAAACGCGAATTTGAAGTGCCGGATGATTATTTGAAAGCGATTACGGCAAAGAACTTTAAGGACGCAGCCGATTATACGATCGCACGCTTTGATCTGAAGGAATCACCGGAAGCGGTGATGGATGAATGGTTTTCGATGGCAATTCATGCATACACTTATGAAGTACCGTTAAAGCCGTATGTACGGGAGTATTTAGAAAAGCTGAAACAGGATGGGATAAGGATCGCAGCAGCTACATCTTCGGACGAACGGCTGTTTTATCCGTGTATGGAGCATCATGGTATTTTGCCTTATTTTGATGCATTTGCAGTAACGACAGAAGTAAAGCGGGCGAAAGGATTCCCGGATGTCTATGACTGTGCAGCCGCCAGAATTGGTCTCAAAGCAGAGGAATGTGTGGTCTATGAAGACATTTTAAAGGGCATCGAAGGAGCAAAAAAGGGCGGATACCATACGGTTGGTGTAGAGGATATTCATTCTTCATACGAGAAGGATGCAATCCGGAAACTGGCAGATGTGTATATTTTTTCTTTTGAACAGCTGTTGTAACAGTATCAAATGTGCAACATGTATAATATTTACGGAAACCATACGAAAATATTGACATTACATACAAAAAAGGTATAATATAGGCGATATAAGAAGAGGACATTTAATAAAAGATGTCCTCTTTTCATGCTTGGGACATAAGAAGATTTGACAGAAATACATGCAGGTAGATGATCAGGTATAAACAGATTAGAGAGAGGATGGAATACAAGATGAAGAAATGGAGTATTGTTTTGTTGACCGGTATTGTATCAATGGGAATGTTTTCCGGCTGTGGAAAAGTTGCTGCGCAAAAGCAGGTAGATGGACTCGAAGCAATTAACAGCACGGAGAATGATACAGAGACTACCGGTAAGGTATCACTGACGCTCTGGGGTGCGAAGGAGGATAAGGAGCTTCTGACACAGATCGTAGATGATTTTAAGCAGGAATATGCAGGACAGGCAGATTTTGACATTACAATTGGGGAACAGTCAGAATCGGAATGCCGTGATGTTCTGCTCGGTAATGTAGAAGAAGCTGCGGATGTATTTGCATTTGCAGATGACCAGTTAATGGCACTGGCAGCATCCGGTGTATTAAAGCCGGTTGAAAATGCAGATGCAATCAAGTCTGCCAATGCGGAGGGCGCAGTTGCGGCCGCATCCATTGGAGATGATCTGTATGCCTACCCACTGACTGCAGATAATGGGTATTTTATGTTCTATGACAAGTCCGTATTCAGCGATGAGGATGTAAAGACCTTAGACGGCATGCTGAATACAGCCGCCGCTGCTGGCAAAAAGGTCGCCATGGACTGGAGCTCCGGCTGGTATCTGTATTCCTTCTTTGGAAATACAGGTATGGAGCTTGGCTTAAATGAGGATGGTATTTCCAATCACTGTGACTGGAATTCCACGGATAATAAGATCAAAGGCGCAGATGTTGCACAGGCAATGCTTGCAATTGCTGCGAATCCTGGATTTATCAATACAAAAGATGAAGGTTTTGCTGCCGGAGCAAAGGATGGAAGTATTGCAGCCGGAATCAGTGGTGTCTGGGAAGCGACGGAGTTGCAGAAAGCGTGGGGAAAGAATCTTGGCGCAGTAAAGCTTCCGACTTATACCTGTGGGGATGCACAGGTACAGATGGCATCCTTTGCCGGATATAAGCTGGTTGGTGTGAATTCTTATTCGAAGCATACAGACTGGGCGACAAAGCTTGCAGAGTGGATCACTTGTGAAGAGAATCAGAAGCTCCGTTTTGAAATGCGTGGACAGGGTCCGTCTAATACAAATGCGGCGTCCACAGATGAAGTGAAAAAATCCCCTGCAATTCAGGCACTGATTGCACAGAGTGAATTTGCAAGCTTACAGAGAATCGGTAACAATTACTGGACGCCGGTTGCGGACTTTGGTGCATCCATGGCACAGGGCAATCCTTCCGGCAGGGATTTACAGGAACAGTTAGATACGATGGTCGAGGGCATTACAGCCTCGAATGCACAGTAAGGGAGGAGGATGTTGATGAAGAAGGCAAATCATACATCGAATACAAAGAAACGCCGGAGCAGCATACGGACCATGATCATGGTTCCGGTTATGGTGCTTGGCATTGTGTCGATCATATCGAACATCATGGCGATCCGCAATATTAATAATGTAAATAGTAACGCATCTGAGATTGCAGATGTACATATGACAGGGATCACAAAGCTGGCTGCTATTCAGGAAAAGACACAGAATATCCACAAGCTGGCATTGTCCCATATTATTGCAACGGATTTTGATACCATGATCGATATTGTAGGTGACATTGAGGCAAAAGAAACAGAGGTAGAAGAAATGTTAAATGATTATGCACCGTATGTTTCCGAAGCGGATGCCGCTAATTACAATACACTGATTAAAGATTACAAGTCTTTTAAAAAGGCAATCGTTAATCTGATGGCATACAGTGCAAAGGGGGATACGGCAGGAGCATATGCGTGTGCAAATGGCGATGTTGCTGACGGTGGTACTGCAATGCAGACGGCCATGGACAGTATGAGTGCGAATATTAACACAGCAGCACAGGAAGCGAGGGATCAGCTCTCTACTGTCTATACAACCGCATTGACGACGAATATTATCACGATCATCATCAGTATGATTTCAATTATTGGTGCGTCATTGATCGTTATGCGTCAGGTCATCCGTCCGGTGAAGAGGGTGGCAAAGGAATTGTCAGTGATCATTTCGGATATTGACCGCAGAGAGGGTGATCTGACTAAGCGTGTAACGGTAAGATCCAATGATGAGATCGGAGCACTTGGACGTGGTATCAATACCTTTATGGAGAAGTTACAGAATATTTTCAATACGATCACAAAGAACTCAACCAGAATGGATATTGTCGTAAGTGAAGTATTAGGAAGTGTCCATACCTCCAATGACAGTGCATCGGATCTTTCTGCACTGACGGAAGAGCTTGCAGCAACCATGCAGGAGGTCGCAAACAATGCAGCTACAATCAGTGGCAATGCCGAGTCTGTAAGCCAGGAAGTACAGCATATTGCAATGAAGTCAAACGAGATCAATGACTACTCTAAGAATATGAAGCAGCATGCAGATAATATGGAGAATACTGCACGGATCAACATGGAGCAGATCAGCCAGAAGGTAAACGAGATCTTAGATGTCTTAAATCATGCGATCGAGGAAAGCAGCAGCGTAGATCAGGTTAACTCGCTGACAAATGAGATCTTAAGTATTTCCAGTCAGACGAACCTGCTTGCATTGAATGCTTCAATCGAGGCAGCAAGGGCAGGAGAGGCAGGTAAGGGATTTGCAGTTGTAGCAGGCGAGATCAGCAATCTTGCAGATTCCAGCCGTGATACAGCCAATAATATCCAACAGATCAATACGGTCGTAACGAATGCCGTACATAATCTTGCTGAGAATGCCAACAATCTGGTTTCCTATATGACAGAGTCCATCCTGCCACAGTTTGAATCCTTTGTAACAGCAGGTGGGGAATATCGTGACAATGCAACTTACATTGAAGCTACGATGAATGAATTTAATGAGAAGACAGATGAACTGAAGAGTGTTGTTGCAGAGATCGCATCTTCCATCCAGTCTATTACATCTGCAATCGAAGAAGGTGTACGTGGTGTAACCGGAGCAGCAGAAAGCACGCAGGTTCTGGTAGAGGATATGGACAATATCACAAGACGAATGGATGAGAATAAAGAGATCGCAGGAGATTTGCAGCAGGAAGCAACGATCTTTAAAAAGTTATAAAATGCTCTATCTGTAAAAAGGTATAGAAAAACGACAGTCTGGGGAGAATCCAAACTGTCGTTTCTTGGTATCCGCTTCGTATTACCGGTTACTTTGTCTATTGTATGGCAGTAGTTTTTAGAAAGGATTCTTTAATAGCCGAGTTCTTCTCCGATCAGAAATACTTTGATTCTGCCCGGAATACCGCTGCGTCTTGTAATAACCGTCTGGTTGCAGATACAGTCCGGAGACAGACAGTCTGCGCATACGCCGGTGATTGCACAAGGGGTATGTTTGTTTAAACGGTTGCAGTTCATCGGAGAGGCGGTATTGTGGACGCGTAACAGAGCATCCTGCTCATTACGGCATACCTTGTTCATACCGGCTAAGATAAAGACTGTCTTTGGACCATAGATGAGTGCTGCAGCACGGTTGCCGTTTCCATCGACGTTGATCAGTTCGCCATCCATGGTGATTGCATTGGTGCTCATAAAGTAGTAATCTGCAGAAAGTGCTTTGTGATAAATCTCGGTTGTTTCTTCCGGTGATGTTGCTTTGCTTCTGTCAAAAAGGGTGATGGAGGGATTATTCTGAAGTGAATCTAACATGCCGCTTTCGCTTAGGGTCATGGAACCGCCATAGCTGACGGTACATCCTTCGCTCAGATAGCTGTTTAATTTTTCAACAGCTTCTTTTGCTGTCTCGAAATAAAAGCCTTCCATCTGACGCTTTTCAAGATTTATTTTAATAGTTGCAGCAACATTCTTATAATAAGTACTTTTTGGATTCATTGGGATACTTCCTTTCACATGTTAAATTTGCAGCGTCAGGTTGCTGTCGGACAGAACTTGTTCTGTTTGATTCGTACTATCAAACATATATCAGATAAAATATGCCCTGCAAGCAGGAAATTTTATCCGATATATATTTGGCACTGCTCATTATAACACAAAATAATACTTGTGAAAAAGCAAATATTCTGCTATATTTCCTAATGGAACAAAAAGCTTGTGCCTGTGCACACTTGGCACAAACTCGATTTACAAAAACGTGTGCGGAAATGGAGAACATTATGACAAAAATTGATATTATTTCAGGATTTTTAGGAGCTGGTAAGACGACCTTCATCAAGAAAATGATTGAAGAGGCGTTCGGAGGCGAGAAGATTGTATTAATAGAAAACGAATTTGGTGAGGTTGGAATTGATGGCGGATTTTTAAAGGACGCCGGAATTGAGATTACAGAGATGAACTCCGGCTGCATCTGCTGTTCACTGGTCGGAGATTTTGGTAAGAACTTAAACGAAGTGATCGAGAAGTTCCATCCGGATCGTATTTTGATCGAGCCGTCCGGAGTAGGAAAATTATCCGATGTTATGAAGTCTGTCATTGATGTGGAAAAGGAACAGGACGTAAAATTAAATGCACTTGTTACAGTTGTAAATGCGACAAAGGCATCTAAGCAGATGAAAGCATTCGGTGAGTTCTTTAACAACCAGATCGAGTATGCAACTACGATCATCTTAAGCAGAAGCCAGAATGCAACACCGGAGCAGTTAGAGCTTTGTGTAAAGCAGATGCAGGCATTGAATGAAAAGGCAGCCATTATCACAACTCCTTGGGATGCGATCAAGGGTGAACAGATCTTAAAGGTAATGGAAGGACAGGATTCCTTAGAGATGAAGACTTTAGCAGAAGCACATCATAATGAGGAAGAACATGAGCATCATCACGATCACGACCATGAACATGATGAGAACTGTACTTGTGGATGCCATGATCACGACCATGAGAAACACGAGCATCACCACGACCATGAAGAGCATGAGCAGCATCATGACCATGAGGAGCATGACCATCACCATGATCACGACCATGAGCATGATGAGAACTGTACCTGCGGATGCCATGATCATGATCACGAGCATCATCACCATCATCATGCAGATGAGGTATTTACAAGCTGGGGCAAAGAGACACCGCATAAGTTTACAAGAGAGGCAGTAGAAGAAATCTTAAAGACCTTAAGTGAGACAGAAGATTATGGTGTGATCCTTCGTGCAAAGGGAATGGTAGAGGATGTCAATGGCTCCTGGATCTATTTTGACATGGTTCCGGGCGAGTATGAATTACGTGACGGAGAACCGGATTATACCGGAAGACTGTGCGTGATCGGTACAGGCATTGATGGACATAAGTTAGAAGAATTATTTGGAATCGCATAAGCCAGTTCGCTGGATATGCAGGGAAAGGAAAAGTAAAATGCAGGAAATACCAGTCTATGTATTTACCGGATTTATGGATAGCGGAAAGACATCTCTGATTCAGGAGACGCTTTTTGAAAATGATTTTGGCGGCGGCAATAAGACTCTGATCATCTGTTGTGAAGATGGGGAAAAGGAGTACGATGCCGAGAAGTTAAAGACGATCAATGCACAGGTAACCATGTTAGAAGAACAGGATGCCTTTAATGAAGAAGTGTTAAATCAGCTGAATCTGGAGTTTTTACCGGAGCAGGTATTTATCGAGTATAACGGAACCTGGGACGTTGCAACATTGTTAGAAACAAAGCTTCCAAAGGGCTGGATCATTGTCCAGTCCTTAGCAACCGTTGATGCAACTACCTTTGAGATGTATTTAAACAATATGCGCCAGATGATCATGGAGCAGCTGTTTAAGGCAGATGTAGTTATTTTTAACCGCTGTGATGACAATACGCCAAAGGGCAAGTTCCGTCGTGCAGTCAAGGCTCAGAACCGTCCGGCACAGATCGTTTACGAGCGTGCAGACGGATCGGTTGATGAAGGCGCTGATGAGGAACTTCCGTTTGACATCAATCAGGAAGTGATCGAGTTAAGCGATGCGGATTATGCACTGTGGTATATGGATGCCATGGATGATCCGAAGAAGTATGACGGCAAAAAGATCAAGTTCCTTGCACTGGTCTACAACCCGGAAAAGAAGATGAAAAAGGGTATGTTTGTACCGGGACGTTTCGCAATGACCTGCTGCGTGGAAGACGTACAGTTTATCGGATTCAAGGCAAAATATGCGAACTCTGAGGAGATCAGGCATAAGTCCTGGATCGAACTGACCGCAGAAGTAAGGGTAGAATTTGCCAAAGAGTATCGTGGCAAAGGACCGGTCTTATATCCGATCTCCATAGAGCCGGCAGAGAAACCGGAAGATGAACTCGTATACTTCTCATAGAATAGAATTGTATGTAATATAAGAGCAGCCTGTAGAAGAAAGTGATATT
>ERZ1034873.860-NODE-860-length-13185-cov-4.741127_pt1 | contig 13185 bp, 14 predicted proteins | sample MGYA00520689_ERZ1034873 | MGnify/ENA primary metagenome ERZ1034873 (study PRJEB33766, sample SAMN09781722) | gut metagenome | biome: gut microbiome | host: Homo sapiens | place: Madagascar | study: EMG produced TPA metagenomics assembly of the PRJNA485056 data set...
GTAGTATGCAATAATGTTACATTTTATCCTGCAAAAGTAGCCGGAACTTACCTTGATGTTAAAACAGGTGAGGTGATAAAAATTGCAGATTCTTGATAGGATTCAAGTATTTACTTTGTTAGAAGATATTGAAAGGTATGATAATGACACGTTTATGCATTGTGTCCGTGTTAATAATTTGTCAATGATGATAGCAGAAAATATGCATTTAAGTGAGCAAATGAAAGAAGATTTGTTTGTTGCATCGCTATTACATGATTACGGAAAGATTTTTATTCCAAAGAAATTACTTTTCAAAAAAGGACGTATGACGACAGATGAGTATCATGTGGCAAAATTGCATGTAAAATTAGGCGTAGAATACTTAAAAGACTTTAGTTGTTGTAGTGCTGAGTGTATAAAAGGTATTAGACAGCATCATGAAAGATTAGATGGACTAGGCTACCCGGATGGCATTTGCAACATAGGGATTCTAGGAAGAATCATAGGTGTTGTGGATGTGTTTGATGCTTTAACGGATACACGGTGCTACAAGGGGAGATGTTCGAGAGAATACTCTCGTAAAGTTTTAAGAAGTGATGGAGGAATCAAATTAGATGAAGAGGTCATCAATTGCTTGGAAAAGATTTTGGACAATGATTACGTTTTCGATGATGAGTATTTGCACAGTATCAGGGAGCGTAGCTGCAGCACCGATTAGTGGTGTCACAGAATCATTTACAGGATTCTATGATGTAAAGAATGATGTAACAAGTAAAGGAAAAGTAGTTGGTGCTACTGTAAATAGTCCGATTTACAGTGATGCCAGTTGCACAACAGTGGTGAATCATGTAGTTAAAAATCAGATAATCAGAGCATTAGCTCAAGAAGACGATTTATACAAGATACCATACGAAAAAGATGTGGCGTACGTCAAAGTAAGTGATTTCGTGAGTGATAACGAACTTTTAAAGTACGTTGTGCAGAACCCATCTTGGTATAAACAGGAAGTGTATGTTACGAAGGATACAACTGCATATGATTGGGTAACAGGTGGATTAAATAGCAACGTGAGAGCAGGAAGCCTATACCAGCTAGCAGAAGATGCTGGCGACTATTACACAGCAATTAAAACAGAACTGGATGCTGATGGTAATGAGATGAACTCATTAATCAATATCAGTAAATCTGATAGTAAATTACAGTACAATGTCCATGTAACAGATTTAAGCACAGCAACAACAATGACTGATAAAGAGATGAATTTAGTGGAATACGCTTGCAGCCTTGTTGGAACACCATACGTTTGGGGAGGTACAGATCCTGCAACTGGTGTAGATTGTTCGGGATTTGTAGGATATGTGTACAAGCATTTTGGATACAGCTTGCCAAGATGTTCATGGCAACAGGTAGAAGTCGGAACTAAAGTAAGTCTAGATGATTTACAGCCAGGAGATTTAGTATTTTATATGCGCGGAGCTAGAATTGGTCATGTGACAATGTATATAGGTGATGGACAGTGCGTACAGGCTAGAAGTCGTATTTATGGTGTGTGTATCACGCCGGTAGACTACTCAAAGCCATTGTGTGCTGTGAGAATAATTGAGTGAGGTGAAGATAAGGAAATGAAGAAAAGAATGAGTTTAATAGCAGCATTACTATTGGCTGCTTCGTTAACAGCTGGTATCGGATATGCAGCTGTGAAGTGTATGGCGATTAAAAATAATGATGACCAGAGTATTCAGATACTTCAGCAACAGATAACAAGCAATACAAAGAGTGGTTATGTGGCTCTGAAGGATATAAAGGCAGGAGAAGTCTTAACAGATTCTATGGTTCAGTTTACAACGACAATGATCTCTGATGTGGACCAATCAATGTTTATGGATTCAGAAGATATTGGGAAAGCAGCTTCAAGTAGTATTACTGCAGGGATGCCTATTTACAAAGAGGATATCTCGCCTGAAGAACCAGATGCATTACGTGAACGTGAATGCTCATTTATTTGGTTGAGTTCAAATTTAAAAGATTACGATTTTGTTGATGTTCGAATAATGTTTCCAAATGGTGAAGATTATATCGTGGCGGCCAAGAAAGCAATTTATGATACACGAATTTCGGTGAATGATGTTTTCTTACGTTTAACAGAGGAAGAAATTCAGTTACTGGACTCAGCTATTGTGGATGCAAACATGCATGATGCAAAAATCTATGTAACAAAATACACAAATCCTACAATTCAGGAAGCTTCTGAAGTATCATACTCACCTAGTAGTGATGTAATGCGCGTGATTGCAAGTGATCCTAATATTGTTGAGACAAGTGCAGCAGCTTTAAGTGTAGATGCTAGAGCAGCCATGGATAAGAGGTTAAAGCTTTTTGAGGAAGCATATCCGGATTTCTCAATCACAGAAGAAATCGGTTCAAATTCAAGATACGATGAGGCATTTTTCAATCCAGAAAGTGAGGTAACACAGTAATGCCAAAGGTATTAGGTTTTTACGGTATAGAAAGTTATGACATTATTCTGTCTTTAGCTATGGTTTTACATAATCTGGATTTAAGCGTAAGTATTTGTGATTGGTCAAAAGATAAATCATTAGCTTGCACAATTCCGGGGTTGGAAGAGGAGTCTGTGTGCGAGTGGAATGATATCAGAGTATACAGGGACGACACTATCGAGCCGGCAGTGACAGATTATGTGATTATCTATTTTGGCAGAGAAGAAAATGGTATAGAGTTGTGTGACGAGATATACATGGTGACAGATCAGCAGAAGCATAATGTTGAGATGATGAAGAATCTGAGTATACCGGAGAGTGTATACCCAGTAGTGATTTACAGGCATTTTCTATCAAAGATAACTCTGAAATACTTGAAACATGAGTTGGAAGATAAGGGTATCCAAGATAATGACTATCTAGAGATAGTGGACACAGAAGCATCAGTATTAAACAGAGTGATGTATCAGTACAATGTTTCAAAAGGATTCGGTAAGATGGATCGTGGTATTGTGGAAATATGCAAATACGTTGCAGGAACAGATTTTGCAGAAAACCAGATTAACACAGTAATACTAAGAATGAGAAAGGCTAGGTTATAGGATGATAGTTGCGTTTTGGAGTCCATTTGCCGGGGTTTCTGCTGCATCAAGTGGCATGCTTGCAACAGTATTAGCAACTGCTATTGCAAATCATAAAAAGTGTTCAGTAATGAATATTGGTTACGATACTCAGAGCAGTTTCCCATACTTTATGCCAAGGTCAAATGGCGGAGATTTACAAATTTATGAGAATACAGGAGTTGATGCGCTTTTACGAGAATCAAAAAGCAAGGTAATGAGTGCAGCAGAAGTGGAAGATTATGCATTTTCTTTCGCAGAAAAAAGGATTAATGTATTCACACCAACAAATATAGTATCAGAAGTGCTATATATTGAAAATGTATTAGATGCTATTGAAAATGTGTTTAAAGCTTTAAGAAGTGCATACCAGATAAGTTTTGTGGATGTAGAATCGGGAGTTAATGAATACTCAAAAGCAGTTTTACCATTGGTAGATTTAGTAGTAGTGTGCCTACCACAGTCAAGTCACAGAATTGAAATGTACTTCGAAAAGTACAAAGTTCCGAATAAGAACGCGATATACCTTTTGAGCAATTACGATGCACATCAGAAAGTAAATCAATTCTATTTGCAATTCAAATATTCAAAGCATCTCAGGAAATCAACTGTTATAGTGCTTCCACATAATTCAGAATATGCAAATAGCTTGAATAGTGCAACAGCGATAAGTTATTATCTGAGAAATATACAGTGCACAGCAAAAGATTCCAATTATCAATTTATTAAAAGTAGTAAAGCAAATTCCTCAATGATTCTAAAGAGATGTTCTGTAAGAATAAAGGAGGATGAGAGCAAATGAATATAGTAATTTTGGTAGTTGTTGTTTGTGCATACTTGTTGGCGATTCGGTACTTTCTCTTTAGCAAATCCAATGGCGATATTGAGAATTTTGAAGATGAATCAGCAGATAGATTCTCAGAGGAATACTTGTCATCGAATATTGTAGATTTGATAGATGATATTCTTCAAACAGATTACGCATCTTTGAATTTAAATAAATATGAACAGCTAAAGTGTGAACGTAACCGTGACAGATTACGTTTAAGCTTGAAAACATGCGCTTGTGGCGACAAGCAGGCTAAGTCATCAGTAAAGGATTTTATAGCAGATCTTTTACAGAGAAAGTTGGATGTTACAGAGGAAACAATTGATAATATCATTCCATTTAACGACACAAGCAAGCTAACAGTGCATGACAAGTTTGAAATGTTGCTGTATTATTACTGGAAGAACTATAAGGATGAAGCATTTACAATGTTTGTGGTGCGTAATGCTTTAGACAAACCATTAGGTGGTGGGGCTGCAAAGCATTTTGCAATTGTGGATGATAATATCAATGATACTTTTCTTCGACAGTATGATAAAATAAAAGAATTCACATTTTATGACAAATTAAGCATTGTGACACAACGAATCTATCAGAGAACATTTGGTTTAGGTGTTTTCGATATGATAAGGGATATGAATATCGATGGTGCAAATGCAGGTACTTCAGGTATTCCAGATAATTTTTACTTGGATGGGAGTATTGGTAAGAGTATAACATCACCAGCAGATAGTTCTTTGCCACTATACTCGTACAACTCTCTCTGGGTTATGTTTCATGGTGTTTTAATTAGTATGAGGTGTATTGGGTTTGGATCTCAGCGTGAATTGATGCGTGTATGTAAACTGATTTACAGATACGGAAATCCAGGAGCGTTAGATGCAGCACATCCATACATGGTAAATTACACAAAGGATGGATGTCGTATTACAGTGGCAAGACCAAATATGGCAGAGTCGTGGATGTTCTTTTTAAGAAAGTTTGGAACAGCACCGAGAGCTATGCAGGAAATGTACCCGTACAATGGTGTGGAGAAGTTTATAGAATTGGTACAGTGGTTAGTTTTAGGTGACAGAAATATAGGTGTTACAGGTGGTCAGGGATGCGGTAAAACATCTTTTATTAAGACAATGATTGGTTTCTGTAGAGCAACTGAAGCAATTCGTGTACAGGAAATGGCATTTGAGCTGATGCTGAGAGCTACATACCCGTACTTAAATATTGCAACATTTGCAGAAACAACAGATGTTACAGCAGAAGAAGAGATTGAGTTTTCGAGAAAGACAGATGGAACAGCCAGTGTATTTGGTGAAATTGCACAGGGAAGAGTGGCATCAATTGTAGCACAGATGGGACAAGTTGGTGCAGGTAAGCTGTACTACACTAACCATGCAAATACAACAAGAGATATGATTGAATACTTTAGAGACGGTATGATTGAGAATTCCGGTTACAACAACGAGGTTTTAGTTGAGCGTATGATTTCCAGAATCCTCAATTTTGATATTCATCTGAAACGAGTTGGCAATATGAGATTTCCGGAAAGGGTTACTATGGTAGTCCCAATTACAGGAACAGATTACCCAACAGATATGAATGAAGCCAAACGTGAATACTATTATAGACAGACAGATCGAAACTCTTTTGAGACAATTGATGTTATGCGATTTGAAGATGATAAATTTGTCTTCTGTAATCCTTTCACAGATAGCGTTAAGGAAGCTATTGAACAATCACTGTTAAAGACAGAAGTTGTAGCATTTAGAGAATTTGTTGCAAATATGGAAAAAGAAATAAAAGGCGGTGATACATATGGTATTTAGCTCGTTACAGTGGTGTATGCTAATTGCGTGTGCTGCTATTTTCTTTTACATATACTCCAATAGACGAAAAGAGCAAGAAAAGATTGGAGGGATAAAGAAGCAGAGATCTGGGATCCTTACTTCAGATAATTACAAAAATGCATACTTAAAATTACAGAAAGTACCTTTACTGAGGAAGTACCTTTTTAGTGTGAAATCAATTTTGGAATCATACTTTCCAGGAGATATTAAAACAGTACACAAATACTCAGTGCTTACGATGTTAGGAGTGTCCTGTATTTCAATAGTAGCATTTGCTACAGTTATGATTTTGGTTCCAACAATATATGCATTTGTGTGTTGCCTTATCTTAATTTATGTAATCAACAAGGAAGTTTTGGATGTAATAGTCAATATGCTGGAAAAAACAATCATACAGCAGCTGAATAATTATGTGGAGTTACTGCAGTTTAATTTTATGCAAACAGGCATGATTGATGAAGCCATACATGATTCAATTGTTGGTCAGAATACGATTGTGGAGAAGCATGCTAGAGAGATTTTAAAAGTATTGGAATCAGATGACCTTGACAGAGATTTAAGTAACTATTTAAGGAATACGAATAATCCGTTTCTTAAAGAGCTTATGTGTATCTGTGTGACAGTATTTTTGTATGGAGATACAGAGAGAGATAACGAATCAAGTTTTCTGTATAATATCAAAAAACTGAAAGAGAGGCTAGGATTGGAATTAGAAAATATCAATGATATTTCATACAATTTCAGGTTCCATACAATCTTAACAATGCCACCAATTTTCTTAACGATCTATTTAATTACATGGGCTCGTGGGACGATTTCGGAATTGGAAGCGTACTACAATTCATTTTACGGATTCCTTATCAAGATTTTTATACCGATAGTGTGTTTAGTGGCGTACTTCATAATTAAGAGATTAAAATCAAGAGGGTCTATCGATTTAGGTGATCACGAGTTTTTGACAGCAGTTTCAAATTTCCCTTTAGTGAATAGATTACTGACAAGATACTACAACACGAATTACGGTAAGAAGTTAATTTCCGAGAAAATGCTTAAGCGAACAGGAAGTGCCCTAACAGTATACACATTAGCTGTTAAAAGGGTGCTTTTTTCAATAGCAGGTTTTATTCTGACATTTATTTTAGTAATTGGGATGAATGTTTCAACCAGATACAGAATAACACACGAAGTTGTAGGTGTCGGAAGTAAAAGTTCAGCCGCCTCTGAGGAAATGAGTATTGAGATGTTATTGCTTATAAGAGCTTATACAGATTACTATCTTGAGAATAATGTTTTTGAGTGTTACAAGGATGCAACAGGTGTTTCAGCAACAACATTTGATGAGAACTTGTATACTTGGTTGTATACAACAATGGAGAGCAATTTGCTCGATAATGATATAGAAATTTCAGAAGAGCAGGCAATGGCTGTTATAAAGCAATACAACTATGAACATAAATCAAGTACAAAGCTGTATACAGCATACCTAGGAACAGAGGATGGGGCTATTAGAGATGACAATGATGCAATGTATGAACTAGCTGTTAAACAGTTAGTTAATTTAAGGAATGAAGCAGGTACAGCAGGATCATTAACAGTTGATGTTTTGCGCACAAGTGTTGCAACTGATGTGACAAATGATGTGAGAGATTACTACAATGCATACCTGCACTGGTATTATGCAATTTTGGCAATTATTGTTTCAATTGTGGCTTTCCAGATTCCATACTTTTGGATTTACCTAAACAAGGAAGCAACTCAGCAGATGATGCAAAATGAGGTATTACAATTTCAGGCATTGGTACTTATTTTGAGCACAGAAAAGCAGATGGCACCAGATATGATATTAGATTGGATGTTAAAGTTCTCCGTAGTGTTTAGGAGAAGTATTCATAAGTGTGTTGTTCATTTACCACAAGATGAACTTGTAGCTATGGAAACACTTATAAAAGATGAACCATTTGAACCATTTCAGAATTTAGTGAGAAGCTTGATGATGTGTGATAGGGTTGGTGTGGCACAGGCATTTTCATCTTTGGATGTTGATCAGAAGAATTATATAGAGTCTGTACAACAGAGGACTAAGCAGCGTATTGCTTCAAATGCATCGTTATCACTTATGATCGTATTTGGGCTATACGGATTAGTAATGATTCTTGTTATGGTATACCCATTGATGACTGAGTCAAGCGGTCAGCTCACAAGTACAATGTCACAAACAAGGGGGTAGTTGAATGGAAAGATTTTTGAGTTTTTGTTTTCTACTCCTAGTAACAGTGGTGGTCAGTTCATTTCTTGTACATAGTGCAAAGACCGATGAGATGATACAAAGACACGGTATCTCAGAGGTAGTGAGTGCACAGAATGAGCAATTCAGTGAGTTGAACAGTTACAAGGATGGGGCTTCTGTAAGAGCGTGGATAAAGGAAGATGTTGGTTCAGACAGTATAAGTATAAAGGTGAAGCTATTGAGCGAAGAAGAATACCATGAGGTAAATCAATTCGATGAAGTAAACAGTTTAGAAGGTGGAACTTTTATAGATGAGTCCGCAATGTTCTACGTGAGTGGGTATGTAGAAGGTAACAAGGATGTAGTCGTATTTACGGAGGTGAGAGAATGACAGCAGTAGAGGAGTTAATTTTATTTGGTGTCGGTATGTTGCTCCTCGTTGGGGTAATAAAGTATGCCAGTGTTATGTCGGATACTGGAGGGAGTTTAGCTAATAATGTAAACTCTTCTTTTGTGAAAACAAATGTAGCGCTTACAAGTAGTGATGTAACGAAGTATGATGGGTTGACCGTAAGTGGTGCTGATGTAACAAATGCTGTGAAACGATTTCCGATTGACGGTGTACGTGTCACTGTAGAAACAAAGAACAAGAAAGCAAATGGTACAAATCAGAGCACAGTTGATGATTTAACAAAAATATACATTAATCCAGAAATAGATACTATAACAGCAGACAATGTCTGCTCATATAAAGATATTCCAGATATAACAGCCGCAGATTATATAAACCCTGCGGCTGATTTTGTTTGCAAAGTTAGCACAGATACAACATCTGGATCAGTTACAACAATGACATTTTCACAGTCGGAAGCAACATTTGTTGCAAAGGCAAATTCTAATACTGGTGGATCAGGTAGTAGTTCTGGTGGTACAGGCGGTAATGGAAATATCTCATTAGATGATTCCACGATAGCAAGTTTAAACACAGCACTGAATACAGTAGCAGCATCACTACAAACAGTATCAACACAGCTAACAACAATACTTAATGGTGCAGGTGGTGGTGGATCAACACCTGGAGATACAAGTTCGATAGCAAAGAGTATTTCAGATTTGCAAACATCAATAACAAATATGAGTACTCAAATGCGTACGAATGACAGTAAACTGGAAACAAAAATTGACAGCTTGACAGGCACTGTGAATAATCTTCAGTCAGCAGTTTCAGCAATAAAATTGAGTGTTGATGGTCTCAGTGCAAGTATAACGTCAAATAGTATCGGACAGAGTGATGTCAATCAATTAAAGCAATCAATCACAGATTTAAGATCAGCTATGGCGACGCTTCAAAGCTCAGTAAATAAAAACTCCACAGAAATTTCGAAGTTGAATAGTTCTGTATTGAATGAGAACAACTCAAGTTCTGTATCTTCAAGAGTAAAAAAACTTGAAGAGGATATCACAGATATGGGAACTCAATTAAATACTTTGTTAGAGAAGGTTGACACAATACAGAGGCAGCTCGGAACAGGGGGTTGAGGAGTATGAGGTCAGTAACAAAATTTATTTTACTTGTTGTGAGTGTGTTATTTACCTCATACGTAATTTCATGGGCTGTATTTACCTACAGCAATGTGCGCGAAGGAGAGATGCAAGCTAACAAACTTGTAAGTGAAAGGAACAGGGAAGAGAGTATAGGTGAATTGTACGATTTAAATGGTAGTCAAGTAGCTGGTGCAAAAGTTGTGAGTCTGATAAAGAAATATATGGATCCATATGATGTATGGATAAAGGTAAATGATACAGATAGTCAGAGTTATACATCAGTATCAGATGCAGTGGCTAAAATAGATACGACAGCAGTATACACATGTAAATTACAATCATACGATCCGCAAGCAGGAAAGTACAGTGACACAAATGATGTGAGTATGGCAGTAAGATTATACTTTGAATTAACAGTAACACAAAAGCAAACCAACACATCTGTGGATTATAGTAGTTTGTTAGATATTTTAAACAAGCATAACGCAGATGCGAGCAGTTTAACACAGGATGATGTAGATACATTGGCAAATTATATTACGTTGCTTCGTAAGCAGAACAGCCTTTTAGAACAGAATTCTTTTAGTTCAGCACAGGGTATTCTGCCTAGAGGTACGGTTTGGATCATCCCCGAATTACAAGCAAGTATTGCAAATGAGGCAGTGGATTTTATTCCAACAGATTTGATAGTTTGGGATGATGCAGGCAATGGGAAGTATTGTAGTTTTGTCGGCATTGCAGAATCAATAAGTAGTATAGATACAGGAATTTCAGGTGTAACAGTGAGCATTGTGCGTGTAAATAGTGAAATTCAGAGTATCAAGATAATCAATAATTCAGATAAAAATCTGAATGTAAAAATGTTTAGAGTTAGTAGATAGGAGGATAAATTTATGTCAGCAGTAGAAAGAATTATAATTTTTGCTGTAGGTCTTATTTTCGTTGTTATTTTTATTTCTAATGCAAGTAATACAATGAACACAGGCAAAGACGCAGCCAATAGTGGTAATGATAGTTTAACACAGACAGTATCATCAATTTCAGCATCACAGTATGATGTTTACAATGGTTCAACACAGACAGGTCAGTCGGTAATTAAGTTAATCAATTCAACATTCACAACGGATTCGGTAGAGATTCTGGTGTGTACAAAAGATGGTTGCAATTATGTGTACAATAAAGCAAATACACCGATTTTCGGAGCTATTACACAGTTCAGTAATACGGGCGGAAATGCTGCAACCTCTGGTCAGACAGACCCATATGATACAGCAAGTAATACACAGAAATGTTATTTAGTAACTAACACAGAGAATAACCAGTTTTTGTCAAATATAGCACAATACGATGCTAAAGGTCGGACTTTTGATTGTATCAGTGGTAACCAGGGAGCTGTGGCAACCGTACAGAAGGTTCCAGTAACAACAAATAGTAGCAAGACTACATGTACAGCATCAGGATACAACTCAGCAGCACCAATGACAGCATCTGGATTCATCTCAACAAGTGCATACTTTACAGGATCAGTTCAGAAGGATATTAATGGTGATGTACGCCGAGTTACTTTTGTACAGAAATAAGGTGGGTGTATGTTTGATAATGTTTTAGCTTTTATTTCAAGATTACTTGGACCAATATTATTTTCTTTAGCATTGACTCAGGTTACATCAGGATTGGCAACAATAACACAAACATTACAGGTAGTAAATGAGGATTCCAGAACGGGATCCTCTTTTTCACAGAGTACAAATTACAATTTATACAATAATGTAGTAGACAGTGCTGAGGTACGTAGTGCAATACTTTTTCATCCGGTATGTAAGATAATAGTGAATACTTTAACAGTAAGTGTGACGTACGACTGTCTTTCAGATGACAGCTATGTGGTAACGACAGAGCGAAGGAATGTTGGTATTGGCTCAGGTAATAAAGCAATTACTTTAGCTATGACAACTTCAGATTTGGATTTAAGCTGGATAACAGGTGAGTATAGCTGTGTTGAAAACTATGATCTGGCAGGAAGATTGCAAAGTGTAGTATACACAGAAGGATAGTGAATATGGATGTTTTTGAAAAAATAGTAGCAGTTATTATTACAGTGTTCGCTTTGTATTTAGCACCAACTTTGAATGAAGCTACAATGCATGATTCGATAATACAAACAACAGTATACCAGGATGCAGCTAATTTTGTAGATACAGTGTGCACACATGGAGAGATAACTCAAAGTAGCTATTTAATGTTAATTAACAAGTTAGATGATACAGGTTTGTTATACGACGTTTCGATAACGGTTGGGCATACAACAGTTGTTCCTGTATACGGAGAAGACGGTTCAGTAGCATCTGTCAAGAATGTTGAGGTATGCAGCTACACCGATGAGATACTTGAAAGCGTATACCAAACGGATGGTGTCTACACATTGAGTAAAGGTGATGCTATAAGTATTGTGATAAAGAATAGAAATATGACAATAGCACAACAATTAAGAACAATGGTTTTACATGTGCCAGATTACGATAGTACTATTGTAGCAAAAGCTGGAGGTGTAGTTAGAGATGAGTCTTTCTAAATTTGCAGCTTTATTTCTATGTATTGTTATGTGCATGTTTTATGTAACAAATAGAGATATAGATGATTACAAGGAGATTACGAATGAAAGAGTAACATTGGATGACACTTTGGATAGGGCTTTGGATGCCGCAGTGGATGGTATTGTAATGTCAGTAGATGGATATGATGTGAAGGTGAGCAGAGAGAAAGCAGCCGAGAATTTTTATCGAACACTACAGGCAGGTATGTGCATGCTTGATGATAGTGATGTAGAGAAATCTTTAATAGAACTGTACGTGCCAATGCTTGCTTTAGCAGATACAGATGGTATTAGTGTGCAATACACAAAAATTATTAATGGGGATTTAGTAAAAGTGTGGAGTGCTCCTAAGAGTTATGTTAAGAGCTATAGTATGCCATATGGATCTATGCCAAATCAAACATTGGATTACTCAATGGTATACACATTATCAGATGATGTAGTAATTGTACTCGCAGACAAACAATACTCAGGAACATGGCAAGAATTGAGTGAATTGTACAAGAATACTACAGACAGCGGACTTAATGATATCAAAACAATTATGTCGTCAAATATTTTTGAGTCAGAAGATACTTTTGATTTGGAGAGAGATTCTGCAGTATCTGAAGTAGTAGCGCAAACAATTGCACGCTATGTGAATCAGCATAATGAAATAGCTAGACAATACGGGGAGCGATACACTTTTTACTTGCCGGAGACAGCTGAATCAGATATCTCCAGGAATATTGATAATCAGACATTTCTGTGTTTATTCCAAGGTTATCCGTTGGGACAGGGTGGTTCTGAAACATACAGTAGGTTTGCTTTTGCAGGTACCCGTGTTGCAAAGAATAATTCATATTATGTGTCAAGTAGCAATGGATATTTATACTATCATAAGGCTTGGTGTGAAGATGCGAAGAATAGTACAGCTAAGTACGATACGAAATATGATTGTGCTATGCATGGTGCTTTACCTTGCGATAAATGCAGACCATGAGGTGAGATATGGAGTTATACGAATTAGTAAGTAAGAGTTTTAGTAATGTGATTAATACAGATAGT